>Ga0126342_10002712_pt1 | contig 28134 bp, 21 predicted proteins | sample Cyp1metagenome_FD_92528 | JGI IMG/M metagenome (GOLD analysis project Ga0126342, IMG submission 92528) | Coral microbial communities from Lord Howe Island, Old Settlement Bay, Australia - Cyphastrea 1 metagenome | ecosystem: Host-associated > Invertebrates > Cnidaria > Coral ... | reverse complement strand
TTTGCCAGGCACTCATGAGGCGCTGATAGGAAAGCAATCAGATGGATCCTACCAGACTGCAAAAGCAAAGGTTTACCCACCTGGGTTGAATCTCATTTTGGGCAATGCGATGTATGCGTTTGCCCATGAGCTGGCCAATGGAGCAGAAGCCACCGAATTGCCAGAAGAGTTTCACCCATATCTGCAACAGAGCTTCGAAGACACAACAGTTGTCCAACCTGACTACCACCATCAGGTCTGAAGCTGTTGCCCAGTTGTGCATGTGACCACGTGTCAATTGACACAGCATTGGCAATGGAAAAATGGGGTAGGTCAACCACCAACCAGACACTGTATACCATCCATGAAGGGGATCTAATGTTCATGGGATGATGGGGATATTTGATGATAACATCCAACAATGAAATAGATCTATAATTAGTCTATAATCCATTTCTGGGATTTTCAAATGCGCAGTAGATGTATCTGGTTTGTTGAATCGCCGAGGCAAAATTTGATGCCGAGATGATCGAGATCGGCCTGCTGAAGCGCGATGAGAGCAAATCGAGGATAGCTTCGAAGCTGTCCATGGAAAAGCCTCCGGTAATTTAACATAGCTATGAAAAATAGCCCATTTACAATCATTGATAGATGTTTTACCTATTGAACATGGTGATTTTCCATGCCCATGTTAAGTTACCAGAAATCCAGAAGGTATGTCTAACGTTGCAGCATCCTCAAGCATGCGGGGGATTATTCTTCTTTGTGTGGTTCAACCCTAGACAAGATGTGGGTTTGGGTCAATCTTGGGTATATTGGTATGGACCATCAATGATATTCAATGATATCAGTTTCCATTCCGTAAACATCCGTAAACCATATATACGACCATTTAGAACCAGATATAAAACCACATAAAAAACATGTAAGACAAGACTTGTAAAGCCGTATATTTTTAGCCATGTCTTTAACGGTTAAGCCATCCGAAATTTCGAGGACTCAGCCGAAATCACAATCACAGCCACCTGACGGTGTCCGCGAAGTGTCCGCGCCAGGACGGGCAAGATGATCTTCTCTCAAAGCCAGGACGGTGAAGGAGGCCGAGAGAAAAAAACTGGGTCTGTGGAGTGCGGAAGGAGAATGGGGATACCCATGATTGATGAACATACCCTCTGGTAAACTAACATAGCTATTGAAAATGACCATAGAAATAGTGGATTTTCCCATTGAAAATGGTGATTTTCTATAGTTATGTAAACGTTTACCAGAGGGTACGTAGTGATAAGACATGACAATATACAGTGTGTATCTATACAGTGTATCGTAATATTATATGGGGTGGTTTCCTAAATGGGGGTAGCCCTAAAGCATCCATGGAGTTTTGAAATAGACCATCCAATGCTCGCTTGGGGTAGCCCCATGACTATGGAAATCACCATATGGGGCTGATGGGAAAGTCATGGGCATACATTGGAATGATGGGAAAATGGTCCCATGATGGGAAGCTATTGGGAAACTCTGGGACCATTACAGATCTGATTTTTGGATGTCCAATCGTTTCCCATGGTGGAATTTTAAAGTCACCAGGAACATTTTGGGGTTGACTTTTTTTGTGGGTAAGAACCAATGTCAAAACCAGCCCATGTTTGGTTTGTACCAACCATTTATGATGATTTGGGGGGTGGTTTATTATTGTTTTAACCACATTAAACACCATCAAGATGGCCACATGGGGTCAGATCACTGGCAGATGGTCCAATATCAACCTTGAGAACCCCCAATGCCAAGAGGAAAGGAGTCTTCCAACCCCTCAAGTTACTTGGAGGGAGCGTGTACCGCATATTTTTGTTGGGGGGAAGTCAGTTTTTGGTCATTTTGATCATTGATTTTATATCTCACAACACTTGTTTCATCATGTTTTTCTTCCCGGTCTCTTGAAACTATAACCCATAGGATCCATGTATGCTATATATGGTAACATTTACCATCAATATACCCCACATGTTAGATATACCAGCACCATAGATCCTATGGGTAAGACAATAAAGGCGACAGTACTACCTATTTGTCCATGTGAGTCTAGATCCATACCGCAACTTTGACCCCCCGTGATGATCAACGGTTCACTATCCAGCGTTTCGTTTCTTTGTTCTGTTGGGCCAACATATCTCCAAAATGGTTGATGTTTGTTTGATGGGTTTAGGGCCGGTGTAGCCCGAAGAAGCAAGATTCAATAACATTGCACAACAGATTATTACTATAAAGTGTGATCATTATTATTATCATTAGTATAATTCTGATTGTTCCATCAATGGCAGCGCATTTCAAGTTCATTTAATGGTTTGTCTGAAAATCGAGTTGAAAATCGAGTACCTCCAAATTTGATGATTGATCATTGGATGATTGATTTTTGTGTATAATCAATCTGATTGATCATTTGATCATGGTATTTTTGCCATTTTTCAAGAAGCCCTTTTCAGAGACAGCCGAGCTTTCCTAAGCTGGTGATACATCCCATGATGATCCCATTTACCATCTGGTTATGACTAACAGTTTGCCATGGAAAGATCCACCATGCTATTAATAGGTAAACCATCTATTTCTATGGGCCATCTATACCATGGCTATGTTAGTCATAACCAGAGGGTAGATCATTTTAGATCTCTACTCTATCCCCATGAATAGCCATGAAATCCCGAGTAGAGAAGCCGAATAGCGACAGGCAAAGAAAATGGTTACAAGGACTCAAAGCTTTGGCCTCAGCCAGGGCTGATGTGTCTCAGAAGAAACATGCAGGAAATCAGGGGGCTGGTGCCTTATATAATATAATTTTATGTAATTCTATGTATCTATGATTCAGGGTTAAAGGTGGTAGAACTACCTTAAAATGTCTGCGAAAACCTCCTTCACTTGTAGTTTAAGACGACATCATTAATGGGTTTGTCGAAAAATACGGTCACCACCAATTCCCAATGGATCTTTCCATGATTTGTCCTATTCAACTAGCCATTTGGCGGTATACCATGATATAGGAAAAATGATGGTGATCCCATTTTCCTATTCAACTATCCATGGCAATATGCCATCATTTTCAGGCCGACCCAGCTGGGGCTGCTGTGCTAAGGTCAGAAGTTCTGGTCTACGACGCGGCCCTTTTTGGTGAGGAGGACGACTTGGACGACCTCGATGAGGATTGACCCGCTTGTGCCGCAAAAAGGACCTGGTGGGGGATGGTGACCAATGGGGGTAGAGGTTGGATGTTGAATGTTGAAGCGGATGAATTCGATGAGTTCATTGATTTCGGTTCAGACTGTTCAGACTTAGACGCTGAAACTTCTCTGGTCTTTTGTGACTCCGAGTCGTGAAACTCTTGTTCAAAGCTGGCCCAGCGTTGCGGGTGCAGCTATGATGTGAAGCTGAATCTGCCGCAGCAGATCTGCGAACTATCACCAGGTGTGAGAAATTGTGATACACCCATTATCAGAGGTTGTGAGATCCTACTGATAATAGATTCGATCATAGTGGTAATGTGATAACATGTAATAACAATGTGATAACTGTGAAAACCACCACAAAGTGTGATAAATTGTGATCATTGTGCAACAAAAAAAGTCGGGCAGTGTTGTGTCTGAGAGCATTTTCGTTGCTCATCAGCTGGCTGTCGGCTGTTCTTTTCTCCTTTCCAGTGGAAAACGCTGGTGACGCTCGTTGAGAATGGCTGGCTGGTTAACTGCCGTGGAACAGCTCCTTGTTTTGCAACACGTGCGGTGCCAAGATCTTACGTGGCACAAATCAGTTTGTTGCAGCAGTAAGGCTGTGACTGCTTGTGCCAAGCGGGTTCAGTGGCAACGGGCCTCTTCACTCCTACGCTTTTGCCGTTCAGCAACTGTGCCACTGGATGAGTTTGCACACAACGGGCTGATGGCTGCCATGGCTGCCATAGTAGGGCAGCCTGGAGCACCAATCGATGTGTGGCGCCAAACGCTGACGCTCTTTGCAGAGATGATGCCAGGCACCTTGCGGACGGATGCTTGCAGTCTGACTACGGCTCTGAGTGCGCTGGAAAAAAGCCGTCTTTGGGAAAGATCTTTGGAATTCTTGGCCATGGGGCAACTGGGTGGCTTTCACTTTCAGCTTTCCCAAGTTGGATCCGGTGGATCCGGATCCAACTTTGCGACGAATTCTGCCCTCAGCAGCCAGTCCAAAAGCAGCGCCTGGCGCGAAGCCCTGGAGCTCTTCGGCGCGACCCTTCGCTCCGGCGCGTTCCGGGTGGATGTCATCAGCCTCCACGTTTCGCTTCGATTTGCTGAGTGATGAATGATATGTGTGAGGTGTGTTTCCGGTAAATCCACTAGAAATGGGGAAGCTTAATATATGGGATATGGGTTAGTATGGGTTAGTCTAGAGTCTATTTTTAATATGTTTATCTATTTTTGTAACGTTATTGACCATCCAACCATTGGGGTACCCAATTTTGACCCATGCCCCATTGCTATAAAGGGAATATTTTGCATTTTTTTAGACCATCTGAATCAATTGATGAGGTTATGCTCAGTGCAGAGCTTAGCTCTAGCTGGAAACGAGGCCTCAGCTGTATGTCATCCTTCAAAGCAATGGCGATTCAGCCAGATCAAACCGCGTGGCAAATGACGGCCGGTGCCTGCAAGGGCAACTGGAGATGGCCCCTGGAGTCCTTACAACAGATGAGCCGCGCGACTTTGGCGAATCTCGACCTGGCCTTGCACACTGCCTGCGTGGATTCCTGCCGACACGGACGGCAGTGGACCTCAGCCCTTCGCCTCTTGGAGGAGTTGCAAGCTGCGCGGGTGGCAATGGATGCGGCATGTTACCGGGCAGCCGTGGGCGCCTGCGCAGCCTGCGGGGCACAGCATGCTGCCCTCAGTCTCTGTCTGGAGCGCCATGACATGTCTCCCATCGATCATACTTGGACCTTGGCACGGCTTCAGCAACGGGATCCGGTGGAACTTCTGGCGGTGCTAGGGGATACCTATGCCATGCTGAAGGGGATGGGAAAGAGGGAAGGTTCTGCATCCTTGACGGCATCGGAAGTTGCAGCATGCTGGTGGTCCTTGGCATCTTTGGGCGTTGAATCCGTACCGAGGCATTTTGGAGATCTCCTGCTGCTGCTTTCAAGGCACTTGTTGCCGAGGTGCCAGCTACATGAACTGATGCTGATTTCATGGGGAGCGGCTGGAATACCGGGATTGGACCCCACTCCACTGCTGTGGTTCGTTCAGCAGAAGGCCATTGAGATTGAACAGGACTTGCTGCAATCCCAGAACGGCATGTACGACATGTATTTGCCCCAAGAATTCATTGAAAGGATTCTGGGTATAGTCTGGTCGTGCAAACAGCAGCGTGCTTTGGGATCCAATTTCCAGTATAAGACGCACCGTGTTCTGTCAGCCATTGGAAAATCCTTGGACGAAGCATCAAAAAGCAGAGAAACAAGGGCAGCTTCTTCCCATATTGGCTCAAAAGACCAAAACCTGGAAGCCATATGTCCTTCCAACTCAGATATGTCACCACTTTTGGTCTACGAATCTCTGGACAAAGTGGTTCTGTACAAGCCACCTGGCTACGAAGTTCATGATGGCAGCCAGGGGGCTCAGCAGCTGGTACACTTCGTGTGGCAAAGGTGGGGGAGCCGGGGCACGGCCTTTCCCATTTTGAAGGACCCACGCAGTTCGTATGGCTTTTTGCATCGCTTGGATGTTCCCAGTTCTGGGCTGCTTCTCATGGCCAAGAGCTATGAAGCCTTCTATGAGTTACATCTGCAGCTAGCAGCAGGACGTGTTCTCAGGGACTATGTGGCCTTGTGTCATGGTTGGTTGGTGGGTCGAAGTGCCATCTCTGCTCCCGTGTCTTGGCAGGTCTCCGAGCAGTCTGAGCCCGGCGAGCTCAGCTTTTGCAATGGACTGGGGAAATATGCCGCGACCCGATTTTTGGTGCAAGAGCTGAGATACTCAGGGGCTCAAGCAGCGTCTCTGCTGCTGATTCGCATTCAAACTGGGCGAAGGCATCAGATTCGGAGTCATTTTGCCTTCATTGGACATCCACTTTTTTGTGATGGCAAGTATACTGCAGGACCAGTCTTTGAAGGGGACCTGACAAGTGGAGTAGACCGGAATTTCCTCCACCGTCATCATTTGGCTTTCCACGACACATGGGCTGAAGGTGACATGGAATTGCAGCTCAGGGATCGATGTGAGTCCGACGAATGGATCATGGAAGTGAATGGCTTGGACGACGGCGATAGCGACGTGAGGGATCTGCAAGATGTTTTTTATCCGATTCCCAAGGATTTGCAAAGCTTTTTGAAATCCATCAAGATCATTAAGTGCAAAGGTGGCCAGATGCTACAGGCATCTACAGGCAACACGGGGAAAAGAGATGCGGATGCTTCCAATGCTTCCAATGATTCAATTCAACGCAGCCATTTGTTGTGCCCTTGGACTCTTGATCGTGGCTCATGCTTTCACCAACTTCTAAATGATTTAAGCCTGAGATCTGATCTTGGAACCATTGGGCAATGGCTGAAAGTGGTGCCATGTTTTACCCCCAAGATTCCATATAGTTTCATCCTAAACATGACTCATGACCACATCATGACCACATCATGACCGCTTTTTTTTGGGCTCAGCTGCCTGGTTTGCGAACAATGCGACAGGGCGGGGATGACCTTGTTTTGCTGCAGAAGAAATGTAGATTTCCATGACCGATCCGTGAGACTTAAGGATCCAAACATCGAAACTTCCAGTGTTTTTTTCCAAAAAGAATGGATTTCAGTCAATGTTTCCCTGAGATTTTCCGGGTCAAATCGATCCACACATTGAGCCATGGCCGAAGAAGGAATTTGCAGTAGAAGAGCTGAACGACACAACACCACCAGGTCCGGTTTTTTTAATTCTTCGGGTTTTTCTTCGGCTAATGTTGGGCTGATAAATTTGTTTTGACATGTCGATAGTTTCGTTCCCATCTCTCGCACGAAAGGGTCGAGCCCTTACACTTTTGCAAAATTATCGGATGAATGTTGGTAAATATCGCAAAAGGGCAGCCAGAATCACGAATCAGTTTTCTTTTGTGAAATAACCTGGTGATACCTTGTGGATATACTCGCTTCACACGGTAACAATTAATGATAATGCTGAGGTTTGAAGATGCAGTACTTCAATGTATTTTATAGTATATTTCGGTGACATGTGAAGTTGCTCCAAGTGAATGATGTGAAAATGTGCAGTTCATTGCCGCAGGTTCGTGAAAGGCACCAATGTGAAGAAACCGTCCAATTTCGAAGGCACGGTATCCGGGAAAGGTGCAGACATGGCCCAGACTTATCCTCAACATTCCTCAACCCATTGCGTCTGAAATGGTTTGGTTACCCTGTTCAATCCCATGATTCTGTTGCGTTTTTTCCCATTGGCCGTAGATTTAGGGCCCCGGGCCCCATGATCGGGTCTTACCAGCCTGAAACCGAGCAACAGATCAGAAAATTTGGTGAGCTTTGACACCAAACCATGGCGCAGGTACTGGGCTGATTGCAATCTTCAAGCATCCGTTCTCCTGACGGATTATCTGGTTGGAGCCGAGTAGTTTCTCAAGATTTTTTCGAAGTTGAGCAGTTCCCCAAAGTTCCCCAACAGCCTAAATTTGGGGGTAGCATGGGGGTAGCAGCCGGGTAGCAACCAGATGGGGGTTCCAGGAAATTATGTCCTTTGAATCATTGAATCAGTGAAAATTGAAGTTGAGGATCGGAGAAGTCTTGGGTCTTTCACAGTCCCCTGACCGCCAGGTTGAGTATTTTCATGATCTGTGTGCCCTTTGGCATATGGTCCTACTATGCCAGGCCCGGATCATTGAAGCGTCAGCGTCCTCCAGTCACTGCCAGTCATCAATGGCCGTCCAGCCCCGGGCCGAGGTGGAATTCGGCCTACACTTTCTGGCTCAATTTCTTTGTCACCCTGCCACGCTTGTGGGCATTGAAGATCATTGAAGGCTACTTAAATCTTAACTTTACCTGGTTGGTGGTTTGGAACATGGCTTTTATGACTTTCCATTCAGTTGGGAATTTCATCATCCCAACTGACTTTCACTCCATCATTTTTCAGAGGGGTAGGTCAACCACCAACCAGTAAATCTTAACTTACTATTGAACACCCCACAAAAAGAACGGGATTAGTACGGTGAACCCAGTAGCCATCCATCCCCCACTAGAGGTTTGTGATGGGGTTCAGCACATTAAACCACACAAAACCACCAAACCACCGTGGCCCCGCCTGGCACGGCAGTCACCAACCCCAGGCCATGTTACCCATGGCAAAGATTCTGGGCGATATCACGGAGGCTGAATCTGAAGTGGGGATCTTTTGGGACCACCAATTGATGAAGCTTGGGTGATCTTGTTCCTTCCCAATCTTGGGATGAGCACAAATTTGAACGATGTCATCAGGGTCCCGATACTTTGGAGGGGTGACAGATGGTGAAAGCTTCAAAGTTTCCTGCAACTTGCTGGAAGAGCAATCCAACAATCCACTGAAACCGTCTTTTTTGGATTTTTGCTGGATCACTTCATTTGTTGCAACAGAGATTTGATCAATCTTGATCAACATTTTCGTAGAACCATCATTGAAGCATCCCAAAAATCCGACCTAAATCATCAAGGCCATCGAACCATTCCAAATACCATCAAATGACCTATAAATCTGTTTAGGTATAATTTGTGATAGGTCTAATACCTAAATTTGGTAAAATGACCCAATTTGGGATGCTTGTTGCTTCGCAGCCAGCGCAGCCAGCGCAGGAGCTGGCTGCGGGGCTCCGCAATGATCTTCTGGCGGGGCTCATCAATGTCAGACACTGAGCCGACACTCAATGGATGGCTTTTGCCGGGAAAATCTACAGGAAACCATGGGTGTTTTTCATGGGTTTTTCATGGGTTTTACATGGTTTTTACATGGTTTTTACAAGGTTTTTACCAGTAAATATAGGGCCTAAGCCGGGGGTTCCTGTACATTTTCTCTTTCACCAAAGCTGTTTCATTGGATTAGGATTAGGTCTCCAGTGGCCTGACGGAGTAATGCGTAATAAGGAGTAATACAATTGCCATAAGTAACAATCTAAGATAACAGGAAAAATGATGGGTGGTTGATGGGTATATGATACCCTGATTAATGGGTGAATATATACAGTATATATATATATAGCTGGTTGGTGGTTTGGAACATGAAATTTCTGACTTTCCGTATATTGGGAATTTCATCATCCCAACTGACTTTAACTCCATCATTTTTCAGAGGGGTTGGTATACCACCAACCAGCAATCATCAGCAATCTCATATCACAGGTAAAATGATGATTACCCACCGAAATTTGGTACCCTATGGTACCCTACTTTCAGAAAAAACAGTTAAAAAAAACATAAAAAGCCCCAAATTTTCACAAGCAACAGGTGATGATAGATGGTTTAACAGTCACCGGCGTCACAGGCTCCCGCAATCAACCATGGCTGGCTGAGAAATCCGCAATAGTTCGATGGTTTTCCCTGCTATATAATTGAGTTTGGACATTTCCCAGCTAGCCATGTTTGATTACCAAAGGATATTCAGAAAATTCACCAGTATTCCATTAAGATACAATTCAGATACATATTACTGGTTTGTATGTGTTATATATATATTATATTATATATATATCTACATATTATAGTTATATATATATATAATATGTATATATATTATATTATATATATACATATATCTTTGATTCATTCCAAATGATTCATCAACAGTCTTCCAGCATTTTGGTGAACCCCCCCGAACTCGACCAACCGCCCGGGGCCCTACTCGTGCGTCGGCGAGTCGAACTGAGGCCACCTTCGGAAATGCGGTGGAGATGGTCATCACGGTGAGCGTTGATGTGTTGGTTGGCGTTCTGGTGGATGCTTGGATGTTGGGTTATAATGATGTTGGTTATGATATGTATAATGATGTTGGTGATGTTATAATGGAGTTCTATTCTATTATAATGGATACATATATATATATATATAATGATCTTAGTGTTTAGTTCAGCCTAGTGATTTATATATTTTTCTCACCCTACTCCCACCACCAGGGATATCTACCTGGTGGCCTTTGGGCCAGGTGCAAACTCTCCGTGGTGGCTTATACGCCGTGGTGAAAGCCACGTTGCTAGGCGCCTTCGTCAACTTGGAACGATGATTTGGGACGACCCTAGCGACTCGGGACCAGCGTTGTCAGCGTTGTTTGGGTCGTAGTTGATATATGTTACCCATCCCATATGCTCCATGTATGGTATATTTACCTACATTTGGGTGATTTTTAGGGCAAATGTTGGTAAATATTCCATACATGGAGCATCTGGGCATAGGATCCATGGTGCTGCTATATATGGCGCTCCATGGATCCCATCACTATACCCCCTTGATGTTAGCATTTTTCTCCCAGCACCATGGATCCTATATGATGCTATGGGTTATAAAAAAAATCAGTTACTTGATCTGTTTATTGACCACTTCGGTTTGTATCTATGATTGGTTTTCCTGTGAGGTGCAATGAGTTTGATCATGATCCAGAGAGATCCAATTGTTCTTTTTTTAAACCGAAAACACAGGAAACGGATAGCCCAAGAATGATCCAAAATGGCAATGTTCACAACATGACGATAAAACAAGGGATTTGGGGTTCAACATTGAGAAAGCCCAAGTGTGTCTCATTGGTTGCTGGGGCAGGCTCGGTGCTCTCCAATGTTCTGCTCGTTCTGGGCATGTCTTTCCTTTTTGGCGGCCTGGTACCTTTGTTGCAACCATGCTGCGGACAAGATTATATCGATAGCAACCATTAGCAACCCGGAGGGGACGCAACTCTATGTCCACCTTAGGAGACGTTTTTTTTGCTATTTTTTTTCCCATTCATTCATATCTGGTTGGTGGTTTGGAACATTTTTTATTTCCCCATATATTGGGAATTTCATCATCCCAACTGACTAAACTCATATTTTTCAGAGGGGTAGGTCAACCACCAACCAGCCATATATTGGATATATATATATATATATCAATATTGTAAATGGTTATATGATTCACACATTACCACATTACCCAATACCCATTACCCAATACCCATATATTTCATCTTCCTGTGAGGAACGCCCCAATCGTGGGGTGACCATGGCATGGGTCAAGCCGTTGGGGCAAGGTCAATGTGTCCGGAAAGGCCGAAGCCAAGGCCAAGGAGAAAATTTCCCATGCCCTGGGGCGACCCTGGTGTTTTTTTTTGGATGGAAAGATCATGATATCAACAAGACTTGGGGTATTTTGGGGTATTTTACAATAATGATGAGCTAATATGATCAGAAAAAAGGATAGAAGATAGAAGTCCCTAATGTTCTAAGTCCCTAATGTTCTTGGAGTTCTACCAATGGATATCAGTTTGATTCCCCTTTTTTGTCGAATCTTCACTTTTCGACAGGAGGAGCAAAGAAGGCCATCTGTCCGAAACTCTCAGAAGATGGAGGACACGGATTTTTCGAAGTGAACAGCCGCATAGCGAAGCCATGGCGAAACATATCATGGGGAACACATAGGTGACTCTCCTTTCAGTCCATGATCGAGTACTATTTGATGATATCAAAAATCGATTTATATATACAGCTGGAAGATGCTGGAAGACTGCATTTATCATTTGGAGAGTTTGGAGGTTTTAAATATTTTTTCAAATACTTCAACATACTTCAACAATATATGTAAAACACACACACACATTGTTTGTGATGTTAGAAGACTTTGGAGTTCCGTTTTCTCTTTTCCGCAGGGCCTTTGTTTGGGCCCTGGGATCGTTTTTTGAAGGATCCAGAGCTCTTGGATAAGTTAGACAAGGAAGAAACCGGAGGATACAGTGTGGTGGCAGAGAAGGCGGAGGGGATCGGAGGGGCATGGGTCCCATGGGCGTGGTGGCAAAAATTGGCTAAAACCCATGGGTTTTCCCGATTTCGGAGGATTTCCCGGCTCGAAAAAGTCTGGTGGCAAGTTGGTGGCTGGAATTTTCTCAAGGATTGGTGAAAATGGTTGGGGTAGGATAGGATGAAATATCAGCAGATGTTGTTCGATTCTGGGGGAAGAGATATCAAGTGCGGAACCCCCGGAGTATCACAGGGTTTCAATGGACACATCTTGACTTTTTGGGACCAAGACATTTTGGACACATCTTGTGGCCACGTTACATGCGGTGAGTTTTTGCAGGGAAGCAGGACGTCATTTTTGGACATCTTGAATACAGGAAGTCTCAACAGAAACTTGGAGTTTCAGGAGACTAGGTGCAACCATGATCAACCGTGCAACCAGTAAGGATCCGCATACATCCATAGACTATAGTCATTTCCGTCCCCATCATAAAAAAAGCCAGAACTGAGCTCTGCTCCAGGTTCAGACCTTTAAGATACTGGGAGCCATGGTCGGATTCCTAGCGGCGTTTTCCGGACGGATTTCAAGACCTATAAAATACAAGCAACCAGAGGATGAAGATCAATAAATTCCAGCTATTTAGGCACCAGGGTGCCAGGGTTGCGCATGGTTTTGCTCATACCTAGATCATTATGGATCAAAGTATACGGTTGTTTGTTATGTCTTGATTTGGATGGTTTTTCAGTGGTTTTCCAAGTGGTCACTCATGAATTTTGGATGGTCGAAGAGCCAGATGCGGATGGTTAGCCAGTCATCCAGGTACCTGTCTGGAGCGAAAGCCGGGCAACACTTTGGTATATAGCAAGCCCTTAAGAAACGTACGCAGACATGTGAAAACATTCCATTTTTTAATAGTGATCAAGTATCTATATTATCTATATTCTTCGGGGTTACATTGGGTCACCAATCACGAAAAAAACATCCGTTTTGAGGGGTCGGCCGTTTTGACCCATCTCCAATCTTTTCCCAAGGTCAACACTTCCATGCTGCTCCTATCCTGCTTATCGTTCACCCTCGTGCTGCTCTCAGAGTTCGTCTCTGAACATCACACAAGCCCTATCAAGTTGTTGCTTTCAAGATCCATCACAGCGATTCACAGCGTGACCATCAAATTCCCATATCTCACCCAAATTCCGTCAAATTCCCATATTCTCACCATGCATGATCATAATTGACCGTATATGACTCATATGACCATATAAATCCTCATAAATCAAGCCCCAAATCCACTTTTTTCGGACACCGTCCATGTCATCCATGTCACGAAAAGCCACATCTCGCCGAATCGGAGGTCACCGTCTTTGGTACGATGATGGCGGGGCAATACAAGATGGACAATGCCAGTTTAGAGGAGGTCATGCTGCCGATCTCAAGGACCTGTTCCATCATCATCATCTCGGCCTACGTCGCGTGAGCCAATAACATGATTGTTATGATGCCAAAAACGACATGGAGCATCACTTCGGGGCTCCTAAAATGTGGTGGATATGTATATATGCATATAAAATCTATATATATTCATATCACGTATGTATGCATGTGTATAGATGCATGTATATATATATACAAATAAATATATAAATACAAGCTGTATTTATAACATTAATATGATAAGTATAAAACTATATATATATATATACATAATAATGTAATGACATAATATATACGGTATCTATGATATCATATCAATTCAGGTACAATACTTAACAAACAAGGCATATACTTGTAACAAATATGAATATGTATATAGGTATATTAGAGAGATTCGTTTCACAAGAGAAATCTTTGTAGATGGTAATGATTTTGTTAGGGTTTCCTAAGTTAGTTATGGGAGACCACAAGTTATCATCCAAGTTTTTGGCGAGTTTTAAGGAAAGGAAAGCAATGGTCAAGAGGTGTACACCTATATGTTAACAGTATGGGGATGGGTCAAAACCCATTACTGTATTCCAATTTTTGGTGAAATAAACATCCATGAAAAGCATGTTTTATTTTTAATGGTACCTAGGTTTTTTCGGGTTTTGGCTATAGGTATATTGAAAAACATTGAACCAATGAAATCCAATGAACCAGACATCCACGTAGCCGAGTCCAGTGTGACAGGTACATCGTATTTCAGCTTTTTACGCATAGAACCGCTGGCTCCTCAGAATCGGTGATGAATCGGTGGCTTCACTGGGGAGAGCCTCGCTCCGAGGGTCCTTTTTTTGAGTTTCCCTTTGTTGGAAGCGTAATTGTGTTCCAACCAAGGTGTTGAAATGCAAAACCTGGCAGATGGAAATATACATAATGGATCATATTGGTGCTATATACATATGATATTTGTGGCATTTCATGACATCATATGACCTTGCTGAACATGGTTTTTCCTATAGAACCTAAACCTTGTTGATCTTGCCCGGTTCTTTTTCTTGCAAAGCAAGCCCTGTGAAACTTGATCCCAGAGCTGTGAATTTAACACAGCGCTCAGGTGTACTCTGATTTGGTTGGTGGTTCAAAATATCGTTTTCATCTTCTTTAGTTAGGGGATGTTGGGGCTTTTCCGAACCTTAGACTATATAGTGTTAACCTTCGTTCCAAACAATTCATCCATTTTTGACCAGTTCTGAGGACTTTCTGCATTTTTTTTTGGTACATCTTAGACTCTCTCCATTGGTTCATTTCTTCAAATAACTCCATTTTTTCTTTGATATTTACGGTGAACAGCGGACGAAATCGCCCACCAAACTGTTGTTTTTTTGAGGTCATGGCAGACACCGGTGACGGAGACGATGATGAAGAGGCATCCGCCAGCCATGGGGATGTGGAGTTCATCCTTTCCCTTCAACTATTAGATTGCGACCACAATAGATTGCAAATCATACCACATACTTGTAGAGTAATTATATATTGATACATATTGGATAATCATGGATATATATATAATTATATATAAATAATATACATACATAGGTCTCCAAAACCACTAAAATATCCAAAACCTTTGGATAGGTTGGTTTCGTCCTTTAAAGGCTTGGATTTATAGATTCGAGAAGGTACCATAAATTAACCGTGCCATTAAAAAATGGGGGATTGGACGAGCCAGGGTACCAAACCCTTCCAAAAAGCAGTCATTTATTGCGTTGGTTTAAGGGATCTACAGGAAATGAACGCTTTCTAACTACAGGAAATGAAGGTTTTTTCAATGTTGTTCATGGAAATCCTCTAGATTTTCCATGTGTTTTTCATGTTCTTTTCCCTCTAACCCCACCATCGATGAATCGATTCATGCTTCCGGTTTCTATCGAAGCAGCGGTCTACGGAGTTTTTGCAGGAGGGCTCAATCACTGTCACGACCGCTGCCGTGCCCCGGGTATGCAAATCTCATTGTGACAGAGGCGCTTGAAAAGGATTTATAGTAACCTCCAAAAAAAGGACAATGGCCAGTGTTTCCAGGATGTTAGTTCGATGATATTCACAACATTGGAATATCACCATTAGGGAACTGTTGTTTTATCGCCATTGGAATATCACCAGTGGAATTCGCCATGGATTTTCTATTGTTATGTTAGTTTGGCAGTGGTTTCCCACTTTTTGGGCATCTGTGACTTGGGGTTGTCATTGTCCAGTTCTCATGGACTGGATGGAAGCCGTAGCGACGCGGCGACGACCTTGGCCATGCAGGAAACGCCATCAAGTAACTGCAATGGGCTATAAAACTATTCAAAGTTTATTTAAAAAGTCTTTCAATATAATATATATATATATATATTATAGTAATATAACATATAAATATATATACATATTTTTCATTATCTTTTAATTCATAATATTTGATACATATTTATTGAATCATATGAATCTCAAGGAATTGGAGCATGGTAGCATGGTGTTAGTCTTTGTTCTCGGCTGGGCTGCTCGGTACAGGTACTGCTTTTCGTGATGACATCCATCGTGGCATTCTGCTCGGACCTTTTGGTACCCAGCTGAGAGGGAATCCCATGACCACCTCCACCAGGTACTGGGAATCAGTCGGTGAGTTTTGTGGTGTTGGTGCAAATTGAACTATGACTGGTTGGTGGTTTAAGGAACCATGGAATTTTATGACTTCCCACATATAGTTAAGGGAATGTCATCATCCCAACTGACGAACTCCATCATTTTTCAGAGGGGTTGAAACCACCAACCAGATGAAATTGTTTGGGAAACGGATGGAAATTGCTGATTTGTGTGGCCAAAAAAAAATTGTGGCAGAGACAGACTGGGCAGCTATTAAGACGTGGCTACTTGGAACTGAGGTGGATTCCATTGAGAACATGACTGCAGATGCTCACATGGGTGGGAGGATCCCAGAGTCCTCAATCAGCGATGGGGGAAAATCCCCGTTCGATGATTCTCCCATTTACCCTCTGGTAAACATACAAACAACCATGGAAAATCACCATTTTGAGTTATATGTTTAATGGATCCACTATAAATCTATGGCCATGTTCAATAGCTTTTTGTATGTTTACCAGAGGGTACTGTAAATGCCCAGCACTACTTAGGGGATTTCCCATTTCCCAGTGGAGTCTAGCCCATTTTCACCTGCACCTGGATAGATAGGTGGTCATTGAGCCTGAAAAATCTGGGAATCCCAAATGGCCAAGAGGGAAAAGAACAGAACATGTTCATAGAAATGACATTTCAGTTGATAATATACAATCCATATGTATATATATATATACATAATATAGCTGAAATATATGGTTTTATGCGCACACACACTGTGGATATTATCTATATATATATTACGTTATAATAAATAATATTATCTATTGTATAATTATACATATAATTATATACATATATATATATAGTATACTGGACTGATGGTTAAACCATCGTTAAACGGACCTGTCCTAACTTTTACCCTTTTAGCCACGCGCCATTTCTAGGTGAGCACTTCATTGGCATCATCCTGTTGCCCATTGTGGGCAACGCCTGTGAGCATGCTGCGGCGGTGCGCTTTGCCATGCAGGAGATCATGCCCGGTTTTGGGGGAAAATGGCGGAATGGGATGCGAAAAATTTAGGCGATTCATAGGATGAATTACCCTCTGGTGATGACTAACATAGCTATTGAAAATGACAATTTATAGTGGATTTTCCCATTGAAAATGGTGATTTTCCATAGCTATGTTAAATTACCAGAGGGTACTATGATCATAGCTAATGAAGAAATGATGATAACCCAGGTAAGAATAAGAACTGCTTGGAATATTCATAGGATTCATAGGATTGGGAATTTAATAGTACCATCTGGTTATTTAACATAGCGAACTGGAAAGATCCACCATTTTTAATATGTAAACCGGTAAACCATCTATTTCTATGGGCCATCTATACCATGGCTATGTTAAATAACCAGAGGGTATCTTAACAAGATGATACTAATTAATGTGATGCCAAAAATCTGGATGAAGTTGATCATGACCTCGTTGCTTTTCGTCACTGGAATGATGTTGGACGGGGAATCATCACCAGATGGCCGTAATTCTGCCAGTTAAATCATGTTCCATAAATGTACCGACAGATATAAGATGTATTAGATGTATGGATTTTAATATTATATATATATATGGATAGTGGATGATGGTGGTCCTGAAGTAGATATATATATAATATTAATATAATATAATATAATATAATATAATATAATATATATATATACATATAATAGACTATGATGCCTTTTCCAAACCATTCTATCTGCAGGATCGCAATCTACATCTAGGTAGATTATGGTACCATGTCTAATCCATTTCCCCCCATTCAAGGCCCCCGTTGTGAGGACAAGCCTGGCTTGTCCATTGGCATTGCTGTGGGTTCGTCAACGTGGGGGCGCCAAGGATTCCAAGGATGGCGCGATGGCGAACATGGCTTTGAACATGGGATATACCCTGTAAGACCATATAAGGAACAGTTTTAATGAGGAAATTTACCCTCTGGTAAACTAATGTAACTATGGAAAAATCCACAATTTTCAATGGGAAAATCAACTATTTCTATGGCCATTTTCAATAGCTATGTTAGTTTACCAGAAGGTATGTTAAACCCATCAACTTTTGTGTGTATCATTGTGTATCCAATTTTCAGATACACCCTTATGATATTATATGATTATGATTGATTATGAATGTTGAAAGGTGTATCATTTACGAAGTTAAGTGCGGTGCCACATTGTAGCTAAGTGATGCATCATGCATACCGGTGGCATGCATGGTATTTTGTGTTTTTTTTCAGAGTCAACAAAATCTTTACAATGAGCTTTCGGGTATTTTCCTACCAAAGGTGCTACTAATTTTACGAATTTTGCCCACACTTTGCCAACAAAAATGGTATTCCATTCATTTTTGGCCAACCGCCGTGAATCCTTGGTGATTAATTTCATGTTCCTTCCATTTCTGGGTAGAACTATAGACATATATATACATTATTATATATGCAGCAACCCCGCCAAAACTATGCAATTGAAGCAGTTGAAAGTGGTTCACTCGAAGTTCACTCCTAACCTCAAGTCATTCAGATCCTGGTGAAATTTGCGCCAGTTCTATCCTTTTGTTCTTGTTTTTTTTTCGTCAAACATCGCCCCGGATTTTTTTCCCTCAAAAAAAACCAACTGAAAGCGATGTGCCGAAGGCAAATCGCCCTCTTCGTGGTGCCCTTCTCTGTACTCGTTGGTTGGTGCATTGACCGGCCGTGACTCGATTGGCAACAACGAAATTTGGGATGACCTGATTTCACTGGGATTCGCCCATGAAAGAAGTGGGATACCAGCTGGTAATTTGTTACATAGCTATTGAAAATGACCATTTATAGTGGTTTTTCCCATTGAGAATGGTGATTTTCCATAGCTATGTTAGTTTACCAGAGGGTACTAAGTGGGATCAACGTTATGTCGGACGGGGATTATATAACCAGATGAAACATCAAACATGCTGGATCTGGTGAAGAGCTTACTATGGTATATAATATATAGGAATATATAGTATAGATGGCCCATATGTCCTTTGCGTCTATGAGTTTTTCCGTGAAAAACCATGGTGATCTTCACCAGTAACAACTTACGAGAGGGTAGCTGATAAAGTTGGATAGCAGGAAACATGGTGATGAATTTCTATGGATCTGGTATGATCTGGTTATGGATCTCCTGGGATTTTCTGGGGTTTTATACACACAAAGCCGACACACCATGGGGTAACAATGGGCTTGGCGCCATGCCAGAAATGTCGACCCGTTCGTCGTCGGATCAGGATGGATCTGAACTTTGGAGCTCTCAATGTGACGGCGCGGAGTCGGGACGAGTTTTGAGTCGAGGGGTGGGTTGGGAATTGGTCGCTATCGGTGGCTGGGTGGTAGGTTTTCTTGGAGGATGGCCTTGGCGAAAAATTCCATCAGCTATATCCCATAGGATCCATGGTGCTGCTATATATGGTAACATGGATAAGTTCAATATATCCCAAATGTGGGCATATATACCATAGATGGATCCTATGGGCATGTAACTATGATACAGTAACTACTAATTTTTGCGTGTTATGAACATATTACGTTCCACTTAAAGACTTTGTATCATTTTGTATCCATCTTTCATGCCTTGGTTGCAGGCTGAAAGCATGGTTTTTTCATCTCCAGCAACGTCGGGAGGTGATGACACTGAGTGTCATAGTGGTGCTATCAATGGTTGTCGACGGACAGTTTGCTCCTCAGAATTGACGAATGGACGACGAAGGACAGCACGATGTTCACAGCACGACGGACGTTACAAGACACGAAGGAGTTGCAGTGGGGAACAATATGAAGCATATTATGAGCATATTATGAACATGAAGATACAGGAGGATAAGCCGCTATGACACTATGGTAGCATATGAATAGTACCATCATAATGGAGGACACAGGAAATATTTTCTTAAATGGTTTCGATATGCTTTTCAGTATGAAGCGAAGCCACTCAACCTGGAGGTCAAATTGGCTTCAAGGCTACCTTCTTTGTGCTGCTTATGCAGTGATTGCCGTGCTGCTGAGAACTCAGCGAAGATTGTCGTCAGCATCAAATGGCATGTAATTTCCACATGCTTGGAACATCACAAAAAAACAAATGCTAAAATCATCGAAGAGAAGCTTTTCTGGTCTATCTATATAGCATAATCTTTCGCAACCTGTAGCAGATGACCAGAGGGTAAACCGTTCAAAGCTTCTGTTGGGGTGCCCCTCCCAGGTTCTGGTATGTGCCCAACTCTACCGGAGATGAAACCATTTGAGCACGTGAATGGACAATGCAAAAAAAAACTGCATGCCTCGCGGCAGACCACTGCGGTTGAATTTTGGTAGTGATGAGCTGTGTGTTAATAATTGCTGTTTGTTTTTTTTTTGGCCTACATAATTCAAGATGGTTGTCCGAAAATGGGGTTACAACCCAAAAAATCCAATAGTTTATCAAGGTATCATCATTTTCCCTTAGATGGCCATGGCATATCACAGTTCGTGAGATCGGTTGGTTTTCACGCGTGGCAATGTCTGCGTTTCACCTGACACGAAGAATTGTGTCACTCTTGCTTTGACGCCATGATCAAGTCATGGGAGGTACACTTTACATATATGTTTACATATCTTTACATATCTATGTGATGCAAGTGTTCACGGTGATGTCATGAGATAGAACTGGAGATGGTTTGGACAGGATCCAAAAGACGCAGCAAAACATATGGCCAGATATAAACATGTTCAAATGCACTATGGATACAATGACATGCCAAGTAGATAATGGAGATCCTCCTGACGGCTCTCAAGCCATGTTTTGAATGGCGTGATGAATCGGCTACAGCGTGTTACGAACTGAGACGGCAAGCTTTGCGGAAAAGCTGATTCATGGCCATGAAACTGATTGGTTGCGCCTGTGGATGTGCCGATGTTGGATTGACTTGAAACCTGTTTGTTTTTTTGCTTTGAATGTTTGCCCGCATACACCGTGTTCCTGAAATGATGTCACACGTTTTGAAGGTCGAGTATCACCATGACACAAACTCGCTCGTTGCTGTCAGTTGTCACATGTTGTCACGTTGGGGTGTTGAAAACTGCGATCGCAAGTGAGAGAACTTTACAAAACAAAACTGGTTGGTGGTTTGGAACCATGGAATTTCATGACTTTCCATTCAGTTGGGAATGTCATCATCCCAACTGACTTTCACTCCATCATTTTTCAGAGGGGTAGGTCAACCACCAACCAGATAACTAATCATCATTAACCATCACTAACCATCATTAATCACCATTAACCACCATTAATCACCATTAACCAAGTAGGTCAACCACCAACCAGATAAGCTATCCAGGTAATAGTTACGGCTTTTTCACCACCGATCTTAGAGATCCGAATCTCCATTGGGGGTGGGTTGTCACTTGAAAGGAGGTGCCCCAACCTGGCCGCAACAACTGGGATCATCAATGCTGGGTAGACAACTCATTGAAGAAAGTTCTCTGAATGCAAAGAAAAAAAGATGAGGAAAGATGAGGAAAGATGAGGAAAGATGAGGAAAGATGAGGAAAGATGAGGAAAGATGAGGAAAGGAGGGAAACACCGTCACTGTTTTGCCGTGACTTCGTCTACGCCTCTCGGACGCATTCGCACAAACACATTGTGGAACTCCCAGGATCCCATCTCCAGGGCTGACACCGTATCCGCCACGTCGGCTGATGGCAAGTAAGAAACCGAAATCCGAAACGACTTGGCGACGAAAAACCGATGGAGAATTTCTTGCAGGACACCTCCATAGGCTGATTTTTGGGCTTGCGCGGACCGCGGCTGGGTTTTTCTTAGGTCCATGCATGGGAGGCCCCACTTCGGCCTTGGGAGAGGATTGGTGACTGTGACCAGTTTAACCATGAAAACTTGGATTCCAAGGTCAATTAGAAAATCATCTCGGATACAAATTGCGTGCCAACAAAATGATGGTGCATGACTTGCTGCGAGAAGATTACAGACAACGAAACTGACAGAAAACCGCAAACACAAGGTCGTTCAGAAATCCTTTCTGAAACGAAATACAATGGCGCACCCCATGTATACCACAAGCACAACCAAATTCTTGAACGTGGCTGGCTGAAAATCACGTAGCTACTTTCCGGAATTTGGTTTTTGCCCCATGGCAACCACCAAAACTATTCAAACGAACTCGCGTGGCTGGCGCGCTGGGTACTCCTGTATCGCCAGGTCAAGGGCAGGTCCTCTACTGACTTGAGCCAAATGTGTTGAACGCCATTGCTGCCCCTGCTTTGCAAAAACCCAAAGCAAACAAGATATGTCACATCCAGAAGCAGATTTGCGCGGTTGCCACAGCCCAGATCTTTCACCAGCACCAGCACCAGCAACAAAACCACCAGCAGCACCAGCACCAGGAACAGCAGCGGCAGCACGAGCAACAGAAACAGCAACAGCAACAGTAAGAGCAGCAGCAACAACAACAACAACAACCACAACCACAACCACAACCACAACCACAACCACAACAACAACAACAACAGCAACAGCAGCAGCAAAACAACAACACCAGCACCAACACCAACACCAGCACCACCAGCAGCACGAGCACCAGCAACAGCAGCAACGGCAACAACAGCAACAACAACAACAGCAACATCAGCAGCAACGGCAACACCGGCAGCAACGGCAACAACAGCAGCAGCAGCAGCAACAACAACAACAACACCACCAACAACGACAGCGAAAACGAGAACAAGAGCTGCGGCCACAACCACAATCACAACCAACACACCAGACCCAACAAACCAGAACCAACAAACCTGAACCTACAAACCACAACCAACAAACGGCAAGCAACCAACCGCGACCAACAAACGGCAATACACAAACCACAAGAATCCAGCAGCAGACAATAAACAACAAATGACCACAGACCAACTAACAGCGACCAAGTGCCAAATACACGTGGGCCGGCGAAAATATCGAGACGCATTCGTGTCACGACTTTCTTTGTTGAAAGCATTAACAACGCCATACAAATGTCTCGTCATCCAACTTCAGTTCACTCAAGTTATCTAGTTGTTGCTCTATTAAGTTTTGTCTTTTTTAATCACATCTACCACATAACTATTTTCTACAAGATATTTTGTTTCTCCTGTTATTTCATCCTCGAAGATTAATTGATTATTTTTTTAGGACCGGCCCAGACAGAAATGGCGCAGCATTTGATGCATCAATCATCAACGTGGCAAAAAGAAAAGCATGGATTCAACGGCGGTTTGGAACAACATTCGCGTTTATGGATGTCTGTTATATGTTGCGAACCTTTGGAACAATGGGTGCACCGGTCGTGCACTTGCATGGGTTCCTCTCGGTTGCTGGTGACAGCTGGCAAATCTTGGCTAGGAGGCTGATTTTCGGTTGCTGTTCAACGACGACGTTTGTTCCTTGTTGTTGCAGCAGAATTTAAACACATAGAAAACACCTGGTGCAGCGTGTTTCCAAACTCGTCTCGCATGCAGGGGGGCGAAAGACATGTTCAGCTATGTTCTAAAATTCTAGGAGGCAAGTATCACAAACGTTATGTTCCGATGCTGTAGACATAGTTGGGCACGCAACTTTGAAGTTACATCTTTTAACCCTTCTCCAGGTCACATCAACGTTTTTTTTGGGTTAAGGACCACTAGACTAGACATTCAACTTTCGGTGGTTTCCAGTGCCTGACCGGTGGCAACACTGGAAGGTTTCAAGGGCAGCCCTCGTGATTTTTTTGGGGGTCGAGACCAAACCGATGTTAGAAGCCTTAACCTTAGATTGCGCGCGCAATGGCGGAAATTTTCACCCCAGCCAGTCTGGCAGAGTGGCTGAGTGGCTGCTCCAGCCACTCTGGCAGAGTGGCTGAGTGGCTCAGTGGGTGCTCCAGCCACTCTGGCAGAGTGGCTCCAAAATGCATGCCCTGTAACATCACCTGGTAAATATACAGCGGACGTTTACATTATAGTCCACCTAGATACCTTAGCAAAATGTGCAAAAATCATCCGGTAATTGGTAGCGACAACATATTTAGGACAGATCTTATGTGCCAAGAGGAGTGAACAGCATCAGCAACAACCGCTTTTCCATCCTCTCCGTAGTGTGGACTTTTGCTTTCTCGCGGAGCCTGCAACCACGTAAGCCACAAAGAGCCACCGGCATATGTGGAGGCTGGCCAGTATACCCCCTTACCCCAATCCCCTTGTTGTCCATAAGGAGTATTTGCAACATGTTAACACCGGCGTTTCCTCGTCCAGAACGTTCTCTGTTGGCCATAAGAGAGCATATGCAACAGGTTGACAACAGCATCAAGTTCCGTCGGTCTTTGTTTTTATTATCAAAAACGTTACAATCAAAAAAAACCTTCACCCCCCAGCTCCCTGTTAACCACATGGGAGCATGTGCAACATGTTCAGTACGCAACGTATTTTGCAGGAATTTTAAGACTCCAAACTGCTGAATTTGCAACCCTTCCGAGGGAGCGTCAATTGCACATCTCTACACCAGCAACCCTTCCAAGGATGGCGTCGACATGTTGTAAATTCAATGGAATTAGAAATTACCAAAATGTTGCAAAGACAGTTGAAATGGCAGTTTCCAGCTTCAAAATGTAGCACATAGCAGGATTCAATCTGCATCGGGTGTTGTGTTGATCCTGTAGGATCCCCCTTGCAATTTCCACACTAGAAGTGGTTGACTTGTGCATAGCCTAAGCGAGATCCGTAATGTATTGGAATTTCAATATTGGAGTCAGGTTAGTCATTTTATTGCTAAGGGGTTGGTCTGTATTGGCCACGGAAATCCTGATGTTTTTTTAACATGTTACATTTCCAGACGAATTTTATTGCAAAAAAATAAGTGTTTGGAACATGTTTTTGCAGAATGGAATCTGTGCATTTCCAGGATCTCTTTATATCGATTTTATTGGGCATGTCATTTGAGATCATCAAATTTAAGGAATCCTAGGGAATTTTAAGGAAACGTTAAGGAATCTTAAGGAATTTGAAGGAACTTGAAGAACCTAAGGGAATTTTAAGAAATCTTTACGGATTTTCCAGGAAATTTAAGGATTGCTTAAGGAATTTTAAGCAATGGCAATGTTTTTTTTTCTTTTTTTATAAGGACTTTTAAGGAGTTTTAAAGAAGCGTAGGGAATTTTAAGGAACATGTATTATATAATGTATGTTATGGAATGCCATAAAAAAAAACATTAAATATTTGGGAACCTTCACTCTAAAATACATCTATCAAAAAAAAATCTGACCCCTTTTTAAAGATGTGTTTCTGATGTTCTTCGAATTTGGATGAATTTGGATGCCAATTCGGCTAATTCGGCGTGAATTTGTTGGAAACGCATTTTATAGCAGAACCAGTTCTCACTGTTCTTGTGCGTTTTAAAGCCTGAAACCCTATGCACAAAAGCTAGGCCGCTCTAAAACAGCTGCACATTACCATAATGAATTGGCACCGATCCTGTAGGTGGTATGAGCACAGTGACGACAAAACGACAAAAACAAACATATATAATTTGGTCGCCCTTCATTCAGCTACAATGCGTACAGCAATCCAAACGCGGATTAAAAACCGAAACGTGCAAATTGGCAGTCGCCGCTGCGCTGTACAGCTGCCACCACATGCATTTACTGTTTAACCATGAAGCAGCCAGCCGTCACCAACCGTATGCAACTTGGAAGTGCAATTTGCGTAATGTTGGCTGCCTAATAAAAAATCCACCCCCTATTTATTGTTTTTTGGTTGGGGTGGGGGTCAGCATTCCAATAGTAAATTCCTGGAACCCTATTCTGGATACTATACCATGCCTTCTGGACAAGGTCAGAACATTATTTTTTTGGCAATACTAATATTAAATTAGGCTAATTTACTTTTAGATACTTTTATGATTGGAGAAAAAACTTGAGTTTGGAAAAAAAATATCCACGATTGCCATGTTGGATCCACTATTGGCCATGCCCTTTGGACAATGTCAAAACATTAGTTTTCTTTTTGGTAATATTAAAATTAAATTAAGCTAATTGATTTTTTACTATTAATTGGAAATAAAACTGGAGTTGGGAAAAAACAATACTATTGCCAAGATATCACTACTGGTTAGACAACAGTATGCGTTCGGCCGCGTTCGGCACCCGCTCAAAGCCAAATGAATCTTTGAAAGAAACTAAAGCAAAATTTGTGGTTTCAACGTGTCAACGATTTGTACCAATGCGGCACAAAATTTCATGCCACAGTCCGTCACAGTAAAATTTTGGAAAAAAAATCGCGACAAATGAGGAAACACGGGGGCTCGTGTAACCACAAAGGTAAGACCGGGTCTCGAGGTCCCTGACGAAATCAACATTTTCAGCAGCTGCGTGCAATGTTTTTTTTGCAACCCTCGAAGTGTTTTGCGAACATCGATCCTTGGAAAATGGCCACGCGATGCCATGAGGACGAGACCCAAAACACACTGCCAATGTTATTTGCAGGGGATTGTGCGCTCCATCATTCCCATTTTCTGTTCCTCTCGTTTTCAGTTCTGTGACCAACATGTATACCACTTCATGCATATGAACCATGAGGAGCGTAGCAGCAAAAACACCAACCCATGTACCAGGAAGAGTGCGCAGCGTACCAACACATATATATCACATTATATCACATATAAGTTCATGTGCATGAGCCATAAGGAGCGTAGCAACAAAAGTATCAACTCATATACCGCGAAGAGTGCACAGCGTATCAACACATGTGCAACATGTATATTGGGTCATGAAAAATGAATCATAAAGAGCGTACTATCAAGAACATTATCAAACACACACCCACCCCCCACCCTCCCCCGCCCCCAACCACCCAGAAACCCCTACAAGCAACAAACAGCGTAGCAACATGCGATGTGTGCCAATTCGTGAAAGACAACTCATCAAAAATGTATTATCAAGAACGTTATCACAACCCCCCTTCCACCCATCCTACCACCCCCCACCGACCAGGTCCGACATCTCTATGTCACAGGTAACCGAAGGAAATTTAGAAGTCAAACTTCCGACAATATGGACAGATGAAAAGCAGAGTAGGGCAGAGGCAGAGAAAAGAGAAAGATTAGAAGAGAGAGAAAGAGTCAGAAGAAAAAAAATGCTATGAAAGTCGCGAAACACAGTGTTTTTCAAATGGTTTGAGGCTCCGGAGGGTCGAAAAGTAGCCTCGCTAAAGCGGCAGGTGCGGAGCCAGCTGGCCAGATGAGAGATGAAAAATTGCGAAAATTGCACGCTGTTGTGGCGCGAAACACATTTCGAAGTCAAAATGTACAAAACACACCAGGCCCGGACCACTTGTGGAAGTTGAGATGTCATAAAAGTGCACGCCGTTTTGGCGCGAAGCACATTTCAAAGTCAAAATGTTCAAAACACTAGGGGTTCGGATCACTTTTGGAGGTTGAGATGTCGAAAAAGTGGACGCCGCTGTGGCGCGAAGCACATGTCGAAGTCAAAATGCACAAAACACACCAGGTCCGGACCCTTTTGGAAATTGAGATGTCGAAAAAGTGCACGCCGTTGTGGCGCGAAGCACATTTCGAAGTCAAAAAGTCAAAAATGTACGCTGTTGGACTTTCAGAGCTCGTTTCGCGTGGCAGGCGCAAGGGTATGTGCATCTTGTCAAAAGTGAGTAAAACGTGAGATGTTTTGTGGCATTTGCAACTACAACCACCACTACGCCACACGACACTCCAATACACTACACCACAACTACAACTACACCTTCATTCACTACCCTCCATTACATTACACTCCACTACACCCACTCCACTCCACTATACTACACTACACTACACTACATTCCACTACAATCCACTACGCCACATTACGCTACACTACATTACACTGAATGACACTGCACCACAGATAGACAGGTAGACAGACAGATACATAGATAGACAGATAGACAGGTAGACAGCTAGACAGATTGTCAGAATTGTTCGCGGTGACCCCTGGCAAGAATGCTTTGCGCCCGTTCGAGTTCGCAACTACGGTCCTTGCAGGACATGGGCAAGCCACATCGATTCGATGTGGAAAAATTTGCTCAAGCCTCCTCACACAAAAAACTGTACAAAGAGATCGCTT
>Ga0126342_10002711_pt1 | contig 28134 bp, 17 predicted proteins | sample Cyp1metagenome_FD_92528 | JGI IMG/M metagenome (GOLD analysis project Ga0126342, IMG submission 92528) | Coral microbial communities from Lord Howe Island, Old Settlement Bay, Australia - Cyphastrea 1 metagenome | ecosystem: Host-associated > Invertebrates > Cnidaria > Coral ... | reverse complement strand
CTTAGATGTAGGATGCTTACATGGGTTTATCTTGATTTTATCATCTACTTTGAGCTGTTTCTGCAAGTGAATAAGGACCTTAGATGTAGGATGCTTACATGGGTTTATCTTGATTTTATCATCTACTCTGAGCTGTTTCTGCAAGTGAATTTGGACCTTAGATGTAGGATGGTTACATGATGTTACATGGGTTTATCTTGATTTTATCATCTACTTTCAGCTGTTTCTGCAAGGAAATATGGACCTTTGGTATAGGTTGATTACAAACATCTGCAAACTTCTCAGAGACTGTTTTCGGACAATTCGTCAAACATTTTACAATTGTTACCTCCCCCCCCCCCCTTCCAGAATGTCCGCAGGGGGTAGGTTCGGGGGGGTTCGGAGGGGGGTACGGAGTGACCGGTCTCTTACGTACTTTTATTTTTCACCCCCCCCCCTCTCTAAATGTAAAAACTTTAGGCTTCGGAACACTACGTTGGGGGGGTCCACACTTGCAATTAGCAGACCCCTGCGTAAAATTTCCGAGGGGGGCAAAATTGCAATCTACATTTTTGATACGTCCCCCTGCTTTCAATTGGCCTAAAGGGGTGGTGATTATATATATATATAGAATATTATATAATTCTTCGTTGGGTTGGAAGTACGTCCTCATTAGCAATAGCTAAAACATATAACCCGTCCACCTGCCAAACAAAAAAATCAAACAAAATACCCGGAAACAGAAATATTCATGGCAAGCACAATCCCTAGTGCATTGCCTGCAGCTCATGCCTCGAGGACTTGGCTAAAATCACGGAACATCACGGAACGATGCGTGTGTTTGAGGATGTTCAAATAGAACTCCTCACTATCTCAGGCAACACCTGTACTCTTCAGGGTCAATCCATAAACAAACCAGTGCAGAACATAAACATACATAAACACTGAAAAATCAGCATTGCTATGGAAAATCAAGAAATTTATCGATAAATCGCCTCTCTCTACAGTATATGGGCCATTTTCCATAGCTACTGTGGATGGAAGAACTCCTGCAGCAGTTGGTAGATGGTTTATCCTATTGTTTGTATGGTTTCAACCATCCAAGCTGGTGCAGGATTTCTTCCATCCACAGTCAAGGACCCGGACTCAGCCTTCAGAGTGCAGGTAGTTGAGTTCTCTTTGCTTTATCCATTGAATGGTGGTTTCCTGAAATGGTAAATCCCCAAGTCACCATGGGTGAAAAACTAAAATTTGGTCAACTTTGGATGAAAAATGGGGTATCCATGGGTGTCCCGTTTTTCGAGGAAACCTCCAAATGGGTAAATGTCCAACATCTTTTGGCATTCCCACCAGAAGACACTTCTTGAACCTCGTGGACCATGCCACTGTTGACAGATCTGAAAGGCAAGGTGCAATTTGTACATTCTCGTCCTTGGTCGCAAGCACTGGCTGATTGAAAGGCACTGAACTGGAATGTGCCCCAAATTGCTGTACCAACAACACCCCAGAAAACTTGCAAAACCAGGCGACTCAGAAAAATCGTACCACATCAAACCAACATCTTTCATGGGTTACTTGATCTCTTCATCTAAAGTATATAGTTGTGATGAGTTGTGATGTCAAGTTCCAAACCTTTTACCCTCTGGTATTCAATGGTGACAATGGAAAATCCGCCACAAACGGAGGACTTTCCACTGCTGGCGCCAAGCGTCGTAGAGCATCTCCCGCCATTCTTCCACCAAGAGTTCCACAGTCATTTCGTCCAAGCCAGGAGTTGTGCATAGCATTTTGCAGGCCTCCAAACCTCACTTCGAACCATCGCCGGTAAATCATAAGACATTAAAAAACAATGGGCAAATATTGATATAGAACTAGAAACTCTAGATTCTGGTTAATTTATGCACACACATATATATATATATATGTATATGTATATGATTCATTCGAATTCTTTAAGTATATCAATATAGATATGGAAAACCTACCATGAATGTAGATCAACAAAAGCCACTTCAAAATCATGGTTCTACATCTCTATCTTGGTTTGCTGGAGGCTAGTTGGAATGGGATTTTTGGCCAGGCCACTCTCTGGAGGATAGTAGGTCCAGGGTTTGATGTCCATGCCGTTGTCCACCCCAAAGCGATAGACTTCCTGGGACCCGGGGCTCGCTTGGTTGGTGCCTAGTTGAACCCAACAAAGCAGAAGAATGGTTATATACGGTTATATACGGTTATATGATAATATGGCAACAGCAAATAGAAACTTAAAATCCTCGACTTTCTATTTTACTTGGATTTGGTGTTTCTATATCCACATATAACTATAGTAACTATAACCATTATAAGCACATAACGATTACAGCCGTCCAGGTCAGCCTCGAAAAACCCCACCTGCAGCCGTTTGTAGGCCACCATCGGTGGAATCGCTGGATGTGAAGCCCAATCCCACAACTTCGCCTGCTGCCGGGGCTGCCGGGGCTAAGTTGGTTTCTAACTCCAGGCTTTGGGATACATAGGGTGTTTAGTTATTAATGGGTGTTATATAATCCCACCTAATATCATCTTATCTTATCTTATGTAAGTAGAAGTTGAGGATAACTATATAACTATATATATTATATATATACTGTTAGTTTTATGATCTTGGATAGGACTATATATAAGTAACCAACAAAGATGACCAGGGGACAGCACAGCACATGGAAAGTAGGGTGATACTCCAGCTATCTCCAGCGTGGCATGACAACCCAGCTAAAGGCCTGAGGAACCAGGGCACCTGCTAGGCTATGGCAACTATATGGTATATGTATAGCCTGTATAGCGATTAACCGCTAAAAAAGGGGGCAGTATGTAATATATTCCTATGCTGCAGGCTGCGACCTAAAAGGACACAGAATGCGCATACCAGCCTTGAAATCTCACCTGTGTGACCTCTCAAAAAAACGAATGTCTCAGAGTCCCAGACCCAGCAGTGTCATGCAGTCGCATGCCTGGAAGGTAAACTCATAATGCTCATCTCTGAAAGTCCTCGAAAGGCTTGCCCTGGTGGCAAGGTGAACACTTGGATGAACGCTTCAGTCTGGGGGGTTGGACCGGTTCATTGGTGTTATAATCACATATATACATATATATATATAATATACCGAGCATATCCCATAATCCCATACTTTTGATTTAAATTTTGACTTGGTTGAATAAGTTTGAACCTCATTATTAGTGCTGCTTCAATCTGAAATCCCTGCAGTCCGGTAGGTCATGAAAACCACCACCCGCGGCTCACCCGGCTGATCTTCACAACCAGGACCTGCCGCGAAGGGCATCCGCCATGGATAGGAACAACCATGCCAGAAATAACTACACGACATTCTCAAACAAGTTCTAGACGCGGAACAAGCTATGAAAATACTAGTCACTACTAGGGTTTACATCAGCTTCGGGGTATAGGGATTAGGGTTTATGGTTGACCATGATAATGAGCATCATCATCACCATCATCAGCGTCGTCCAAACGTTCATTAAAGAAGATCAACATTACCCACCTCCATGGAACAATACAATAGCGCTCTTAGGGTTTATCATGAATACAAAAAATCGAACATTGACTTATGTAATTATACTAAATGATAGCAATTAATCAACCTGACATGTCAGGTCATTTGCAAACGCTTACCCTCACTGACCATCGTTTGCAGACAACCACAGTGAGATCTTCATCGAATGATGCACGTTTTCCAGGAGATATGGCGCAACGACGTGCACATTGACAAGAACAATAAAATCAATAGGAATAAACGAGGTACCCCCTGGTAAACTAACATAACTATAGGAAATCACATTTTTTAATGGGAAAATCCACTATAAATCACCATTTTCATAGCTATGTTAAATTACCAGAGGGTAACCGGGTACAAATTAAAACCAAAGCTGCTGATGAACTTCATGTCAACAATGATGACGGAGATAAGAAGGGATGCAGGGAATGACACTGACGAACAAATCGCACAACTTGTCTCGTGAAATGCCACCAGGAGCGTTTAAAAGAACATGTTTGGCGAGTTTTGTACACCTGACTGTCCAATCGCGGTGTATCTAAAGTTAAAGTTGCTCATGTCACAACTGCAACTTTGATGTTCCTCATCATCACTTCAGTTCAGGTCTTATGGGTCCAGAGAGAAGTCAAATAATGGATATGAGACAATCATGATTCAAAAATCTTGATTATACAATCAATTGGGATCAGAAATGTGGATGATACATAAATGCAGATAAAGGTGGGTTATCAATACTATATTTAGATCATTAAGTTGAGACAGACTGACAAGGGATGGTAAAGGCGGTTGTCCCCATTTTAATTTCACATTGTCCGAATTTCTCACCATTCTCACCCAAATCAACTGCGATCATTGACAAACATCTTCAAAAGTCAGCTCAGTCAATTACCGACATTAGTACCCATCAATAAATGTTAATCACACTTTTTCAGCATTATTAATCATTCTGTCCGCGGTTCTTTTGGTACACCACAACTCTCTGTCAAATTCTGTCAGAAACCTGAAATGTTGGCCATGAAGTGCTATATAAGTGGGTTGATTCTTCCAATCTGAAAACAACCATCCTATGGTGCCAACGTACATGATCATTCCACGGATCATCCCTTGAGCTATGGCAAACAATGGCTGTAGTAAACCACCCATTTCTACAAATAAGGCCACTTCTGCAGTTCTGGCCGTTTATTAGGTATAACATGGTATAACTGGTTATCCCTATGGGATTGTACACCTTCCATATCTCGGGCCATAACTGTGGACAAACCCAAATCATCACCTGATCTCACCTGCATGTACGATTCCGTCCCGGATCTGAACTGCATCGCCGCAGTCAAAGGGGCCATTCGTCGCGTCGTAGGACTCCACCATGTTCCTAGGCCATGGGATAGTCACCCATAAGTCTCCCATAATTGTGACTTGAGATGGTAATGAGATGAAGAATGGAGTGCAATGGAAAGGATTCCAGGAAAGAATTACAGGGAAACGATATTTTTTTCCAAGAATTTTAAGGGGGCTGCTTAATTGACCGTTCAGTTCCATTTCTGGGACCATTCTTCATCCCAGCTGGAGCTTGTGGAAAACTTTTGCAATCGAACTGGGGTCTCAGGATCTAGATCATGGATGATCATGGGTCATTGGTCATTCAAAATCAAATCTGGTCTATATAATCGGTCATTCCCTTTCACCCCTTCATGCTTTTATTAAGTTTCCTGAAATTAATAGGAACTATTTGCCAGCAGTTGTTTTCACAATTTTCAAGGTTTGTCAGTCCTCTATGATTTCAATATAAGACTTAGTATAACTTTCGTATTGGCCCTAAATGCCTTGGACCCCCCAAGAAAAAGGCCATGTGTTTGAGGCTTGGATTTGGTTGCTACAAAAGATTTTGAACACATACGTAAAGTTTTTTAGTAGATACGTTGGCCCTGATTAGGGAATCTCTTCGGGCAGCACATTGTGCATGACCTTGGTTGGATATATTTAAAAACAGCGCTTATCAGGGAACTTCCCCGCCAAGCGCATCTTCATTGATTTGTGTATCAGGTGACGCTAGAGATTGGACATTTTTGGATAATATATTTCTTAGTGAGGAAACTTGATCCTTACTACCAGTAGGAGTTTTAGGAACCTTTTCGGCGAGCACATGTTGTTTAACGTTCGCATGTTGATCATGTTGATTAACTTTGCACGGTTTTGGTCCAAGTGCTGCTTTCAGATTCCAGGTCCGGGTGTGCGCGGACCTCTCCTGTATAACCAATGTCGCACTTGTACCAATTCATAATACAGTTTCACTCCCCAGGGATTTTTAACTATGGGAAGGATTTGAGTGCTAGGATATGAAGAAATCAATTGCCCAATGACCTAACAGTGATGTCCCCAAATCAAAGTCAGCTACCCCATAATCGACTGCAAAAGATCTGCGGACAAACGTTTTCTGGAACTCTGTTTCAGATATTTGATGTCCCAGCACCCTGCATAGATCGGCATGGAACCTGCGCTCTGACATGCTCTTCATGCTTCTTAGCATCCGGTAGACATCCTTCACTGGCAGTACCAGGGGGAAACCTCGGTTGCTTGGAACATATACTATAATTACTTAGAAACACCCCAAAGAAAAGGGGGAAAGGAGGGTTCTGGACATTGTATGGTGGTATGTTGAGTGTTATGATATCGTTTGATGTTCAACCGTTGTTCTTCACTATGGACCATTGATGTTTTCTCTGTGCGGCACGCGCCGGTCCCGCGTTGAACCAACCAACGTAGCGTGGATTCACCTGCACCTCTGGTCAGACCTGTACCGCGTAGGGCCGAATCATTCAGCTAGTCCGACATGGAAAAAAGACCTGTTGTTCGCCAATCCCGAATCTGAATAATCAAAATTTTAACAAGGCACATAAACAATATATATGATATATATATATACATATTATTATATATATATATATATATGATATATATATATATACTTAATCCCTTTCCCGAAGGCCTTACGACTTTACTCCACTCGAAACCCTAGAAACCGGACGAAGAACTCTTGTAGACTAGGCCGAATTGGCCCTCTTCCTTCAGTTCTGAAGCTTCAACTCCCATCATCTTCGCGACGTCCTAGGGGACTTTATCCAAACTTCAAAGGTATTTGGGTTCTTGGCTTGGCTCACAATTTATGGTCACAATTTCAGAAGGTTTGTGGGGATATTAGAGGTCCATTGAGAAACTAAAACACATCCCAGGGCGAGAAATGTCTGTTAACTAAAGGGTCCATTGCTGCGATTGGCTCTACATACAGGAGGCACAGTTTATGGCAACCAGTGCTATTGTGGTCTTATTTTTTGACAATCGTGTAGCTGCTGGAACCAAACTGCACAATTTTGGAGGTCGTGCTGGTCATGCTTCATACCAAACTATCCAACTCTGTCCAGCTTGGCTTGAACATGTAAAGCTAGGAATTTAACATAGCTGCCATAGCTATGGATGCTATGGAACATCACCATTTTTAATAGATGAATCATCGAACTAAATGGCCAGTGACAGTGACTTCCATGCCCCCTTCGGCCCCACTCCTGGTGACTGGGTCTTTGCAACTTGGGGTCATAGACCAAGGTGGAAGATGTCTCCTGGCACTTCTTTTTTTTTGGCAGTAATGTGATCTAATGTGAGCAACCCTGCCATAAACCTATATAGCATGACTGGGGATGGTTTACAGTGTTTACAGCACCCATAAAACTGGTGATGACTTCAGTTCGCCACGTCCCTATCAGCTCAAGTCGCCACTGTTCTGGATCAATCTCCCGGTTCTTGTTGCTTCATCTCATTGCCAAGCTTCGATGCTGGAAATCTGGAAATAGGATATGATATATCATTGTAGATAAAAACATAATATGTATATGTGTATAACGTATATCTCTACTATAGCAGCTATACACGCGAAAATAGCATACACATATCCATCATATACATATGTATAATATATATATATATATATACATGTATAATATGTTTATAAATATATATATATACATTCATATACACGTACTAGTAGCATATACGTTACATCAATCCATACTTACAACACATGTATCATATATTTGTCAAAAATCCCCAGTGACACAAGCCATCCATTCACCGAAACACATGGATCGACGATCGGAGCTCAGCTCCGTCAGGGCGCAAATCACTTGCACTTGCCCGGGCAGAAGATCCGTGTGGGGCACCTCCAACAAATCCGTCGCATCTGTGGCGAACATCCAATGGAAAAGAAAACAAAATGGTTTTTCTCAATGGAAAAATGGATGTTGAATGATGTTGAAGATGATTCTTGGAACAGATCGGTGTGATCACTGGAAAATCATGGATGTATATGGATGTTTGTTGTTTTTGCTGTTTTGTTTTACTTCAGAATGGATTGATGATCGATGATGAGTAACACCTAATGGAAAAAATTGATTTCTTGTTGGGAACCTGGATATCACATGGCTTTGCCGAGGATGGGAAAACAGGGCCCCTGACCCCACATGGCCATCCAAAAATAGAGAACAGATACCACTGATTTATGTGTTCAAACACGCCCATATCCAATAGAATAATCATGAATAATCTATAATAAATATCCATAATATCCCCTAAAATCCCTTAAAAATATCCCACACAAATCCAATTATGTAGAAAACCCCAGTACTCCATCGTATCAATCCCCATCTGCTTGGACCATTGGAGTAGTCCTTCGCCTTTCCAAGGCACCTGCATCTCTGTCGCCCCCACCAAGGCAGCAACGTCCTCAGAGGCTACGCCACCGTTGGCCACGGCAACCCGCTCGAGGGAGGACTGCAGCCTGGACGAAGGCAGATTGGGAGGGGGATTTCATGGAGAAGGGAAAAACTCACACAGTTATGGCCCAACTAACAGTTACAAATGGAATTCTACCTCCTATAACTATGGTTATATATATATATATATCATTATTGGTACATACAGTTTTATATATTATCATTATGTTAATATATATTAATATATATATATACATGATTAAACATTTGAAAACACACACACACACATCTATATCATTATATATATATACACATCATTATAGCATATTATAGCCCAGTTATAACTAGTTGGGGCCGTAACTGCAGGAAACCAAAGTATTTCCACCAAAAGAATACGAGCTTGTTTCCCTTGGATCATTTCTGGGAGGGAGATTTCAAAGTTAGAACCTTGGGGAGACTCTAAAAGCAAGGTGCTTTTTGAGGAGATGAAATAGCGAAAGCAACAAAATAGACAGAATCAAACCTTGGGGGATGAGCACTCAATCAACGCGGAGTTTTTGATTCAAAGTTCATATGAATGCGGTATGACGATCTTGCGGTAGGGTGCCCCCCGCGATAAGCTGGCTAAAACAACAACATTAGCTACAGTTGCATCCCACATCAACCTTACTTAATCATCTTAATCATCTTTATCCTAGTGAACCCTGGTTAACCCTATAGTTAACCCTGTTGAACCAGTAGGTCACCAAGTTATTTGCACATGTCGCTCTCGTGTTGTGGCCCCCGGCCCCAAAAAGTGCCAAGGAACTCCTCCAGGAAGGCGAGTAACAAGTCTGCATGCCTCAGAGTCAGTAGGTTATGTGTACTAAAGTCATCAACCAGAAACCAACAACTAATATATATATATAATATATATATAATATATAATATATATATACACATATAATATATATATGTATATTTAAAAAATAATGTGTATATATAGTCAACATATCTCAATGTAGATCTGGCCGGAAACCAATTTGTTCCAAGTGAACTATGACACCTTTAAACATCAAAAATGATCCAAAATGTATCAAAATGTAAGTTAGGATTTTCCTTTCAGGTTCCAATAGGGCCAAAAGAAGTTATATCCAAGGCGCTCGTGCTTCTTGGCGTAGTCCTTGGTGAAGTCTGTGAACAGCCAGGAGTAGAAGGGGCAACATTTTGGTTCAAGCGGTTCTTTTCTCGTTGGTGGTATGCATCGAGTCAAAGTTCCTCTTTGTTCCTGATTGGTTTTCGACTGAAAAAGGTTCCCCCATTTCAGTGGTTCTAGATTGCCAAGTTTTTACTGCAGACACCATTTTGGCCACTTCTTGTCCTGACGGTCAGAAGGTTAGGTTAGGTTGGTTGGGGCAGTGAACCGACAGGTCCAAGGTTGCAGAAGGTTGAGTGTCTTTGGTGCTTTGTTGGACTTTCCGACTGATGTGCCTGACTGCGTTGACCTCCTTGTCACTGATGCCACTGAAGTCTTTGCCCATGGATTGTGCCCTGTGTCTTCTATGACCCGTTTGGTTGAACTGTGTGCTGGTGTCGCCTGTTCCAGTACTGGTCTGTCCTTCGCAGGGTTCACCCATGTCGCGAGCTTGGAATGGAAGGGTCCCTTTGTCCAACTTCACAGGTCTCTCCATCCTGGAATCCCGGTCATCGAAGGTGACGTCAATGATCCAGCCAGCATTGCAGCCCTTCTGAAGCAGGTTGAACCGCCGTTTTGCATGATGTCTGGTATCGCATGTCAGCCTTATAGTTCCGGGGGCAGTCAACAGGGATCTGAAGATGTAAGGTCAAACACTTTGCCTGCGACATTGCGTGCATGCCACCTTTGTCAATGTCCGGTCCTGGTCATTGAATGCGTGACCCAAGCCAGGTCAAACAAGTTTGTCCGGTCCCAGGTCCAAATGTTGGAACAGTTGGGTTACTGTTTGTCTGAAGTGTCCCTTAAGTTGGAAGACCAATGGGCTGCTCATCGTTTTCGATGGTGGTTGGTTGCCTCCCACAAAAGCATTGGTTCTGTCCCGTTGCCGGAGTGGCCAAAGAGCCCGGTCCTGAATGTCCGAGACCTGATGCCTTTTGTGAAGCAGTGGCCGCCTGAGGTTATGCAAGAGTTGCAGTTAACCCAACATGAAATCCAACAGTTTACTTTGGATGGTTCATCCTTGCGTCGGTATGTGGTTCAGACAGAAAGCAAGCTTCCGACATGCTTGCACTCATGGGGCTCCCAAGCCACTGCATGCCCATGTGGATGTCGAGGCCAATTCAGTGATCATCTGATTCAACAAAGAGGCATCTATGCCCAGCTTTTGCCAGTTCCGGTCGCTGAAGGATCACCAGTGTACAGGCATCTGCATCCGTGTGAGTTAGCTCTGCTGAATGCCATGCCCCCGCCATCAGAATGGATGTCAGCTGAACACCCGAGTCTGAAGTTGTGCCTTGCAGCAATCGGTCAGCTTGCCAGTCCTTTGCAATCTTTGTGGGTTGGGGCATGTGTCATGAAACAGATCCATCACATGACCAATCAAGTTGCTGTGAATCCACAACAATTGTTGCAGGAATTCAAACATGGACTTTTTGCTTTTGCGCGTGAGATGTTTCCAAACGTTGCTAAGGTTGCTCCTGCGGAACAGTTTGTTCGTTTGCAGTACCCTGATGGCACTGAGGTGAAAGCACTGGTTCAGGCTCATTCCACCTTGGAAGATCTCTGCCGAGCTGAGGCCAGTTTGACACTGCAGGACATGAAGGGAACATGGATTGATGGACTTACCGGCAATCCACTCGCGGTCTCTGACTGTGTTGCGGGTCGTACACTCACTGTTGGTCTGCCCAATGTCAGTCCTGCCAGGTCTAGTGCTGATGTCATGGATCTTGATCCCCCTGCTTCCCCTGCGAGTGCTGCCAACCCCTTGGTGCCTTCTGGACTTGTCCCTGCTGAGGAAACCATGCACGTACCAGTTGACACTCGCCCTGCTGAGGTTATCCCTGACATGCTCTCTGGACTTTTGACTCTCTCAGGTCTGCAGCTGGCGTCACTGATTCCACCGTTGGTTTCTGAGTTGCAGACTGGTGTCATGTTGCGTTCGACTGGGGCCCGTCTCAGCTCCCGCTTGACCATCCTTCGCAATGAAGGTCCAGCCATGGGTGATGATGAACTTTCCCTGCATGTGACATCACTGATTCGCATGTCTGGTCGCTCTGATGTCGGTTTTCTTGACCCTTTGCTGGCCACTGGTTGGCTTCAGACAGGTACACCGGAGAAGGTGCAAACTTGGTTGGCCCAACCCCCTGGAGTCACCACTATCGTGTCAGTTGTCTTTTCCGATGGGCACTGGATTCCGGTCATGAGGGCGGATGGCTTGACAGATGTACATGTTTCCATTTGGGAATTTCAGGACACCTCTGTGGACTTTCTGTGTCCTCTTCATGGAGTTATCAGCCAAGCATGGGGCAAGCCGATGTTCTCAGTTGCTTGTTCACGTCGTGTCTTTGCCAAAGCCTACTGCGGAAGTGCTGCTGTTGCCTTCTTTGCACACCACCTGCTCAACAGAGACTTGCCTGCCTCTGAAGATGATGTCCGTGACTTGCACCTTGATCTGAAGATGAGTTTTGAAGCTGCTTTGCAAGCTGCGGATTTCATCCAGAAACCATGGTGTTGGGGTTTGGGTCAGCCTGATGTCCATGTTTTGGTTGGTGCTCTGCTTCAGACGCATGGTGTTCCATCTGCACAGGTTGCACTCCGTGCCAAACTGGTCTTGCAGTCCCTTGGTAAGTCTGAAGTTTTGAAAGCGGTGTCAGGAAGCTCGCCATGGAAGTCACTCAAAGCATTGGCCAACTTGCATTCGCCACCGATCCGGCTGGTTTTACCAGATGAGCTTTTGCAGCAGTCGACAGCCAAGCAAGGGGCCAAATCCAAAAAGCCTGCCTCTGATGCCAAGAGGTTACAGCCCACCAAGCCGGCTGATTTAGACCCAGCAAAACTGCTCATTGAGCCAGGTTCCTTTTGCCTTGCCGATGACACGCCTGTGGCGCAGATCCAGTTCTCTGCACTTGGTCCGTTGACAAGTGGAATTGCCCTGGCCAGCTTTCAGGAAGCTCAACCCTTTCTGCAGTCTGGACAACGAGTAACAAACCTTGGACTTGCTCTTTTGATCCTGAATCCCCCTATGGACTTTCATACGGGATTGCAATGGGCCACCATCCGTTTTGCTGCCAGATGTAGTGCCAACCACGAGCCGATGTTGCTGACTGGAGTCTTGGTTCAGTTGGGAGGAGCACTTGTGACACAGTTCCGAGCCAAAGATACTCCTGCCATTTTGGCAGTTGATGTTGCATGCGCCCGCATCACCGTGTTCAAAGATCAATGGGAAGGGTCCTGGGAGGATTTTGCAGCCAAGCCTGTGAAGCATATCCTGCAGAAGCTGCCAGCCTTGCACACCTGCCGTGCGGGCCAAGATTGTTCCTGTAGCAGTTGGCACCCGACTGAAGCTCAGCCTCACGATGCCTTGCTTGATGTCTTCCGACGCCAATTTGTCACTGAGGCAGGTAGACCAGTCAAGTGGGATCAAGCCCATATGTTCGGAGTCATGGTCCGGTTTGACAAGTCGCTTGAAATGCAGGTCCTTGGACTTAGTGGCCAACATGGTATCTACATTGAGCCCAAAACTGAGGATGCCCAGAAGCCCAGTAGTGACTATCAAGTGGTCTGGCTGCCGCAGTTGGACTTCCAAGCAGCCAGCCACAAAGCCAAGTGTGAAGTTCATTGCATCGGCCTTGCCCGAACTGGCCGCCGTTATGGTCTCCGGGTCCATGTCAAGCATTTCCAGTCTGCTTTTGTGAGTGCCAAGCCTGAAGCCGTCTTCTTAGCACCTGGCAGCCGCCGCACCTTCACTTGCGGCCCATGGCCATATGGAAGTGATCGCAAGAACATAGCTAAGGTGCTTCGTGATGGAGGCTGGGAGTGTCGTCCTTTGCAGCCAGCACAGCACGTGCCTGGTGGTCTCATGTGGTCCATACAAGCCGTCCTGGATCCACCATCCTCGGTGTTGTCCATGCAGCATGGGCAAGTGGTTATCTCTTGTGCAGATGCCAAACCGGACATGCCTGATCCCTCCTTGCAGATCGTCGGCCAACCGCAGACGGTCAAGATGTGCCTCGCCTCAGATACTGCTGGAGTTGATCCCTGGCTCACCACTGATCCGTGGTGAAAGGCAGTTCATGCCATGCCTGTTGCTCCTGCAGCTCAACCGGCCGCCAATGTGATCCATGAGATGGAACAGCGCATTGAACAGACCATCTTGGCCAAGCTTCCTTCGAACCCAGAGCGTATGGAAGTGGATAGTCAGGAGCACAGGATACAGGACCTGGAGCAGCAGATGCAGTTGCTTGCCGGCCGTCAGACCACCTTGGAGTGCACTGTCAAAGATAACCATGCCCAAAGCGCTGCACAGGTACAGTCCTTGCAACAACAGATGCTTGTCCAAATGGACATGCAATCCAAGCAGATGCAGAGCATGTTGTCGGAGCAAATGACGAGGCTGGAGTGCATACTCTCCAAGAAACCCAGGACCGAATGAAGGTGTGGGAACCCTGAAGCGAAGCCCAAGCTCAGGGCGTTCCCTGGGTCTTGCCGACCCATCCGGGCAATTTTTCCTCTTCGGCAGGGCAAATTCCATGAGGTTCAACCCACCTTCTTTGGATTTTCTGCTCTTCATGCCAAGCAGTTCCGACAGTTGCGTCGGCTTCAAAACTACTGCCGATGGGTTGACAACAAGAAACATGGCACCAATGACCCTGTTCATGGATTTGGACTTTGGACTTCTATCTTGAAGGCTTCTGGTTTTTCCCCGTCCTTCCCTGAGTGGTGGCATGCGCGCTTGTTTGTCAGCCCCTTGGATCCTGTGAACGTCCCGCTGTGGTGTCCCCCGTCTGACGTGGCTCATCAAATCTATGAAGCAGTTCTTGCTGAAGTCAGGTTGTTTGAGAGTCGCCTCAACCTTGCCAAAGCTGCCCACCGACGTACCCAGCATGAGCAGGATTGCACTTTGGTCTTTCGTGAAGTTGCCAAAACCCCTGCTGCCCCTGTTGAAACACTGATCCACTCGACTTCAGCCCTTGTTGCTTCGGTGGATGTTGATGAGTGTGCAGTTGTCCTTGATAAACCCATGGACTTCCACAAGGATCATCCTGTTTGGATTGCTGGCCAGTTGTGCTCCGTCATTCATGCAGGCCATGATAAGCTGTGGGTTGAGGATGTTGCTCAAATCTCAGAAGGTTCCACAGTGGTCCAGCGTCAGCAGATTGGTGACTTGCAGACAATTTTTGATGCCTTTCACTGTCAGTGGAAACAACGTTGGTGTCGGCATGATGATGTCCCCTTCACCCACTGGACTGAGTTGATTGGATTTGCCCGTCGTGTCTTGCACCCTGTGCATACCCCTCACTTGCGGATTGACCCCACAATGTTCCTCGCCGAATGCCAACGGAAGAAAAAGCGCTCAGCTACTGGGCTTGATGGAGTCAGCAGAGATGATCTTCTTGCTGCTGATGGGTCCACCCTTGCCAGTCTTACCCATGTTTTCAGTCGTGCGGAGTCTGACGGTGAGTGGCCCAGACAGCTTTTAGCAGGCAAAGTCCACTCGCTGGCCAAGGTGGAGGGAGCTTCTTCCGTCGGGGAGTTCAGACCTATAACAATCTTTGGTTTGACTTATCGGGTGTGGTCCAGCATCCAATCCCGATACCTGCTGAAACAGGCTGAACATTGGGTTGATGATGGAGTTTTCGGCAACAGACAGGGCAGGCAAGCTGCTGACCTGTGGCACCACCTCATGCTGCAGATAGAGCAAGCATATGCCTCCAACTCTCCCTTGTGTGGGGTGTCAGCAGACATTGAGAAATGTTTCAACTGCATCCCCAGGTTCCCTGCGTTGTGCATGGCAGTGCTGGTTGGAGTCCCTCATGAGGTCACCACTGCTTGGGCTGGTGCTCTGTCTTTGATGTGCCGCCACTTCAAGGTCCGTGACTCCTACTCCCAAGGCTTCCATACCTCTACTGGATTGGCTGAGGGTTGTGGGCTTAGCGTTTTTGGTATGATGTTGGTGGACCATGTCTTTGCTTGTTGGATGCGTGCTCAGTCCCCGTCCATTCGAGTCCTTTCGTATGTTGATGACTGGCAGACTTTGACTTGGGATCCCAACTTTGCCATTCGTCAATTGGATTTGCTTGAACAGTTTGCCTCCCAACTTGATCTCACAGTTGATCGGAAGAAAACGTTTGGCTGGGCAACTACTGCATCTGTGCGGCAGGACATGCGTGCTGGTGGTCTTGGTGTTCTCCACCATGCCCGTGAACTGGGAGGACATCTTGGTATCTCCAAGCAACATACCAATCACACGCTGACCCAGCGCATGGCTTCGTTGGACGATTTCTGGCCTAAGCTGACTGCCAGTAAAGCCAGGTATGCTGCCAAGCTTTACATGTTGAGGTCGGTGGCGTGGCCCCGTGGCTTGCATGCTGTTTCCAGTGCTCCTGTTGGTGATAATGTTTGGCTTGACCTCCGCCGGAAAGCAGTTAAGTCCATTGGTCTCCAGCGCCCTGGCGTCAATCCTCTCTTGCTGCTTGGCTTGGTTGAACCCTTGGTTGACCCCCAGTTGCTTGCTTTGGTTTGGACTTGTCGGTCGGTCCGTCAGCAGTGCCCTGAGGAGTTCTGGAGTTCTCAGGTTGCACCTTTGGCTAGTGGGGACCTGGACTTACCTCCCAACTCCTTAGCTTCCATCGTGCTGGGGCGCCTTCAGCAGGTGGGAATGTGTCTGGATAGTCGAGGCAGGGTTGTTGATCAGTTTGGGCCCTTTGACTTGCACCGGGCCAACTATGCTGAGGTCGAAGCCCGCTTACAATGGGCCTGGAATCATTTTGTCGCTGCCAAGGTTGCCCACCGTCATGAGTTCCAGGGTTTGTGGCAGGTTGATGTTGCAGCCACACGCAGAGCGCTCTCTGCTCTGACTGTTGATGACCAGGCCCTTTACCGCACGAGCTTGGCCGGCTCCCTGTTCACAGAGAGCTACAAGTCCAAATGGTCTGATCAGACCGACGAGTGCCCTTGGTGTGGTCAGCCTGACCATCTCCGTCATAGGTACTGGGAGTGCATCCAACACCAGGACCTCCGTGAGGAGCTTGCACCTGACGTGCTGACTTGTTTGGAATCGATCCCTCCGGCGTTGTCGTTGCGTGGTTGGGCCCTTCTTCCCCCTACTTGGGATGCTTGGATGCGCTTGTTGGGGAGTTTGCCTGCGGATGTCCCGTCGCCCACTTGTGGACTTTTGCCGGGCACTTGGAATCATGTGTTTACCGATGGCTCTTGTTTCCATTCCTCTCAACCTCTGTACCGTCTTGCTGCTTGGTCTGTGGTCACTGCCCCTGTGTGTGATGCGTTGTGGAGTCCAGGTCAGGCTTCTGTCATGTGTGCATCCTACCTTCCAGGACTATGTCAGACGGCATTCAGGGCGGAACTTTTTGCAGTTGCATTTGTTTTACATTGGGCTGCAGTTTTTCAGGCCCCGGTGCAAATCTGGACAGACTGTCAAGGTGTGATACTTCGGTTTTACAACTACATATGGGGTAACCGCAAAATCAATCACAACCGGTCCAACTCAGATTTGTGGTGGTGGATCTCGGACTCCGTTGCTACGTTGGGGCGGGACAAAGTGCGTTTTCACAAAGTGGCTGCCCACAAACATGTCAGTTTGGCTCAGTCGCGTGAGGAAGCATGGCAGTTTTTCCACAATGACTATGCTGACAGGGCAGCTCGCTTGGCGAACCAGACAAGACCACCGGAGTTCTGGTCGCAATGGGAAGCTCATGTCGCAGCAGTACAAGCAACCGAAACCCTTTACAAACAAGTTTTGGCAGTTCATTTGGCAGTGGGTCGACGACAGGTTCGTAGTGTCCAGGTACCTGCACCGGTCGCTTCAGGGCCCAAATCAGTGCGTGAGTTTCCTGTTGGGTTCGTGCTTGGTAACTGGGATGGGAGTTTTCCTCCCGGTGTCGCACGTCAATTTGGCACAGCCCATGCGCGTCGTGCTGCTCATTGGCTTCAGACGCGTTTTGTTGCAGCAGATGAGTCTTCGATTCAGTGGATTTCGTTTGTACAATTGTACATTGATTTTCAGTTGTCATGGGGCAATCCTGGCCCGTTGGTGGTGCAGCAGCAATGGGTTGATGTGGAGAGTAGGCCCTTTTTGGCCGCGGAAGATCACCCTTTTCGACGAAGAGTCCGCTGGTTCAGACGATTCTTGAAAGCGTTTTGGGCTGAGTCTGGAATCCAGGTGGAGTTACAACAATGCAAACCCAAATCTGATGTGGTCATGGCTTTTTTGCCGTCAGCCTCCGTGCCGTGGGATTCTCGCTCCCTGCAGCAGGTGGATCATTGGATCATGAAGCACTTGGATGGTCCTTGTTCCCGTGGAGCTGACATCCTTCAGAAGTTGCCGTTGGCGACCAAAGACGGTTGCATTGGTTTGGACCTCCCATAGGTTCCTAGTTTGTTGATAGAGACCGAGGTGCTTCGCTCCCTCTTACTGAGCATGCACTCCGAAAATGTGGGAAAATGTGGTGGTTTCAACCCTCTGAAAAATATTAGTCAGTTGGGATTATTATTCCTAGTATATGGAAAAAATAAATATGTTCCAAGCCACCAGCCAGTTTTTGAATTACTGTATATTAAACCAAAAAGCAGCAACCATTTGGTTCTTGGTTTCTCAATCCCCATAGCGCGGCACCACTAAACATGTCGCCTGGAGCCTAGGCTCCCGAAAAGGACCACTCTTCTCACCAGACAGGTAGACTTGCACTCGCTTCCTTATTTTCTCCGCTGGTAAGCTGAAACGGTTCTCGCAAGTCCGGCGATGCATTGGTGATTTGCTTACGGCTTTCCACCCATGCCAAAGAAATCTTGGGTTGCTGGGGATAAACCAGCAGGAATCGGTATATTTAGATGATATCAATGGGATTTGAGCTGATGGGATCCCATTGATATTCCCATCCCTATTATGGTCGTTATCCCTTTCTTGGATCTAGATCCACAAAAATCGCATTCATATTCCATCTATATCCCATCTACATCCCATAAAATACCATCAAATATCAATGGATTGGTTTAAGGGAAAATTTGCAGGAACCCCCTATCTTTCATAGGAAAAAACATGATTTCCTGTAGATTTTCCCTTCAACCAATCCAGTGAAAATATCGCCGCGTCACCCAGTGATCCACGTGACCACCGCGTCGTTGCGGTGCTGCGCTGGCACGACGGGCGACACGAAGCCTGGAAGGCTTTTCCTAGGCAGCAGGTGCAGCGCTAGGGAGATCCAATCAAGATAGTTATAATATGACTATATGGAATTTTGATTGGCCAATATAGTCAATAATATTATAAGGGAATAAAATCCAATCAACATACTATAGAGCCAGTAATAGTTATGGATCAATGTTGATTATTGATGATTATTGACTGTACTATAGCTATATCATTGACTGTATTGTAGCCCATCCATAATTTAGGGATGGAATCATTTCAGTGCGCATTTGCAAAATCCTAAAATATGGAGGTTCTGTGCCATATGTTTGGCCATATTTTGTGGGGATATTCCTTGAAATTTGGCCCTCAAAAATAGGCCTTATCTATGGTAGGTACCCTCTGGTAAACTAACATAGCTATGGAAAATCAATATTTTTGATGGAAAAAACAACTACAAATGGCAATTTTCAATAGCTATGTTAGTTTACCAAAGGGTACCTCCAATTTAGGTTCCTGAAATGGTCATTGATATAGTAGTTATGGACCAATCTGGATTATTGAATGAACAATAATAGTTATGGCATGATCACAGTAATTGAATTAATTTGATATCACAAGGGTTTTATGATCAATGGGTAATGCATATCTAGAAGTAGAAGGTGGGGTCCCAGATTGTTTGCCGAGTTGTTGAACATTACTAGTATAACTAGGGTCTATAGTACTTTTAGCTATAGCTAAAAAAGGTAGTTATATTATATATATATATATATATTTCTATAATAGTGATTGGTAACATTAATGTCTCTAACCATTATTATATATGAGTCATTCTTGGTTTGAACAATAAGAGGCGAGCAGTAATACAGTGATTAGCAAGGAGGAAATTCTATTAGTAAATCGGTTACTGTTGTAACAAAGTCGCTGAACTAATTATTATATCTATCCCATTTGGTATCAGTTCGGAACAGTTGTGAGTATTGTGGCGGCTGGTGAACGTAGCAACTATAATTAGTTATTGAAAACTATGAGAGCAGTATCATGTAGTATCAGTTGGTATTACTCAGCAACCAATGTTCGAAAGTAATTATAACGTTCAGTGGGAAAATGCTATATTTACCCGTATATAGATTGTTTGTCTAAACTGCGTTATTCATGCGATTGCCCGTCGTGAAACCACGCCGCAGCAACCCCATGCCCTTCTGCTTGGCGGAAGTGATGCTGACCAGCATCATTACTTCAGAGTCCGCAAAGCGCAGATTCTCGGGACCTCTGTCACAGGAATGGACTTCTCAAAAACATGGCAACATTTTGACATATTTTGACGCGTGATGACTTTGGGAAAAGACACATGTCTCTTGGGGCATATTTTTTAGAACAATAGTTCCCTCACCCATAGGATCCATGTATGCTATATATGGAAACATTTACCATCAATATACCATACATCTGGGTAAATTATAATATTTCACTACCCTGAATCAAGGCCATTTTGGGATGATTCCCCTTACTAAATATGATTATAGTGAGGTCGCAGTGAGGTCGTTATAATTTACCCAGATACATGGATCCTATATGGGTTATAAATCACCTTCAGCTGTCGGGACTCAGCGCTGAGCCAGGTGGAGCCACAGAAAACGAAGATGTTTCCATCGGGGTAAGTTTCCATCGCCATCCCTGGGTCCCTTCCCCCGTGTAAATTTAAACAGCCCCCGGAAACCAAGGTCTAGTAAGGACATTTACACCTCTTTGGGACAATTTAGGATAGCCTACTCACACCTGGCGATTGGGAAAATCATCCAACCAAAATGGCTGATGTTTGAACAAACCATGTTCGATTGCTGGAGGGTACCATCTATAGCAACTGATCCCAGCCGTTAAACAAATCCCAGCCGGAATGGATTAATGTGCCATTCCCAATGATACACTGCGGCTTTTGATACCTTGATAAGCCTTGATGTCTGCCAAAATTGAGTTATTAATTAAATTGTTTCCATATGTAAAAGGTGGCGCCGCAAGTTATAAGTCGGTTTATACCTGCAAATAACTATATATACACATATTATATATATATATACATAAATATAGATGCATTCATCTACCATAATCGCTAGATACACTACTTCGTTCAGCTAATCAGCCATCTATACGGGCACGACATTGTATGTTTATCAATTTTCGTCACTTGATATACATTAATCATATTGTCGCACATTCCTGGATATACATTCCAATGTTATCACCATTCATATCATTTATCAAAAATGTACCAATTACATCATGTAATTGTATCATTTGTATCACTCATGCCATAAAAAATCACATCTACATACATGCAAACATAATCAAACATACATATATATTTATATATATTATATATAATTATATATTATATCATGCTTTAACCATCCCATGTCCCATGACATCCACACTCATCGCCCAAAACAACCGGCATCGCCAGGTGACTCTGTGCATTCCGCTGGCTGCGCGCTCCGCGGGGCTCACCGCGCGCCGCAGCGAAGATCGCGGCCACGGCCAGGGCCCGCGCTGCACGGCGCTGTGGGGCTGCCGTGTGTGGTGCAAGGCGCAGGCCCCGCAGGCCCCGAAGGCCCCGAAGGCCCCGAAGGCCCCGAAGGCCCCGAAGGCCTAGGGACCTGGGGATTGATCCCCCAATGGATGGCAATGGATGGTCAAGATGAGCCTCTTTTTAACGTAGATGTTGGTGGTTTTTGGTGGTTCTAAGCCACAAGAAGCCATCAAGACTTGGAGCGCAGTTGAATCGCCATGAAAGTGCTGGCGTTCTGAGCTATTGAAAGTGGAGACAGCTGCAATTATTGCAACTGAAGAACGAAGATCTGGCTTCAACCACCTCTATAAGTATGCAACATGGCGTTACAACATCTGGCTTTCGAAATCTTGCCAGAACAACCAAGATAGCTGCACCAATGGAGCAAACACACGACTTCAACATCAATAAAAGGATTGCGGTTCACCCCTCTGTAAATGATTAAATGGCACTTTACGTGTACAGTATACAATTACACGGACACACGTACTATGACATATGTAATGCTACCACTGCATCATAGGTCTCAACAGCTGAATAATCGCGGCAATAAAATTGAACATGGGTTTTGTGTTTCATTCGCAATGAATAAACAATTATATATAACTACTATATACAGTAATGGGTTAATGGTTATTACTATATACAATACTAGGCGTATGCACCACCTTCACCCATGTGTTTCTGCCATTTTCTGCCATGTCACGGATTTCGCGCCGTTTCGGGCCGCGAGGCCAAGAAGAGCAGCTGCGCCATGGCACGGCTTAAGGGGATGTACTAAGCTACACCTCCACCCTTGAATTCATGTGTAACAAAATTGGTAACTAGCACGTTTACCCATTTATATCACATATGTTTGATCTTTTTTGATCGGTCAACTGAGGGTCATAATTATATGTTAGAATTTAAGGGGTAGATGCGACAAGAATAATGATTTGAGCTGATCAATTTGGCTAATCATCTAAATATGTGGCAGTTCTGCAAAGTGCTTGAAGGTGGAACTAGCCCATATCGTTGGAAGTGGCAGGCAAGCGCCGTTGCAGCACTGCTTTCGTTTGCCCTAAAAGTGGTACATAACATGGAAAAATATTGGCAGTATGGCCATGGCATTGACTAAGCTATACGCCACTTCCCTGGCATCAACTGCCACGACGTCTCAACGGCAGCTGGGAAACATCCTTTTTTCAGAGGACCCTGGAATTTTTGGGACCTGTTGCAAGGATGTGGACCTGAAAAAAGTGACCACCTCAAGGTTCCCAGGGCAAAAACAGTTTTGATCCCAGGTCAGGTAGACAACTCAAACTATCCAACCCAGCTACATGTTATTTTCATTCCCATCTAAATGCTGATGACGGTGGTGATGCTGCTCATGATGACGATAATGCTGATGATGCTGATGTTGTTGTTGTTGTTGCTGTTGCTGTTGCTGGTGTTGTTGTTGTGGTTGTTGTTGTTGTTGTTGCTGTTGCTGTTGGTGTTGGTGTTGGTGTTGTTGTTGTTGTTGTTGCTGTTGCTGTTGCTGGTGTTGTTGTTGTGGTTGTTGTTGTTGTTGCTGTTGCTGTTGCTGTTGGTGTTGGTGTTGTTGTTGTTGTTGTTGGTGGTGGTGGTGGTGGTGGTGGTGGTGTTGGTGTTGTTGTTGTTGTTGTTGTTGTTGCTGTTGTTGTTGTTGTTAACATTCGACTTGGTGTTGGTGATACTGTGAATGGATAAATCCTGCACCAGTTGGCGACTATTGATAACTGTGAAAGACTGTAAATTTCATGGGATGATTATGGGAAAAACCATCTACCAACTGTTGGTAACCATGGTGCATCTATAATAAACATTAATAAACGGGGTTATTTACTACTATGGTTATATAACTACTATGGATTTTGCCCATCTACCAACTGCTTTTCGGATCTCGCAATCAAATCCCTGCCTTCTGTCTCTGGGCCATGCTGTGACCAAACCTGGGCGAAGAGGCCTCCAATCCCATCATATCCACCCAATCGCATGATAAATAGCCCTTCAAACGAAATCTCAGTTTCGTATAATACGGGCAGTTGTTATAGTTATAATTGTTCAGTTCATGTTCAAGTCCCACTCATCCCATTGTGATTATCCCTCTTTCCATTGTGGTTGGTTTTGAACAACCAGTTCCGCTCGTTACCAAATTGCAAGAGGGTATCATCCCATTGATAGTGGTTAATTGGTTGAGTCACATTCCAGTTTTTGACGACACCCCCCTATAATTTCCATTATAAATGCCATCAACTAGGTTGATATCCCACTTGTTTGATGGTTATCCCTCAATTTTCACTTCAATTCTCCATGACATTCCCAGTCTGTCGACGCCCTGGCATCCCGACCCCCCAGGCTACAAAGTTCAGGTCGCCCAAGTGAATGGAGTCCTGGTGAATCGGGACTACCATCATAGAATCATACGTAAATCATGGATAATGCTCATATGACGCTGTATGGTATATGATTGGGTTATATGATTAATTATAAAGGTTGCACTATATAAGCACGATTCGATGGCTCAATATAATATATGTCCATCTAATCAAGCATCAAAGAAATATAGACAGTAATTATCATATCATATATGATCAGCTATGATATAATCTATGTATATATATATATATATATATCGCCGGAGACCATCACACATAAATTGCTATGTTTAATAAACCGCACCATGACAGATTATCTCCGCAGCGTGTCCTGTGCCACCGCATGGCCAGGCCAATCCTTGAGGCCATCGGTGACCATGATGGCTTTAGAAAACCCTTACATTTGTGGGACAATTTGGAGTATAACACTGACAAAAAATGGTAATTTAACTTTTGAACATGGTGATTCAAGCATTGAACATGGGGATTTAAGCATGAACATGGCGATTTTGAATGATTTAATAGAAAATTGATTGGGATCTACATAATGGTGATTTAACATTACGCATCGTGATTACATGGGATATTCATGGTGAGCTATATGCATATATATATATATTGCTGTAGCTATAGCTATATTTATATTTACATCTATATTTATATTTTTATATAATTATAATATAAATAAATTGGGACAATGTCGTAAATTCCACAGACAATTGCCATCTGGGGGAGGGTTTGATAACCCATCCATTTCTGGAAGGGGACTGGTTGGTGAAATCTCGATTAATCACCACTTCTGTGGCGCTGTAGGAAAACATCAGAGTGCAACCTCTGATTTGGTGGTTGAACATCTTGAAATTTGGGAATGGAATGGAAAATATGGGGTTTCCCAAATTTTGGATGTTCAAATCATAACTTCCACCAGCACCATCCAAATTTCGGGGAAGGCTTCTGGGGAAAACAACACGAGGCAAACGCCTCATAAATCCGCCTCGGGGCATGATCCCAGAACATCCTGGTGCAATGTCACCATCTTGAAAAATGATGGAGTTCGTCAATGGGAAGGATGACATCCCATATATGAAATGGAAAATAATCCAAATGTTTGACACCGCCAACCAGTTTTCTCCTTCCATTAAAAAAGGGCACATCCCAGCTGCCATAGACTCCCAAGCCTCGCCTCTTGTTTCTGATCTTTGGAGCGGTTCCGGACCTGACATGGGATCCCTACCGCCAGCCTCCTCGGAAATGGGAGCCTATGCCCGCCAGGTAACATCAAGAGTGGGATGCCGTGGGTTTTCTCATGTGTATATGCCACTCTCATCATCTGAAAGGGAACTTGCTGAACTCAAATCAAGTACATTTGTTCAATGGATTGGTTCAAGGGAAATTTTGCAGGAAAGTCCCATAGTTCATGGGAAAATCTATTGTTTTCTGTAGATTTTCCCTTAAACCAATCCGTTGATTTGTTACATGTGGTGTTGGCAGAACTTCACCTATGGCTCAGTTAGCTGGGAAGTCCCCGAACTAGCCATAGTCCGCTGGGAAAATCATTGTAGAAATGAAGGTTTTAATAGGAATTCATCAAAGTATTTTATATACTACTACTGTAAATGAAGGTCTCATATAATTACTAGATTCTAAAATCCCAGTTTTTTCCTAGCTTTCCAATCGTATTCCCAGCATCTCCCATCGGAGGCTCCCCGCTTCTTTGACCTCCGGTACTGGGCTAACCACCTGCGCACGACGGGAAAATGATCAACCTTCCCTTTTTTTGGGTACCGTAATTTGTAACAAACCCATCTCTTCGGTATTAATGCTGGTACAGCAAGAATAGACCACCCATACTTTGATGGTTTATACCAATCAATTCCATCTCTGGATAAATAATTATCAATTTTCACCTTGAAATATCTGAAATAAGGTGATATTTAGGGATGATTCCGCTTCCTAAGCATCATTCCAGTGACGTTGCAGTGAGGTCGCTATAATTCATCCATATCTATCTATCTATCTATCAATCCAATCCAATCCAATCCAATCTAATCTAATCTATTCTATCTATCTATCTATCTATCTAATTAATCTATCAAATTAATCTGTCTAATTAATCTATCTAATTAATCTATCTAATTAATCTATCTAATTAATCTATCTAATTAATCTATCTAATTAATCTATCTAATTAATCTATCTAATTAATCTATCTATCTATCTACCTATCTATCTATCTATCTACCTATCTATCTATCAATCAATCAATCTACTAGTATCTATCTATCTATCTATCTATCTATCTATCTATCTATATCTCTATCAGTCTCTATCTATCTATCTATATCTCTATCTATATCTCTATCTATATCTCTATCTATATCTCTATCATTCTCTATCATTCTCTATCAATCTATCAATCAATCTATCTATCTATCTATCTATCTATATCTCTATCATTCTCTATCATTCTCTATCATTCTCTATCATTCTCTATCATTCTCTATCATTCTCTATCATTCTCTATCTATCTATCTATCTATTTATATCTCTATCATTCTCTATCATTCTCTATCATTCTCTATCATTCTCTATCTATCTATCTATCTATCTATCTATATATCTATCTATATCTCTATCAGTCTCTATCTATCTATCTATCTATCTATATCTCTATCTATATCTCTATCTATATCTCTATCTATATCTCTATCATTCTCTATCATTCTCTATCAATCAATCAATCAATCAATCGATCTATCTATCTATCTATCTATATCTCTATCTATCTATCTATATCTCTATCTATCTATCTATATCTCTATCTATATCTCTATCATTGTCTATCATTCTCTATCATTCTCTATCATTCTCTATCTATCTATCTATCGATCGATCAATCTATCGATCTATCTATCTATCTATCTATCTACAGTATACATATACATATACATAATATTCTCTCATTGAGATTAGTGCATAATTCAAAAAGGGAGGATGAATTAAAGCAAAGATTGTAAAACATCAAACGAGCTTGACACTCAGCCACCCCATTCTGCCATGAACCTCGCTGTTGCACATCTTTCATCCCCCAATGCCATCCAACATCTATATAGGTCTTATGAAATTTCATATGGATTCATCCCTTAGCATTCCAAAATCATCCGGTTTGCGGCAAGAAAACAACCCCCACCCCACCCCAACCATGTTGATCCGATCTCGGTGTGTCCCATCAGGGCCCGCGGGGCCTTGGGGGTTAAGCCTTGCCACCTGAGTTCCCGCTGCTAGATCCACCATCTAGCAGAGTTTCTGGGAGGCTATGGGACGTATATTTTACCGGTCTGAGGAGGATGGGGGTAAGTCATGTTGTGAAGTCTTAAGCCTTAACAAATCCCGAAAGATCTAATCCCTTGAATCAGGTAGCTTTACTACTAGTTCAACAGTTCAACATGTCTAAATTGCATCTTTGAACAACTTTTTGCGGCGAAGTTGGGCAAAGCTAATTCTTGATTATCCCTTGGACTAGCGGCCCGCTCGGCCAACCAAAATGGTGGAACCACTGGCAATGAAAATCACATCCTTTTATGTGGAGGAATGGCTTCCGCATTGTCGAAGAACGTTGACAAAAAACCTCTTGCTTTCCACCATAAATTCAAACATCATTGCCTACTTTTCAGCAGGAGTTTTCTTCATCAAAATGCCACGCATCAAAAATGACCAGTCATTTGTGGTTCCAGGTACCCATCATCTCCATGTCTGCGCCAAGGGGCTTTTTCAGCGTAACGCTGATACTGATGGCCTGCTGGGGGGGACTCAACGAACTCAACCCACAAAAAAATGGGGGGTAATAACCTCCTAAACATGTAAAATAAAATGGTGAAAGTTGTGATAAACCATGATAAACCAATAGATTTGGGGCCGGGGTATTCTATGTTCTGACAAAGCCATTGGGGACCCTAACCATCTTGTGCCAACAAAATGAGGGGATTGAAACTTGAGAGGGGGAACACGAAAGGTAGGTAAGCAAGAAAGGAACCGAAGAAAAAATGAAGGGGAGAGGGCAGGGAAAAAAACATACAGTGGAGTCTGGTAAAAGCGACGCGGCCAGTTTCTTTCCAAAAATATGAAGGGGAGTCTGGTAAAAGCGACTGAAAGGCTTCGGCGATGTGGCTGGGGTTGGTGGCGGTTGTGGTGTTGGTGGTGTTGGTGGTGCTGGTGGTGTTGGTGTTGTTGGTGTTGTTGGTATTGGTGTTGGTGTTGGTATTGTTTGTGTTCGTGTTGTTGTTGTTGCTGTTGTTGTTGTTGCTGCTGCTGATGGTGTTGTTGTTGTTGTTGCTGTTGTTGTTGTTGCTGCTGCTGATGATGTTGTTGTTGCTGCTGCTGCTGATGTTGTTGTTGTTGTTGTTGTTGATGTTGGTGTTGTTGTTATTGTTGTTGTTGTTGTTGTTGTGTGTTGTTGTGTGTTGTTGTTGTTGTGTTGTTGTGTTGTTGTGTGTTGCGTGTGTTGTTGTGTGTTGTTGTGTGTTGTGGTGTGTTGTTGTGTGTTGTTGTTGTGTGTGTGTGTTGTTGTGTGTTGTTGTGTGT
>Ga0126342_10002710_pt1 | contig 28135 bp, 26 predicted proteins | sample Cyp1metagenome_FD_92528 | JGI IMG/M metagenome (GOLD analysis project Ga0126342, IMG submission 92528) | Coral microbial communities from Lord Howe Island, Old Settlement Bay, Australia - Cyphastrea 1 metagenome | ecosystem: Host-associated > Invertebrates > Cnidaria > Coral ... | reverse complement strand
ATGTATACGTATGTATGTATGTATGTATGTATGTATGTATGTATGTATGTATGTATGTATGTATGTAATGTATGTATGTATGTATGTATGTATGTATGTATGTATGTATGTATGTATGTATATATATAATTTTATGCATACATACATACACATATACATTTATATATATATATATATACTCATGCATACATATATACATATACATATATGTATATACATATATGAACATAAATATATGAACATAAATATATGAACATAAATATATGAACATAAATATATGTGATTCGATTATATGTCCATATATGTATATATAATGTCATCATACCTACTGGACATACTGATGATGTATCTCGCTTTTAGTGATATAGATGCCGGTTATATGGAGTTTATGACTACCTCTTATAGGCAGCACTAAGATCCAAAGCTGCGGTGCTCGAACATGAGCTCCCATGTTTTGTTTGACCCAAAAATGGACATTGAAATAAGAAAAAAAATATGTTGGAAGTAAAATGATAACGACCCCGCAGAATGACAATGATAGGAAAATCAGAAAAACATAATTTGAAATCAGAAAAACGATGATAATTCTTTGGAATTTAGAAAGTGTACCCCGATTTTTCAGACAGCCCTAAAATTTGCTTCGCGGCAAAAAAGATACCATTTCTGGCTGATTCATGTACCCTCTGGTTATTTAACATAGCCATGGAAAATGGTTGATTTTCCCATTAAAACCTCCATTTATAATTAAGGGATTTTCCATGGCTATGTTAAATAACCAGATGGTACTTTGTTTTTCCCATCAAACCAACAAGTTACCCTCACCGTAAATTCTCCCAAAGGATTGACCCAGAAATCTCCAAACGATGGCAGATACGAACTACGAACTACGTTGGCTACGTTGGATTACTGTGGGAAACCCAATGGTAAATGATGGGTTTAATAATGGTTAATAATGGTTAATAATGGTTAATGATGGTTAATGATGGTTAATAATGGTTATATAATAATGGTTAATAATGGTTAATGATGGTTAATGATGGTTAATAATGGTTTATGAACTATTCCCTTAAATATTGCCACAAATGGGTTGTATACACCAGACCCAAATGGTAGGTTTATTGTTGGATGATGTTGCTTCGATGATGTTCAACTATCGATTTCACAGTCCCCTGATACCCTCTGGTAATGACTAACATAGCTATGGAAAATCACCATTTTTAGCGGGAAAACTCACTATTTCTATGGCTATTTTCAATAGCTATGTTAAATTACCAGATGGTAACAGGCTTGTCATCTTTTTCTCGCTGTGGCGATGAAAGACGTTGCAGTGCAGATGGCTCCGACCTGGTGCGAGTTCGAAGACGAAACTGAGACAAGTTTCACTGGAGAAACCAACAAAAACGGAAGAAACCATCCATTTTTCATGGTCGACTCTTGTGTTTTTTTGCTAGTCCTGATTGGATGTTGGTTCGCAAGAAGATCAAAGAGTAGTTCCGAACACTGTAGATGAATGGCAAATCCCTACTCTTCGACGTTTTTGGTGATGATAAATTATGCATAAATATGATTCTCCAGGATCTCTCAAAATGGGGAGAAATTATCAACTCGTCCCTTAGGATAAACAACAGGAACATTGAAATGCTCCATCGCTTGTCCTGGCTTGAAGCATGTCTGAGTCTTGGAGAATTCAAATCATCTTTCAACATGGCTTGGGATTAGTCCCCGATTCCAGGATTTTCCATTTTTTGGTTGACCTAAGCCCACATAAACCCCCCATATACATATCTATCTATATATAATATAGTGTTAAACCCCATCTAACCCCATCTCATCCCATATAACCCAAAAATTCACCGCATAGTACCCACTTTCCACTCGGAATGATCCACCCCCTTCCCACCTCTCGCGCAACCAGGTGTTTTTCTGGTGCGGCTCGGTGAAAAAGACCTGGGGCGCCTCCTTGTCATTCGGCAAAGCCAGGACCAGTGCGTCGTACATGTCCTGAACAGGCCACGGTACGTAGACACGACACGTCGCAAGGTCGAAAAAAAAGGAAAAAACGCTTTGTATACCATCCAAGCATCAAACATTGGGAAGTTTAACCACTAAAAATCGTGATGTAATGTAATCGTATTTAATCACTAAAAATTGCGCTTTAACATGGGGAATTTCCCATGTTTTACAGCTACCAAAATGGTGATTTGATTAGAATTGAACCAGCAAATATGGGGATTTGTTTGATGGAGATATGTTTAACCAACCTAATATCATTTGGGAATCAGACCCTCTGGTAATTCAACATATCTCTGGTATAAATGACATATTCAGTTCGATGATCTCAGCTGTTAAACACGGTGATTTAACCCATCTCAAAGTGGAACAAATGGGACCCAGGCTATCTGAATGCAATTCTCAAAGTTAGGATTGAACCAACAACAATCAATGGGAATTTCAGGATCCTAAAATGGAGGTACTGTACCATATACAGTAGGGCCATATTTTGGGGGTATATCCCCTTACATAGGCCTTATATATGGTAGGTACCTCCAATAAATCGGTTCCTGAAATGGCCATTGAAACACTGAGGGTTTAACCCCATGCTGTGATTGTTGTTGAACCAATGAAGAAACATGTGGGAATCAGTCATCTTCGCAGGAAAACCATGATCGCAAGGTCACCAAAACAAGACCTTCCACTTGGGTGATGAAATGATATGGATGCGAAATTTGGACATGAAATTAACTCAAAACTCAAAAAATTGCTCAAAAAAACAAGTTAAGTCTCATGAACTCAGCCAAATATAGTGCCAATTACTTAGAATATTTTGGAAAATGTGAATTTACTTATGTGCCTGGAGGAACATTCTAAGAGTTGCACTTAGAAAAGGAATCCTTTGTTAGGATTTCTCACAATTAGAACCTCTATATTGAACAAACATTGAGCGCAAATGCGGCAAGAATCATATCAAACCTGATGCATCTCCTGGTACTCAATGCAACGATGGTCACGTTGGCCAATCCCTACATTGTCTCAATGGTTTCAGACCTTTCGCAACTGCACCTAATATGTCAAATTCACATATGATGTGTGTATGTATATATATACATATCTAGTGTACATACATATCCATATATGTATATGTATAGTAACCCAAAAAATAGAAGATTAAAATCCTACTCAAAATGCGGTAAGTTACGTTTCTATCTTTTTGGGGTGACTCTTATGTATGTATGTATATATACATATACATATATATACATGATATGTATACGTACATGGAATGTATAATCCCATGCCCCCACCATTACATATCCCCACCACTGTGCCGCCTGCAAGGACACCACGCCGTCTTCATCCTGGGTTTCACCCATCACTGTAGATCATTTTCCTGGGGAAAACCATGGGGTTTTCCACATAGAAATCACCATTTTTAATGGGAAAATCACCATTTTTCATGGGAAAATCCACTATTTCTATGGTGATTTTCCATAGTTATGTAAACGTTTACCAGAGGGTATGTTTGAATATCGTGTACGATGATCATCTACCTATCTTCAAAAATGCGAAAAGTCACCCGTCACCCCTCAATCAAATAACCAGCGGGTTTCGGACATCTATGAACTAGAGAAGCGGCAGAACTCGGCTCCTAACATGCAACAAGACTTGGAATTATCAACCAAAAAAAAAATATCAATGCATTGGTTTAAAGGAAATGTTTAACCGGAAAGCCCCATGATCTTAATGGGAACATCGATGGTTTCCGGAGAAGATTTTCCCGTGAAAACCAATCCATTGACCAAAAAAGATTCAAGAAGAGCACAAACCTGTCATGTGGTTGGGATAAAACTCAGGAATTCCCAGCGGCTCCTCATGGCTCATAGGGAATATGGATATAACCATAGCTCCGCTCACCGCTCCTCCCTAAGCACTGGATGAACGTATCATTCCATAGATGGAGTATATAAATTTCATCAACTATAGATCCACCATAAATCCTAGTTGTCTCCCTCATAGACCACCTTAGTCAACCACCAAAGTACATGAATTCCCGACTATCATATATAATCAGGGTTAATCAATGGTTGCGAAACCCTATTGATTTTGATGGTCAATCACTTAGTTAATCCCTTCCCCCTAATACAAAACACCCCCCAGGGACCATGGTCTTATTCTGGGGATTTACACATATTTGGGACGATAGAACGGGGGTGCTTGATACTGCGATTATACATACTCTATATATATGTGTGTGTGTATATCAAAGTTACCTCAATTTATTGCTCATGGTGAATCAATCGTGAAAAAAAATGGTTGATTGATATTATCACATTGAAAAGCTGAGATGTTCTCAGTTCATGTCAGGCCCCCAGGGGGCCCCAGACCACATCCATGGCGGCGAAGAGAGCGGACCACCAAGGCTCCTATTTGTCAAACGTCACCCGGAGGGACGTCATGAAGATCTGACCAGGATCTGACGCAACAAAAACTGGGATTTTCAAGTAGCAAATCAGTGTCTGGTTTAATTTTTTTAAAAAAAAAGCTTCTTGAGATTCAGGAAGTGGTGTGAAAAACACCAACAGTTGAGTTGGAATAACGCCAATGAATTCTGTATATGTTACTATCAGGAAGTTGAATCACAACGCTTCTTTTCCCAGGTTTTCTACATGGGACAGACTACGGTTCCCACGTCTCAATTTACCGTCCTTACTATTGGTTATCTAACATCAGATGTTGATATTGGTTTCTTTTCCTTCTCCCCCCATTTATGAATATCTGCTACCTTTTTTTCCTATGGTCCTTCAAAATGGGGATGAACTCTCCACAATTCAAGCCAGAAGTTCTATCGGATTCTATCCATATGTGGCTATCAACATGTCTGAACCCGTACGAAGAGCGTTGATGCGCTAAATAAAGCTTCAGGACTGAGCCCTCGCTAAATGCAATCAAATGCGTGATGTCTTTTGAATTTTCTGCTCTGTTTGCGATTGTCTTGTTTGTAAAAGGGCGCATTGTTGGAACTATATAGCTGTTGTTACTGCCTGTTGCCAGTCTCTTGCGACCATTACATCTAACATGGATAGATACCGGTATCCCACAAAATCTAACATGGACCAGCCAAAAAAATGCAGCCGGTCAACGAAATGATCAGGTCTTAAAGATTGGTGATAATCAGGTCCACCCTGGCGAAACATGTAGTGGATCCAGCCATCTTTGAACCTGTTGAGATCAGGGAATTCCCGCCATGTTACATGACTTGGCCATCGGCCCAGAAAAATCCCTCTCCATTCGTAAAAAAACACCCTGTTTCATCGCGAATGGCCCAAAAAGTTCATAGTGAAATCCCGCTGTTTTGATGACATCCCCCCTGGTTGACGTCCAAGCTGCGCAGTTCAACCCCTGTGTTTGATGCTTTTTATTTCCCAAGTCTTGGTGGTCAATCATCACGTGTTGCTCTTTTTTTAATCCTACTACCCTCTGGTAAACCAACATAGCTATGGAAAATCAACATCTTTAATAGCTGAATCAACTGTAAATCGGCCATTTTCCAGTTCGCTATGTTAGTCATTACCGGAGGCTAAAAAAAACCAAGGGCCTTGTCCGCATTCACCCAGTTCTTTGTTGGTGAACCCCACGGAGCATTGTCTGAAAATCACAGCGTCTCATCTCATTGGACTATTCACCCATGTTATTTTTCTTTGATTGTATATCCCATCATATCCCTCAGTATTTATGTATATATCTGGGTAAATTATCATATTTGGGATGATGTTCCTTGCTAACCATGATTCCAGTGAGGGAGAACAGTGAGGTCGTTATAACTTACCCAGATATATATATATATACATGTATCCCCGTATCCCTATGACATCCCATCTCATCTCATCCGCAGTTGCTGCTCAATGATCTGGAAAGCTGAAAAAATGATTCCCCCCCGAATTCCAATCATCGTTACAATTCAGCCTGATGGTTCATAAACCATTCAGGATACCCTCTGGTAATGACTAACATAGCGAACTGGAAAATCACCATTTTTAATGGGAAAATCCACTATTTCTATGGCCATTTCCAATAGCTATGTTAGTTTACCAGAGGATATTCACTTGGCTTGTTGAAAAATCCTATGATATCCCCATTACATTCCCATGAAAAATTCCCATCATGTCGCTGTATCATTATGTCCCCATGTTCTTCCCATGATATCCCACATGTTGTACCACCATAAACATTGATCAGCTTTGATATTCTCACTATCTTCCCATGAAACACCTCCCATATAAGTTCCCATTTTTCACGAACCCACCATAAAGTATGGTTTTCCCTAGTGATTGCCACCATTAATCCCCATGAATGTGGGTAAAACAATGTCATCAACCACACTGGGAATGGTAACCATACCACCTATAAAAATGGTGATGACTGGGGGATGGTAAACATGACATTGTTTTACCCACATTATATCTAATATGCACCCCAAAAAGGGTGCTATCAGATACTACTTGACACCACCATTACCCTCTGGTAAACTAACATAACTATGGAAAATCACCATGCTATTAATGGGAAAACTCACTATTTCGATTGGGCCATGTTCAATAGCTATTTTGACATAACCAGAGGGTATATCCGATATCCATATTAATCCCATGATCAACCACTATTCACCCATGATCAGCCACTATTTTCATGGAAACTAACTATATGATTCTCCATGAAATCCCATGAAATCCCCATTAATATCCCATTGAATCACTATAAAATTCCATTAAACCACTATAAAATCCACATTAATCAGTTGGCCAGAGGGTAATCCCCATTCGTTGATGGCTAAAGCCTCAGGATTTTCGTCCTTAGCACCGAGCCCATAGCCCAAATGTGTCAGAGACAAGTGGAAGTCCTCCCGTCCCAGCCGACGCCCCACGGAGCCCCACGGAGGCCGAACCGGCCCCCGCCAAGGCCCAGAAAAAAGGGATGGATTTGAGTAGGAAGCACTAGGAAACACTACTAAAATATACTAAAATCTTGGTTATATGACTAACAAAAAGGTGGAAATTGGGGAATAACTCTGCGAAAAGGGCGCTATGTGTGTCACCTTTGATGGGCATATGTGTGTTCTTTTTTCTGGGGTACTAGAGTGTCTATGTACAGAATTGCACATGCGTACATTACACATTTAGACGCACAAAAATGCCAAAAAATGCCTGTAATATGAGTATGGATAACCTCAAAATGGGGGATACCTATCCATTACCTATGCATTCATCTTACCTTGCTTATGCATACGGTTAAAAACTGGATGTGGGGGGTTCCTTATTTCACTTACCATCTGGTTATTTAACATAGCCATGGTAAATCCCTTATAAATGGAGGTTTTAATGGGAAAATCATCTATAAATGGGCCATTGTCCATGGCTATGTTAAATAACCAGGTGGTATTTCTATCTGTAGACTATGTACTGTAGATACGCTGATTGCTGGTTTCACTATGGTTCAATCCTTCTGAAGGGGGGTCAATTCCGTACCAACAAAATGAAACCAGGAACCAGTAGACTCTTCGTAGTTCTAAGTACATAGAGGGTGATACATCTAGGTAACATGTGTAATATATATTAATATATATATATATATAATGTATATATATAATATATATATATATATATATTGATAGATAGTGTAAACATCTGCACACATGTGGAGTATTGGCAGAGCTATCAGCGTTTCTGCATGTTCCACGCGGTAATGACATGCATCCGTGGGGATTGCTGTAGATGAGAACTGTGAACCATCCAATCTCGAGCCGAAAAAAAATCCACATCATCTCCATCTTCTCTGCAAGCGGAAAACCCGAGGATATGGTATCCCCCAAAAAGATACCAAAAAAACAGCATGACTTCATTGGATTGGGGAATTTATCCAATGAAATAGTGGTAAGGCAAAGATTAAAAAAAAAGTTCTCAACGGTAGGATGTTGATTTATTCAATTAAACCAAGGTTATAATGACCCAGCCTTAATTTACCCACCGAACGAAGGCACACTAGCCCAAAGTGTCATTAATCTATTCAAACAATACCCAAAGTTCTTCTGGAATTAACCATTCGCTCAAAAGATCCAGAAGTCTATCTATTCTCATAAAAAATAGATGACCCTCCAGTAAATTCACATAGACCCTGGCATTTTTTGGGGTTGGAAGATGAATTTCCACTCAAAATGGGTGATATTTAGGGTCTGTGTCAATTTTCCAGATGGTAAAATGGTGATAAATGTCACCTTTTCTGATCTTTTTTGGGGGTTGCTGAAATGTCACCACCAGATCCTGTGACCTCCCATCACCACCTCCTCATGGAAGGTGAAGTGCAGCCGATCATCACAGGTACCGCTGCCACCCATGGAGGCTTTCAAGGCCAAACCTCCGAAGTTTGGGCCACGGCACGGGTGAGATCAGCCCCGCAGGTCGCTTGGTTCGGGACATTTCCCACGGTTATTCCAAGGGTGATCATCAACTGGGATTTAAGCAGAACTTGAACAGGAGATTTTGACATAGTTCAATCACTGGGATGGTTATGAACCTTGTTTTTGGATGGGAGAACACTCAGAGTTGTAGGGAATAGTTATATAAGAGTGAACCATCAAAATGGGAAACCAACAAATATGACATTAAATGGTTGGTTCGTTTGGGAGTGTTTTTTTGGGGGTGAGAAGCTGAAGCCACGTTTTTTTCCAGCAATGATAGAGGAATTTCATGTTTGTTTTTTTCCATTCATCCAAGTCTAGGAATTTAGAAGCCGAATTTGAGGTGTATTAGGACACTTGGAGATAGAAGAAAACATGTAGATACAAGAATTTCATACAATTTCCATCAAGATTGCCCAGAAAATACGTATGGATCATAGTTCTGTATTTGATCACGTCTGACTAGTGACTAGTCGTGATATCATCCAGCAGATTCGATTGGGATTTCCCATGGAAAAAGTCACCATCCCGCTTGGGGTAGCCCCATGACAAGTCGGAAACCGATGATCCCCGCAGCAAACAGCTCCTCAGCTCCGCTGGCGATTTTTCCCCAGGAAATCATCGATTACATCCCACGAGAATCACAAGTGCATCCCTATGATATCCAATTACCCTCTGGTAAACGAACTAACATAGCGAACTGGAAAATGACCATTTATAACTGATTTACCCATTAATAGCATGGTGATTTTCCATAGTTATGTTAGTTTACCAGAGGGTAAATCACCAGTTTTATTGCTGAAATCCCCAGTTATATCGGCTCATCCCAATAGTCATGAAAAATGACTTTCATGGTTATGACAAAAATGCCATTACCCTCTGGTTATGTCAAAATAGCTATTGAAAATGGCCATAGAAATAGTGGATTTTCCCATTAAAAATGGTGATTTTCCCATCAGTTATGTTAGTTTACCAGAGGGTATATTCCATTCAGCCCATGATCTCCCACCATTGTTGCTTATATCCCATTCTTGTTAGTTGTATCGGATCTTCGTTCCATATCACCGCTACCCTCCGGTTTCATCAAACGTGGCTAGGTGGAACATGCCCAATCAAAATGGTGGATTGTCCAACTACGGAGCTGGTCATATATACCCACCTTGTTTGATGGTTGATTAATGTCCTATACATTTCCTTTAAATTTCCATCATAGGATATTTATTCGGAAATGTCCTATATCATCTCCTATATATATATATATCCCATGAAATCTGTATGTATATATATATATATATATGTATGTATAGAGCTTATATATATATACAGGGCACCCGCAGCTTGGGTATGACATTTGGCGCTGACGCTGAGTCATTGTTTAAAAAACAAAAAGAACTCATGGTCAATCTCCTATAATATGTCCATCATCTCGAAACACCTCGCTAATGTCAACGGCCTGCCATGATGTCAAAGGCATTCGCCACGGTTCCACAGGTCTCTTCTAAGAATGCCTCAAACCAGCGACGTGACGACTGGGCAGTGATTTTTGTGGGAAAATCATGGGAATATCGAAGCCAACTCTGGCTACCCTCTGGTAAACTAACAGTTTGCTATTGAAAATGACCATAGAAATAGTGGATTTACCCATTAAAAATGGTGATTTTCCATAGCTATGTTAAATTACCAGAGGGTAAATTGAGTTGGGAGTCGTGAATGTTCATATCCCCCATTTATATGACGCTTTCCGAGCATCGGGGACCTCAAAGTTGGTGATTTCTATTGGGTTTCACCAAGGATTTTGGGGTCCATTTCAGGAAATCACAGATGAAAAAACCATCGGTTTTGAGTCTTGACCCACCCCCCTTTTTTTGGGAGTCCAATTTAATGGTGGCACCTAGGAGATTGTAAAACGCACAGCCACCTACAAGGATTCCCGTCTTCACCGGCAAGGAGCCACTTTTTTGTGATGGTAATTTTGAAGTGTAGTAACCACCAAAAACAGCTATCAATTTGGAGGGGGAGCGATATAATTTACCCCTAGTTACTTGTCTGAATCTTTTTGGGGGGTGCGATATCAAGGCATCATCCATCTCCCTGCAATTTCTTGCATCCTCCTTTAATGTATTAGTTGCATTAAATGTTACATCCCACACAAGAATCCGCTGATGTCCACCATTACCGGACAGGTAAGTAGACATGCTTAGTTCGCGAGATGTTTTTTGCAGCGATATGTCATGTCCATCACCCTGTATGGATTGAGATTTCCAATAATTCTGTTAGTTGCCCGTATGTGCCCTGTTACACTGAGTTTCTCTTTTGAGCAGCCATACGGCAATATGATGCAATATGTAAGTATTTTCGAAGTTTTTTGGGCTATAGCAACCCCCCGATGTCAGGAAAATCGTACTACCCTCTGGCAATCAAACATGGTCTGCTGGAAAAAAACTCCCCATTTGGTTCGATGATTTTGCTCCTTGAAATGCCGAAAAAAATTGGGGATATCCCCATTGCTATATTTGATGAAACCGGAGGGTAAATCATATCATATCCCATTAAAGTCACCATGAAATCCCCATGAAATCCCATGAAAATCATCTAAAAACTTCATAAAATCCCATGAAATCATCTAAAATAACAACTGCTTAGTGGTTTCAATCCCTCTGAAAATATTAGTCAGTTGGGATTACTCTTCCCAATTATATGGAAAAATAAAAAATGTTCCAAACCACCACCAGACAATGTTTGCTTCGTGAAATCCCGATGTTGAAAAAACGTCACCGTCCTTTCTCCGCGGCACCCGCAGCGCGTGCCGGCGCAAGGACACCGACAGCGCATCGTCGTCCGTGGCCGGACCGCGGGAAGGCGATGGAGACTTGCGGGACCTGCGGTGGGGTTCCAACCGGATGTCAGGAGCTACAAAAAATGGGGGCTTCCAAGCGGATATGTGGAATTATGAACCAAAAATATCTTTATCAATGGATTGGTTGAAGGGAAAATTCTAACCGGAAAGCCCCATGATCTTAATGGGAACATCGATGGTTTCCGGAGAAGATTTTCCCTTAAACCAATCCATTGAGGGATCTGACCAGCCAAAAATGAATGGGGCACCAGCGAACAATGGGGGATCGTAGAATAATCATAGAGTAATGGAATAAGACCTGGGGATCTAGCCAGCAAAAATCTGGCTCTAACGAGGAGAAATGATGAAATAAATCTGAATAAATGAGATAAATAGAGATTTTACTTAACATGATTTTAAGCAGCAAATTTTGGACTCACTGACAATGACCATGGGTTTTAGCAACAAATATGAGGTCAGAACAACTAACCGAACCAACAAAAAAGGGATGTCACCAACCGAATCTGGAAATCAACCAAAATGTGAGGATTGTGGGTATCATTGGACATAATTGGATATATAGTCAGGCAATATCCCAGGCACCTAAATACTGACCTATGTAAGGCCTATGCAAGAATGCCCTTTTCTTGGGGGATCTCCCGACAGAATATGGCCTCTTATGGTACTGTTGACAGTACATCCATTTTAGGGTTCTGAAACTCCCAACATGATATTGCCAGCAACGGGATATGTAGCTTCAAGAACGCCTGATGTTTGGGGATGTCAACAGCTGGTTCTTTTGGAATTTTCAAACATGTTTGCCCAAAAGAAACGTGGATTCCAGACTCTAAAAAATTTTAGGATTGATCTGAGTAAGATTGAGCAAGTGGGGATTCTACTAAATGATGATTTACCCTACTTGGGTTTTGTCCAAAAACAAATTAGTATTGACTCCCCCATTTTAGTGGCTTTCAAACAATTGGGAAAGTGAGGCTTTTTCAGCTGTAGGATGGAATGGGCATAATGGAGCGCCCGATTTTCAGACAAGCCTATTTAAGGAGAAGCAACAAACAAGAAAGAAAAAACTACCCTCTGGTAAACATACAAAAAAACTGATGGGAAAGATCCACCATGCTATTAATGGGTAGTCATCAACTATTTCAACTGGGCCATTTTCAATAGCTTTTTATGTATGTTTACCAGAGGGTATTCAAAATGACTTTATTCCCCCCGTCCCAAGGTACCAAAAAGATACAGCAACCAACAAAAAGATCACTTTTCTGCTGGTGAAATCAGCTCGGACGCGACTTTTTTTCGTGGTCGGATCATATCCCCATTTTCTTGATATACAGATAACATATACATATAAGACTATAACTATAACATACTATAACATTAAAATTATAACCAACTATTAAATAATATCAGTTGAAATATAGCTGATATTCCCAAACTCTCCACCAGGTTAGTCCCTGAATTCCTGCCCAGTAACAGCAGATTCTGCAATTTTTTCTTGCTCTCGAAACTTGCGCCAGCCTGTGTTTCTAGAACCACACCCGGGAGGTTCTGGGTGAACCAAAAAAAGTGCAAGTAGTGGTTTGGGTCGAATTCTTTGGGGCGTATTGGCTGCCACGGAATTCGGATCTGAAGCCATTTTCGTGGTGTATCAGCCAATGTTTTTTAGCCAAAAAAAAACGAAACAAATGATGAATTTGGTGTTTTGCCCCTGAAAAACTGGACTGGAAGAAAAATCTCGAAGTCAGCCCTATAAGTTGCTTTGATGTATTGATGACAGCTGATGACCGTTTCTCGGCGGGGAACACCAGCTGGTTGGTTCAGGACCAGCCCAAGACTCAGCTGGAAAATCCGGAGATTCAGTTGGAAAGATCGTCGAACTATGATGGATTTTCAGTTGCCACCTTTGAAAACACCGCTACTTGATAGGGAATTTCATCCAATCTGCCAACAATCATAGAATTAGATGATGGGAAAATTTACAGGAAAGCCCTATATTTGATGGTAAAAACAATGGTTTCCTGTAGATTTTCCCTTAAACCAATCCCATGAAACAAATGGTTGCCTACCACAAGAAATATCAACCTCACTAGGTTTGCTGCAGCACTTTTTCGGGAAACCGTCGAAGCTCGGCCGGTCATCTAGAACATGGCGACCCGACATCCATCCAAACGTAACTCCTACGAAACTGCAATTTGAAAGCTGATTTCAACAGTTACTAGTTATCAATGGGAATTCCAGGATCCTAAAATGAAGGTACTGTACCATATAAGGCAATATTTTAAGTGTATATCCCCTTACATAGGCCTAAAAAATAGGCCTTATATATGGTAGGTACCTCCAATTTAGGATCCTGGAATGGCCATTGAAGTTATGGTAGGTGCCAGAATTATATAACGGAAGTTGAGGAGTACGAAGGTACGGAAATATTACCGTACCCTGTTGTTCCATAATTATGTCTTCCTCGGAAGATATTAAAAAAAAATATCTTAACTTACTCCTATTTTTTTTCGTCGTTCTATAATTCTGCTTTGTTCTATAATTGTGTCTGTTCCCCCATGTTTCCCACATTTACCAGTTTCGTTCTATAATTAGTTTTTCCGTTCTGATCTATAATTAATTTTGCGTAAACCGTTCTATAATTCTGGTTTCTGTGTCACTTTTTTCTGGGGTCCCAGAAAGATACATAAAATGATGCAAATATATGTAAATAACCTCTTCCGGGGTCCCAGAAAGATACATAAAATGATGCAAATATATGTCAGTAACCTCCAAGAGTCATACAATCTGCGTGTTGCTGGCTGTTTCAATGGGAATTTGAGGGATATATGATATGGCAATAATTATTCCCTTAGTAGACCTGCCAGTGCCAGAAATTATAGAACAGAAAAGTTAATTATAGAACAGAAAAACTAGTTATAGAACAGGATCCAAATCCGCGCGGAATCGGGATCCGGAGGAGTACGAAGGTACGGTATTTTACCGTACTTTTGTACTCCTAATTTCGTTCTATAATTCTGGCACCGACGTAACATTAAGAAAAATATGATTCCTTCTGTTCCCACTTCTAGTCCAAAATGCCAAAATGAATTTAGATAGCGGAAACCCAACATTGATAGATCATGTTTCTGGCAAAACCATGTGTGTTCTCCATATCTATGTTAGTTTACCTCACGGTGTCATCTATCCTGCATCTCCGACTTGGATGTGCATCCCACTTGGTAACTGTTTACTCACCCAGACACTGGCTAAAAGGCCTTCTCCTACAAATTGTTATAAATGGATTCATAGATCAAGAGATCAATAAATAGATAATATTATCCAATATTAATCCAATATTATCTATGTATCTATCTATTAATCCACCTCCCAGTATCAATAGACCTCCCAGCCATGGCTTCTCCACCTCCCAGCGGCTCCCAGCGACGCCTTTGGCACCGCATCCAGGTCGAGCCAATTTCCAGGGTCCTGCAGCGGCGGTAGCGCTGGAGCCTCGGCGGCCCGGTGGCCCACGCCGGCCATGCCTCGGGACGGACGGGACGGAGCATGGCTGCCGAGCTATGTCCTGTGTTGTAGACGACCTATGTATATCTATGTTATAATATGTATATATATATATATACATATATGTGACTGGGAATATTCGATGTGTAGATATATGCATATGTATATATAGCAAATTTTACTGAGAATACTAAGTGTGTATAAATATGACATATTCCATTAATGTGCGTTTTTTTCAAGATGGGACAATTCGTGGAGATTCACCACCAATGTTCATCGCAGACTGGCAAGTTATCATCCCAAAAAAGACGTTGCATTGCAAGGTTTGATTGTGAGAGAGTACATAAACCATCATAAACCTGAGAACTCGTGGCAAAAGCAGCTGCAAGTCTAAGTTGTGTTCAAAAAGAAAAACGAGCAAAACAAAATCGGGAGTGCACCGATCAAGATTCAAGGAAACAAAAATGAATAGGACGAAAGGAAATGGTTGGGGAAAATTTCTTTGCTGTTGGTTTAAAAAATGGGGTGTGCAGGTTTCTGGCTTTTGAAAGGGACATGACTTTACTGATATCAGGACATTTCAGATCTAACTCAAAATAAATATATAGTGGTTTTAGCATGATTTAGCCCGTGTTCAGCTTCCCCATGAAAATTCCCTAAGCCGAGCATCGGAAACCGTCTAAAAGACCTCGGCAAAACTGGTCGCTGGGTGACAGGGGTGAGTCAGGGCCCAATAATCCCAATGTATTGATATCTCTCCTACTGGAAATACATGATTTTTATTGATGAGTAATCGTATGTAATCGTCAAATAATGTCATAAAATGTCATATGTCATAGTATGGCGTAATCATCAAATAATGTCAACAAATATGTCATGGAAATCATCAAGCTACTGAGAAATACATGTTTCTGTTGATTTTTTCTTCCTATTTTTCATGGTCAAAAATATGCTGTTGCGTTGTTTCAAGCGTTTAGGTACCATTTTTAACCCATCGGTTCATCATGATTCTCAAGATTGGCCATTTTTGGGGTGTAGCCTATTGTCAAACACGCCCATGTAGCTTTGCTAAAGTCTATCCACTGGTAAACATACAAAAAGTTATTGAAAATTGCCATAGACATAGTGGATTTTCCCAGCTAGAAAATGGTGATTTTTTCCATTGCTATGTTAGTTCACCAGAGGCTATTCACTTCTTTAAAACATCATCTTTCAACATCTTACACGAGACCAAATTGTCTGATGTCGGTCCCAAAACTTTACCGAAGGAAAATCTCGAGGATTTATGTAGCCATTGGGCCGCATAAAAATTACATGACTGTTCCGAATGCCATGTCAGCTTCGTCAAACCCCAAATACCCTCTGGCTATTTAACATAGCTATGGAAATGGCCCATTTGTAGATGTCTTATCATGATTTACCTATTGAAAATGATGATTTTCCATAAGAATGCGTTAAATTACCACAGGGTAATTGTTTAAAGTTTATGTTGGTGACGGCAGAGTCTACCCATATTATGAAAACACAAACGTCCAGTGTTCCATATATTGCTCATATGCTGTACCTTATATATCGTATGCATCATATCTTACAAGAACATACCAACATCATGTAGAAAATATGCAACCCGTATAACATAGAGATTTGTCGGAAAACAGGGTACGACAAAAAATGTAGTGGCGTTAACATTGTGTTCTCTATAGAAAAGTAGCAAATTCCGTTTATACCCATCTATATATTGCCAAATGAATCCCTGGTTTTCCATCGTTTGCTGGTTAGACAAGTTAGATGCTCAGATGGTAAAAAATGATCCCCTTAAAAATGGGGAAATATGGAAATAGTCTAAGTTGACCATAGTTAAACAATTCGCATCCAGAAATCAGAATTCAGCTTGAGGTGTGCCCGTACTAACAGTTACTAACAGTTATTTCTGGTGAAGTCGGCTCTCGGTGAAAAGAACCGCTGAAACTCCATGATTCCCATCCAGCAACGTGGAAAAAAACAAGAATCCCAACCACAAAAAACATCCACCATTTGTTGCCAGTTAAGTCCCTGTTTATTCTATTATTTACGATTCAAACCCTATTTTTGGATGGTTAGCAACTATGGCATACCCTATACCCCATCATTTCTCAATCATATCCCCATAGTTGTTGACAGGTAAACCCGTATAGTTGATAGCTAAATCCACCATATTCCACAATTACCCTCTGGTAAACGTTTACAGTTTGCGAACTGGAAAATCACCATGCTACTAATAGGTAAATCAACGATTTCCATGGGCCATGTTCAATAGCTATTTTGACATAACCAGAGGGTAAGCCCAATATCAAATACCACAATATTCAACCCCCTGGTTTAGTGGATCTATTCACTTTGAGGGACCACATAGGCGGTTTTTTTCATGTCGCCATGGGATTACAAGCAAGCCAACTAACTTGTTTATCCCAACTTAAGATACTTAAGTATAGAACTATAAACCCAACTTAACTACCACAAAATCCCTATTTTGCTTGATTCACCCACCACTTTTATGTGTCAAATCTACCATAACTACAGGGCCCCACCGGTGCGAAAAAAGCGCCTTCCAAGAACTCTTCGATGATCTCGTCCTGCGCCGCGCGCTTCGCGCTACTTGGAGCACCTGCCGAAGGTTCAAGAGATTTCATGGGAATCATAGGATTTAGTGAGATTTCTATGGAATTTCATGACATTTTAATGCGATTCTAGGAAAATCTTATTGGATTCTATTGGATTTGATTAGATTTTATGGAAATCCATGGGATTTTAATGGGATTCCAATGGATTTTATGGGATTTGATTGGGTTTCATGGGATTCAATGGGATTTAATAGGATTCAATGGTAAAATTTGCGGACGGGTTGTATCCACGTTAAGAAACCACACTTCATCCGTTACAAAAATTTGAATGAATGTCCACGTTAGGACATATCCTTGATATATGACTTTAACATCCACAAAGAGAGTTGAAAAAATCGTTGATATGAAAAGAATACTGCATTATAACAAACATCTGAAAAGTTCTGAAACCGACAGCAAACATCTGGAACATTCTGAGACAGCACGTAAATGTTTGATGCAATGCAACGCGAGTTTCTCGATCGGACGGCCTGTGCCAAAACATGCAAAGCCATCTGCAGAGAATCTCTCATTGGCAGTATGCCGTGCACTTTGAAACTAACATCCATGATACGGTTTCATTGTTTAGTTGAAGTGAAGTTGGTTCTTGGTGAAACACTGAAATCTTGGAACCCAAAGATGGCCAAATCATCTTGCAACACGAGCTCTACTAGTTAGATGTCAGTTTTTGTTGTTCCAATCTTTGTTTGTAATCCCTTCCCCTCATCAAACACCCATAGATCATACGTTCCAGATGCCGGTTTGGTTTGAATGTTTTCACCATTCTCGGTGAAATCCAAAAAAAAAAACAGTTGAATCATTACTCATTATACCCAACAGCAGTGACTGTTGGGGTTCAATCTTTGGGGGGGGTGGTAACCTGGAATCTGGGAATATCCCAAAACCTTGGAACCCTCGAACCTGCTGTTGGGTTGCAACACTGGGTTAATTAGAATGACTATAGGAAATGATAGGAATACTCATTAAATCCCTAAGATTCTAGGGAATGATCCTGTATAATCGAATGATTGATAATAAGTCAACCAGCTTTGCAACCCAATAGGAGGTTCCCAGGTTCCGTTCTGGTCTTGGGGCTCGGTACGCAGAGATTGAAACCAGGAAACCAGTCACAGTCATACTGGGAATGTGGCCATCTAATAGTATAATGTGTATGAGTACAGTAATCGAATAATTATACCCAGTCTATGCCTATGGTATCCCACAGCCCATGACATTCCCATCTTCCCATCACATCCTCCATTTGTAGTTGTAGTTAATGGCATACAACATTTGCTAGTAGTTATACTATTACTGGTACTATGCAATCGATAATACTGAGTTGGACTTAACTTTACAATAAATTAACAAAGAAAAAATCGCCCAATGCTTTCCCTTCACTAATGATTTTCCATATTCAAAAATTACAAATGGACTGAAGTGGTGACTCTCCATAGTAGTGTATATATATACCAATACATACCCATACATTCGTTGTTTAAATACCATATTCATTGGTTCTATTCCCATATGATTCCCATAAAGCCATTGGTTGTCCATGTCTATCATTCTCTGCCCCCCTATTTGTTGCTTAAACCCATTATATATCATATTACACCACCATGATAGTTGGTTAAACAAAAAACATAGATATGGAATATATGGAATATATAATTGTGTATATCCCATTATATCATTACATCCCATATTATCCCATTAGTTATATCTCATATATCCACCATGGTGGCTTTTCTGCATGTTGTCAGAAACAATCTCCATTTATAAAGGATTGTCCCGTCAAAACCTCCATTTTCCCATGATTTCGTATGGATTGGTGGAAGAAGCCAAACATTCGTCCCATTAAATCCCAGCGAAGCGATCGATTTTCCAAGATTTTTGTGTGCCTGAAAATGGGCTAACCTCTAAATGGCTATCCAATAGTAGGGAACATGATTATAATCCAACGAGAAATGCAGAACCCACAGTGGAAAATGGCAGCAAAACTACTCCACTCGCCTAAAAAAGGAATTTTATAATCAATAATTTTATGGGGCTACCCTATTATCAGACAAACCGATATATGATTCTAGTTCATGGATTGGTGGGGTTGAAAATTGGTGCCATTAAATCATGAAAATCCCAGTGAATGGATTTGCCAAGATGGGTGTGTACCTCTAAATGGCTAGTGAAAAATAGGGAGCATGATTATAATCCAATAAATATTATGGGACTATTTATATATATATACAATATTATTATTATTATCATTATCATTATTATCATTATCATTACTATCATTATTATCATTTTTATTATTATTATTATTATTATTTATATATATATATATGTTATATCCTCTTAAAGTAGATGACTTGGGGTACCCAGCTAAGTTGGTTTATAAGTGGCTTAACTAATTATGGTTTATGGTAGATATAACGAACTAGATAACTATGGTATTCATGGGCTTTGTAAACCAACAAACATCACTGGGGTACCCGTCATATGTGCCCATCAAATCATATGTTATGTTGGTTACCGTTGGTTTTCCTAAAATAGTTTCCATATATATATATTATGTAAGATACATTATATTCCTATATATATAGGTAGTTTGTATATATATATATGGGACTATTTTAGGAAAACCGTCATATGTTCCCATGAAAATCCCAATGCTACCGTGCTACCGCCTCGAGATCTGGGACGATCCGCCAGGCGGCTTTGGCCATAGGCCTGGCAACCAAAAATGCCACCGTATTCAAAGACGCCTCGAAAAGTGATTTTTCACAAAAATGTATAAACATGTGGGAAAAGCAAATGGTTGTAGTGTGGGATTTTTTTTTGTGAAATGTATATGGATTTTTTTTGGCATTTGTTTGGCAAGGAAACGGAAAAATGTGGGATGTTTGGGCCAGAAAACAAATGGTTGTAGTGTGCATTTCACTCAATTTAAGATTGAATTTTAACCACACTAGCAATTTTGAAAAACAAGATGTTTACTTTTCTCGTGACATTTGAATGTGGATGTTGAATGAATTCGTAGAATCAAAATCACCAAAAAACCTGGAGTTTTGACCATTACAAATAGAAAATGGTGGAATGAAGTTCACTTTTTAGCAGTAGTGTGGTTTACCAATCCAAAAATTGGGAGTTCAATCAAGTATAAGGTGGGCTTATCAGCAAAATGACATGAGAAAAAACTCGACATTAATCATTCCTAGCTAATATTCTGATTAGCCAATTATGAGATGCTACTTCTTGAATGCCGCCTTTAAGGTAATTCCGCATAGCTATGCAAAATGGCCATTTACCTATCAAAATCTATGACTTTTTTAATAGCTATAATAAATTGCCAGATGGTCAACAAAATATAAACTATATATATATACATATATATATATGTGCTTCAATATTCAAAGGGTTTGTCCGGAAGTGGCAGATGTTCACCAGCAAATATCATTGGAGATATCCCACACTTTCTGCCCATGAAAAAATGTGAAGTAAATAGAGAAAATCCTCAATTTTTGCCGCAATATTTTCCCATCCTACATGATTGCCCTCCGGTAATTTAACAGTTCGCGAACTGGAGAATCACCATTTCTAATAGGTAAATCAATGAACTAACTGACTCAATGGCGATGTTCAATAGCTACTTGTATGTGAAATGACCAGTTCTCGGTACATGGAGGTTTCCTAAAATGGGACCCCAAAAATCATCCATGTTTTTTTTGGATTTTCCACTATAATCCGTTGTAAACCATCCATTTCGGGGTAGCCCATGACGCCATGCACCTGAGCTCTCCGTGTAGATCCCCGGTCACAAGGGCCATCTAGGGCTTGACGGTTGGGGCGTTGCCCATAACCTGCCAGGTGTGGATGGAGCCATTGGGGAAATTGGGACTTGACCAACAAACATGCAGTGAAGTTCCGTGACAAGGGGACTTGACTTGCAAAAACGGATGAAACATGGGAATTTATAGCAAAGGTTAGAAATGCAAACACACAATATGTCAGCATCTTTAGGCTAAATGACCATTTTTCTATCTTTTTTGGTGCTAATGTTAGGGAAATCATTTAACCAAAGCCATCTTCGTCTGCTTCAGCATGGTCTCAGAGTTTTCCTAAAGATTTTTTTTTTGGGGGGGATAGACCTCATTTTCAGATAAAGCCCAAATATCATATGAAGTAGGCTATAGTTCCCCACTATATATATATTATATATATATATTATATACATATATATATATATATTATATACATATATATATATATAATATATATATATATATTACATATATATTATTATATTATATTATATTATATTATATTATATTATATTATATTATATTATATTATATATACATATTATATTATAGATTATATATTATAGTTTATATATATATACTATATATATTTTATATATTATATATATTATACATATATTATACATATATTATACATATATATTATGCATATATATTATACATAATATATATATATCATCCATGTATATCCCCACTATATCTCCATTCATTGCTACTTCAACCCTCAGAAAATATGCAGTGAAGTCCCAGATTGGCCTCCATTTGGGCGATCGTATCGCTCCATGGCAATCGAAAGCCTCAAATGGGGGGTGTCAACTAAACAAATGGAGAGTTGACCAACAATAAATGAGGATGACATGGGATTACCCTGGATTACCCTATTTGGCTTTGTCCAAATTGTCCAATTTTTTTTAGTATACGGTATACGAAACATCCAGTAGTTCGTCATGGTTAAAAACGATGAGTGACCTTTTGTTTCGTTGCAATGCGGAGGTATGTCCAATACACAGTATCTGATTTGTGCAATCCATGTCAAAAATATCCGTCAATCTTACGTAGTCCCAAGATTGTACATATGAAAGTGGAAACGTTTCCCAACGATCTGGTTTCCGGTGAATCTGCCATGCAGCCTGTATTTGGTCTTTGACACTAGAATTCTGTGATTCCTGGAGATCATGACACCCATTGAGCCGCACGGCCAGCAGGTTTTGCGGTGAACAACTAGATGTGGAGACGTGGCTAAAAGCGTAAAATGGGGTACCCCAAAATCCTCTGGTCTCATCATATGTCCCTTTAAAAAAAGAAAATCTATTGGGTATTCCCCATGTTTGAACAACCCATGTTGCATTCTGGCTTTATGATCTTTAGGATTGGTAATTGGTAAGCATCCCTGAGGATAAAGAGAGAGATGTTGATGCCTTTTTGTTGAGACATGCAGCCGTTCAGCATGTCGTTTTAATTGAAATTCAGGTGGCACATCCATACAAATCCAGGACAAAAGAGTCCAAAGCATGACTAAGTTCCTAAACCAGGTGGGTTTGTGCCATAAACCAATACCTTGTCGTTCAAGATTTCCACGACTTTGGGATCCAATCTCCAGCGAACGTTGAGACAACTGTGGAAATTTCCGGCCAGTGGGGAAAAAAAAACACGGCCAATCTTGGATACCCCGCCAACATGTGATGTTCGAGATAAGTACGAGATTCCTCAATTTCTGGCTAAAAAAAATTGTCCATCAAGCTACTTCTAGCTGCTAGCTTTCACCAAGGTTTTCCAGATATTGCCATGGTGCAAAAGTAGTTTCCGCAAAAGCTTGGTTGGATTTTTTTTTCCAGGATTCACCCTAAAAATGCCATAAACAACTACCATCAACAGGGATGAAGAAATGATGGCACTAAGCCCATCTGCCGATCTCCTCGGGCTCTGTGGCAGAAAGTCGTATCTCATCCTTCCTATGGACCAGTGGATGGACGTAACCGTTGCCCCCCAAAACGGGCCCCGTTTTACCCGAACTTCCTGGGAAGTTCTCCATACTTAGCAGCGAATGTGATGACCTTGTGCATGGGATGTTCCATACCAAAGAATGAAATGCCAATCCTTCTGTATATTTTTTTTGGGGGGTGGCAAAAAAAGTCGGCCAAAAACCAGCAATCTTCTGGTAGTCATTTGGGGACTAAGATGTTTCCAACTGATTTCCATTGATTTCCAATATATTGGGTTTGTCCTAAAATGCGGTACATCTCAAAATTGTTTTTTTTTTTGAATTGGCTATTGATGATGAACCGGTGTTGTCCCATATGTTGAGATAAACCTCCAGTTTATGGTTGATGATCAGTTCGGAGATTCTACTGCTCTTTGTATATTGGGGATCCTCATAATCAAAATTGATATATCCATGAAATGGGAATCCCCATTTATCACAACCAGTACTGTATAACTGTATAACCCTCCGGCAATCAGCTCCATGGCTGGAAGATTCCCCAGCCACGATGATTTTCCCATGAACAAGCCTCCGTTTTGTTCGGGATATCCCTTCTGGCGGTGTTTGAGGGCGACGGGTATCATCCCCATGGAATATCCTATGATATCCCCACCGTTTTTGTTGGTCATATTCCTATGCTTGTTGGTTCAATCACGTTAATTTTGCAATGCTTAAGGAAGCAAGAAAAAATAAGAAATGTTCCCTATAGGTTCCCAAGTAGCGGAATTCCCATTGCGAAAACAAGAAATAACACCTGAAACAAACAAACCCAAGTGATTGCCATAACTTCAAAAGTGTCCCCTGTCGCTGCACTGCTCCAAGATTCATCTCTTCTACCTCCGTTTCGCTTTCCGGCTCGGTGGGCGTGAGACTCTCCTGAAGAGGCGGAAACAGACAGGGTTTTCCACCAAACCACATCGGAAATGCTGGGTGGGAAATTGGTGGGTCAATCCCACCAATAGGAGGAAGAACCGTTACAAAAACTGTTCTATTGGTACTTAACAGAAAAGTCAGCGTTCTTTTGGTGGTAGCACCCAACCAATCTGCCCTCCGCATGAGAAAGTGATAATAAGTAGTTGAACCCGGAGACCAGAAACGTATATATCAGCTATCTCAGCGACACATTTTTATATCCAGTTCGGTGGAAACAATCTCTCTGTGGAAATTTCCGCTCTTAAAATCTGTCAGATTCATCATAGTAAATCATAGTAAATTGGTGTTTACTCATAGTAAATCATAGTAAATCATAGTAAGTCCCAATTTCTCATTTAAATCATGTTCCAAACAAACATTTGCACGTGCCAGAAATGAATTCAGCGTGGAAAATGTGGCCATTTTTATTCGGGCCACCGTGGAGATCATGGGGGTTGCAAGCTCGCCAAACAGGTGAACTCTGGCTACGAATCTCCAAATTCCAGGGGCACCACATTAAGAACAACTTTCGGAGATATGCATAAATGCAATAAAATATTTCATCTGTGCCGGTTCTGGAATTAGAATGAAAATTTGGGATCCACAATGTCTAGCCATTTTTTAATCCTTCATTCATGTCTGAATCCGAGCTTGTCCCAGCCAATACAGTCATATATTGTTTGTTTTTCGTCAATTTTTGCGGGTCGCTATTCCAAGTTTCGTTCTGATCCCTAAAATACATACGTTTGGTGAATTCCCTATTCACTGCCAGTTTTTTCTCCACATTGATTCCATCATTTTTACTGGTTAAACCCAGTCCCCCACATCAGATTCTTGGTTTTATCATGTTACTTTGTATATCCCCACTACCCTCTGGTAGTCAAACATGGCAATGGAAACTCCGACATGTTCTGGATGATTTTACTGTCTCAATGTCCGTTTAGTTCGTGGATTCTGCATTTAACCATGTTTGATGCCGGAGGGTGAAACTACACAATCCATTATATAATTATCTTTTAATTACAGTATCCATAAAAATGTATACATATACATATACATATACATATACATATACATATATATATATAATAGATATATCCCATGGTGCCATCGGTTCAATCACCATTTATTTCAACTCTTCCAAGTCTTCCAATTCCATGTGTTTTTTCCATCCCCAAGATTTTGCCTCATCGAGCTGTGTGGCTTGCATCAGGTTCTCCCCCTCCCGATGCACCCCAGATGCGCTGTGAGCACTGCAACCATGGAGATATGGTGGATTTTCGCCAAGTGAAAAACCACCATCTAATTGAAAATTTGGCGGTAAAAAATCATGATTCAGCAAAACATCAGTAACGGTTAAATGCATCATCATTTTTGGTCAATGCATGATGCGTCGTTTTTCTCATGAAAGCACGCTTTGAATCGATCTCTGTACATCCGCATGTCAAGAAAATTTTCCAGGGAAAAAAACAAAAATGTAAATGCCTGTGAAAACTCAAATACGGTACTAAACGGGTTTTATTTTGTCATGCCTTTCAATGTCGGATTCGATGGGACATGTTTTAATTCCGAAGCAATGAGTGTTTGGAGGATTGATGGGGAAATTAAAGTTGCCAGGCGCTTGGAATGCAATTTTTTCCTTTCCACAGACTTACATGCGTTCTTTGCACCCACCATACAAACAAACCATGACACGTGATCATGGAAATTTATTTTCCCAAACCCAAAAACAATGGACATCCAACAAGAAAAACGTGCAACCCCAAAACACAAACACACAAACACGCGCAACATACACTACGCTCTTGCGCGTAAATATATATATATATATATACATCCCTTCGTATGTATACACATATATATATACCTCTTTAAAATTTCTGCAAACATCATCCACCAAATAAAACCGCAGTCAACAAGGGAACTCAACTGAAACATGCTGAATCTGCTCTCACATCAAACACTCTGAAAATGAAATGCACTCATCGGACGCTCTTTCTTTTTACTTCTTAGACGATGGGGAATTCATGCCGCCCGCTTTCGGGGGAATAAAGAGAACACGCGACAGCGAAAAAATGGCGTTCCACGCATATTCTGTGAAACGAAAAAGAAGTGCTCTCACCAAAAAAGACTGAAATGGTGCTCTCACCAAAAACGTGTAGGGTGGGGGGGGCTCAAAAAGAAAAATTCACCACTAAAATAAGTGGAACCCACCCTCCCTCCCTTTGGAGGCGCTGCTTGAAACTTAAAATGCCACATGAATATAGATTCAGTGGATACTGTCAGATCACGATAACACTTTAGAACAGATTGTGTGTGTCATCCTTGCGCAGATGTGCACCACAAAGAAAAACATTGCTCACAATGTAAAAATAAGGTGACAGATTGTAGCAGCAGGTTTAGAGGTTCACTGTTGAAACAGAAACACACAGAAAAACAAAACAACCACGTTTGGTTGAACCCTGCAGCCACACAAGTCACCACAAACCCAGATGCACAGCGCAAGGACGCGGGGAACGCACGCAAGACGTGAAAGGGAGTCCGACTAGAAGCTGCTCTCAATTTTTTTTTAGGGAGAGGGAAAATAAAGTTACATCTGCGCGCTGAGTCGCAACTTATTTTCCCAAATCCAAAAACCTTGGACATCCAACAAGAAAAGCGTGCAACCCCAAAACACAAACACACAAACACGCGCAACATACACTACGCTCTTGCGCGTAAAGAAAAATATATCTATATATATGTATATATATATATAGATATCCCTTCGTATGTATACATATATATACCTCTTTTAAAAAAAATCTGCAAACATCATCCACCAAATAAAACCGCAGTCAACAAGGGAACTCAACTGAAACATGCTGAATCTGCTCTCACATCAAAAACTCTGAAAATGAAATGCACTCATCGGACGCTCTTTCTTTTTACTTCTTAGACGATGGGGAATTCATGCCGCCCGCTTTCGCCACGGCCCCCACCCATGTTGATTGTGGCGTCTTTGCCATCTCAATGAAACTCATGCTTCCTTTGAAGGCATCTTTCACTTCCGCTTCCGGGATTCTCAAATCTCTTTTTAAAAGAGGATGGTCCAACAGCCTTGAGGGAAAGTCAGCCAAATTCGACGAAGAAGGAACCCTGCTGAACCAGGGTAAGATACAGTAGCGGTCCAGGTACGTAGCCGCTAGTGCACATATAGCCGTTATAGATGGTGAGCTGGAATAGCCCTTGATCAAAGAAAGTTTCGAACCCTCATTGTCAATGTAAACCATGAGTGGCACCGATCTCAGCAATTGGCACCAAATCATGAGCGCCATGGAGACAACAAGAGTCTCCCATTTTCCAATAGCTGTCTGTTTCCCGTCAGTCAAGAAAGTTGATAAATCCTGCACATCGACCCACATTTCAAACCAAGAAAGAACATGTCCTTCTCCTGAAACCAGCACCGCTCCAAGACCCGCTCCAGCAACGGGGTCAGAACTAGCATCTGTAAATAAAAACATGGGTTGCAAAAGTTCACAGTAAAGTGACCTGGGCTTGCCCAGGAGCACCCTCTCCTTCAGCAGTTTCAGTGAATCCACCAGACTGTCGGACAGCTCTGCCCTGAACGACAAAATAGCACTATTGAAATTGGTTATTCCCCTAGAGCCACAGACAACCAAGGACGTAAGTATTGCTGTACCATGGGAGGCCAAAGAATACCGAGGACAGCAAGGCTCCTGCTGTTCGGACGCAACCATTGCGAAATTGACCTTAAAGGGTCTTTCTATGAACTTGTCCGACGCCTGGGACTACTCTTTATGCCTGACCTTGTACCCCTCCCAACCATCGATGATCTTCGTGTTCAACTTTACCGCGATCCCTACATCCAAGCGGTGGAAGCAATTTGTCCTCACACTGTCAAGCAGCTCCCATTGAGGATTATCAACAGCTCTATCGATGCCACATACCGACATCTACGATCCATTGTGGATGGTT
>Ga0126342_10002709_pt1 | contig 28137 bp, 32 predicted proteins | sample Cyp1metagenome_FD_92528 | JGI IMG/M metagenome (GOLD analysis project Ga0126342, IMG submission 92528) | Coral microbial communities from Lord Howe Island, Old Settlement Bay, Australia - Cyphastrea 1 metagenome | ecosystem: Host-associated > Invertebrates > Cnidaria > Coral ... | reverse complement strand
TATTATATATTATATATATTATATATATTATATATTATATATATTATATATATTATATATATTATATATATTATATATATTATATATATTATATATATTATATATATTATATATATTATATATTATATATATTATATTATATATATTATATATTATATATATATTATATATATTATATATATTATATATATTATATATATTATATATTATATATATATTATATATATTATATATTATATATATAATAAATATAATATATATAATATATATAATCTAACGTGCCATCACCACCCCATCATGGCGCCCCGGCCTCAGCAGCCAAGGCCTTCACTTCTGGGTGTCTGTCTCGCAGACCTCAGAAGTCATTAAAAAACGATTGGTTTTATGCTGTTTCGTTGGGAAAATAGTGCCATTAATATTGTTATTACCATATTCTTGTGATTATCATTGTTATGATGCTTATTACTCTTATCATTCTTATCATTGTTGGTATTATTGTTATTGTATGCAGGTGTTTGTAATGGAAAATGATAGCAACCAATCATGGGATGGAATGGGCACAAATTTGCAAGGTGGATACTTTTGACCCATGACCCTGTGAAGATTAAAAACGACCTGGAAAGGATTACGGAAAACAAGAATAGAAATCCGGGGGACTTGCAAGATCAAGTCGTTTTTTTTAAATTGTCTGCTCATTAAACCGATTCAAATCGTCCTGACACCTGGATATTGGTTTGTCCAAGAATACGGTGCCCCAAAATTTACACTTCTTTTTTCCGCATCAAAATGGAAATTTTAGATCATTTTGGGATATAACACATTTCTGGACAAACCTATTTCCACCTGGGTGATTTTCGGCAAAGTGGCGCTTGGTGATTGCCCGAACGCGCACAGGCTCCGGATTTAGAGAGCTCAAAAGCTTGAGGGCAGCAATTCGGACCTGACATGACATTTTCAGACAAGTTGTCACCATCATTTGGATGATGCAAGGATAAATCTATGGCGATCATGTTTGTTCCCCATTGCGACTTCCATCGAGCATGCCTGTTACCTGTGAATGTTTGATCAAACCAATCATATGACGCCAACATCACAGGTAGCAACCCTCAGGAGATATCGACCAATAGTTGTGTGCGTGTGAGAGCATCATCGGACGCGCGGTAGTTCGCCATTGCCATACCGCATTCTCAAAAATTAGATGCTAACTAAAATCAATTTGATCCTTTTTGAAAATAGATACTCAATAAATGACCATCACTATATAGTAATCGTCTCCATTGCTACCTACTGATTATTCCCCACTCATGGATTGTGATAGTTCCCAATATATTGGTTAGTACAATCCTCCAACGATGTTTATCATTGTATGAGATAACCACCACTATACAATCATATATGTATAGTACAATTACAAGCATCAACCAACCATCATTGATCAATTATATCCACTTACATCCCCACCATCTTTGATGCTTGAAGCCCCTCTCATTTATCAATGATTTTCCTATCTATCCCAATGTTTATTGGTGTTAATACATATGTGTATGCATATATATATATGTATATACACACCCTCCGGTAAATGAATATAGGAGAAAAACATGTTTTAGTAGAAATTATTCTTTCAACTTTCAACCCCTATTTGGCAGCAGGGTCTCCGTTAATTTATATACCAGAGGATAAAATGAGGGTTGAAACCCCAATAGAATCCTCACCCAACGGAGGTTTTTCACGGCACCTCAGCGGTCGGATCCTCCAGGGAGGCCACCAACGCATCTTCCAGCTCCGATCTCCACTCCTGGTGGTGTCAGGGCGCAGCCGCTTACAACTTTGGAGTCCCGAGGTGCAGCAGTGCAAACTTTGGATGATTTTCTGCACAATCCATTTCTAAAGCCTAAAGTTAAAATAGTTAAAAATGATGGTAAATGATGGCAAATCATCGTATATAAATTGTTGTTCTCTTTCTTTTTGGAGCTTACTAAGCCTAAGCTTCCTTTGCAAAACGGAACCCCCTAACAGAAACTTATCCCATGGTTCTCCGGAGGCATGTTCTTATCGTACCTCAGGGACAATGCACTGCAGCGCTTCCAACAGCCTCGGAGCGCAATCTGGCCACACTTTCAGCCTTCACAAGCGAATCCTACCAGATCCTGATCCTGCCAGTATCCCCCATCCAATTACTATATACTATATAGATCTATATAGTGCAATAGTGAAACCCGCCACATGAGCCCAGGAACAGCTTGCGCTCGCCGGCGCCAGCATCCAAACCCAGATCTCGCATAGCTTCCAAGTGACCTGAGATTGGCACAGCCCACAACTCTTCAGAAGAATCAGACAGCCCAGTGGGTCTGGAAGTTGACTTCCCCCAGATCTGGAGTTGCAAATTGTGGGGTCCACCATCCACATCCCAGAAAGAAGGGAAAACCTTTTCCCATCTGGGACATCAAGCAGCTCCCATTTTGCATCAAGCAACGGACCAAGACAGCCACCATGGCTTCATCTCCCACTTCCGAAGCTCGCAGGAGTGCTTGCAGGGCAGCTTTCCGGTTGTTGATGTTGCCATACCTCAGATGCAGGTGGAATCCTTCCCAGGATCTGAAGTGATGGGAGTGGAAACATCAAATGGTAACCCACATGACATCACCTGCAAGACATGCCAAGGAACCCGGTGCTATCTTGCATCAGCATCTGGGCCACTGCAATGACCTCACAGCTTGTGGAACTGCCCCTCGGAAATCACAGGTTTGGGGGAGCCGCCTTTTGATTTTTAAAACAATGCCCTTTTTGAATCCAAGATTGCTATTGCAGCGGCAAAGGCTCCTGGAAATCACCATACCTCCTGTCCCACAATCTAATATCCAGTGATGCAGTAAGCAGTGAGCTGGCAGTACGATCATTAAAAAGGAAAAAACGAATGCAATCAAAATCAAGATAGGGCGTTTCACGATGTTTCACCAAGGTGATAGTCCAGCTTCTGATGCGCAGGCTCTTGCAAAAAGACGAGATCATGCAATTTTGGGAGTCATTCTGCATAACGGCGGCAATGTGCACATAGACCCCATTAACATGACAAACAAATGGTTTGGCAAGGCAATAGGGGGCACATCTTTGTGCCAGTTCCATGCGAACACGCAGCTACAGCTAGGGAGAGAAAGTATCTGTGACAGTTTGTGTGGATTGTGGATCAAGTGGAAGATTCCTGACAGCATATTCACGGATATTCTATACTCCATCTGGAAATATTACCTGGAGCACATGTTCGCCGCCATCGTTTCCATGGCTTCCCCGGCATGCCACGGCACCAGGGTGAGGTCCCCCGGAACGAAGTCGTAGAGCGAAGAAATGGCATCTACAGCCCTGCAGCAGACCTCGCGGTCTGGATCCCGCAGCGCCACCAGCAGAGCGCCCAAGACACGGCGATCGCCCTGCAATGCTCTGCGGGCACGGAATGTCGAGGAACCGGAAAAAATAGGAACCAATACGGCAAGGTAATGCATCATATTTCTACTTATAGCGATAATGATTTATTATGATACTGATTAAATCTGATTAATATTATCTCTTGAATCTGGTTCTCATGAATCTGTATACAGGCAGTGTGACCGCAAGTCCTAGGAACTTCAGCCCTACAATGCATTGCAACCCTGATGCCCCGGCCCGATCTACGATCTTCTGCAGGGAGCAGAGCGCTTCGTATCGTACTGAGGCATCTGAGTCCTGGATTCCAAGCATCTCTGCTGGCTTTGCACAGCTACAAAATTTGCGCAAGAAAAACCAAAGGGCAGCATCAACATCTTGCTCCTTCTGAATCTCCCCCAACAAATCCTCAGATCCCACCACATAGGGTTCCGCATGCCAAAGCTAAGATGCAACAGGTTGTCACACCCAATGGCTGCCGAGCAGCAAAGCCAAGGTGGGGATAGAGCTCACCCAGCGGAAATGCCCTGATATCCACCTCACGCAAGGGGAGGATCACAAAGCATAGCTCAGCTGCGTCTATTCTCGTGTGGTAACTGTGCTGGTCTGTCCCTCTTAAGTCCATTGCACGAGGAACTGCATCATCAGTCTCCGTGCTTGGCCTCGAGTCTCATTAAACATGCACAGCATCTGGCAAAACGTCCATTGTGTCCCGATTGGATGTGGGAGCAGGCCCCTGTCTACCTTCACATGCAAAGTTCTACGAGATTTCCCGGAAAACTTCGATTGCAAACTGACCAGCTTTAAGTGCAACCACGCAGGCATTTGATCTTCGTCAGCCACTTGATCTGTGCCTGACAGGCTCCGCCCAGGAATCTGAAATTGTAGGATGCAAATGAGCTGTTCTTGAATGAAACTGCACTTGGGCTTCCATATCGCCTGAGTTCCTTAGCTTCCCAAGTCATTCGCCATTGGTAACAAGCCAGTGATTTCAGCTGTGCTACCCGCCTGGCTCAGCACTTTCTGGAGACTGCTCCGGCTGTGAGACCTTGGACATCAGCCGCTCGGTATCAACAGTGCACCTGGTGTACAGCTGGGCGGCCTGAACTGGCCCTGGGTCAACATCCGCGTCACTTGCGTTCGCTTCAGCCCGGCTGTCGTATACCTCAAGAGTCTGTAGAGTCTGTGAGAGCTTCACATGGCTGCCTTCATGGCGCCTATCTGCAGATTGTTCTTTACAGCTTTGCTTTCATTCTGCATGAAAATCTTCCAGCTGCCTCAGCCTCGGAATCAACCTCCTTCTGTTCCGCGGGATTTTGCGAGGCCTTGGCTTCACCACAGCAAGTATCACTGAACTCCTCAATCGCCTGCATATTCCATGATATCTTCATGTTTCCTCAAACGCGTGAAACCAGTTGAAGCCTGGGCACGCTCCAGGCTCTTTGGGCCTCCTCTTCTGCAAGGCGCCTTGCTGGCTCGTCTGCAATCCACTGGAGGTCCTGGCGTGGCACACCCAAAGCTACACATCCTTTTTGCGCACGGTCCTGTATAGCCCCCAATAGTCAACTTGGTTCCACATTAGGACTGCCCACTGTCAGTGGAACGACTGCAAACCAAGGCTCCACTATGGGTAGGTCCAGAGTGCAGCCCAACGCGGCACACAATGCTTCCACACACACCTCGCGCAGCGGCGCGGTGCTGGAGCTTGGTGCCTATCTTGAGATCTATTGAAATTCACGTCGTAGACATCAACCGCCTATAATTGCCTTGTGATGACTGCTGCAACACATTCGCCTCCGCATACTTGTTGGGCTTGCTTGGGTCGTTGCTTTGCAGACCTCGGCAAGAGATGCAGAGGCAGTGACAGAAGCCAGCTGCACAACATGGTCAGCGATGGAAGTCCCATGCATCAAATGCCCCATCACAAGGCGACAGCGAGCAAGTTGCGCAACTGCCTGGGGCCCCTGACCCATTTTTCCCAATCCTATGGCCGCATTGCGCCGAACACGGGCATCATCACTCCTTGGCTTCTGTTCTGTTATCTGGTCTTCCCCGAGGGATCTTCTGCAACTGAGAGTCGTCTGAAGTATCAGTGCAAACCCCTTGATGACTTTCACGTCACCAGGCTTTGCCACAACACCCAAGACCTACAGATCAGCCCAGATCTGCGCGGAGAAGTAAATTGAAGGTTTTGTAATCCCGGATTTTTGTTGCGGAGCAGTTGGGTCACGATCTCCAAAACATCGGAGACATGAGGCATGTACCCAGCAACCAACCATATGCCAAGTTCAGCGACCATCCAAGCAAGTGAGTTACATTGTGAAACTAACTGGTCACTTTCACCGGCAACCCGTGTTAGGTCCCTTCGATAGCTTTGGGGTGTTTAAGTTTTTTCAGATGACGCAAACTTCCGGAATGCATCAGGGGAGAAGTCCCAGTACAGTAATGGCTTGCATACGCAGAAGGTACTCGATAAGCACAAAGAAGCCACTGCATGGCATGGCCAATTCTATAAATACAATTAAATACATCCCTTGCTCCAGGCCTCACTCGCAAGTGCCTGCACATCCCGTGGTGAGTTCTTCACCTTTGTAATCAAAGCGGAGATGGCTGCCTGGCCGCTCAGGTAGGACTTTGCAATCTTCTTGCCTGGTTCACTTACCAGCTCAACCTTGCAAACTGCATGTTCCAACCTGGTTGCCCTTAGGACATATTGCCAACAGCGTTCGCACGGTGGAATTTCGGACTTCGATGTCTTGGTCTTCAACACAGGCCTTGGCTACAGAGGATCCAAAGCCACGGCAAAGCCATTGGAGTGCCATTTCTGAACATCATCGACACTGGTTTGATTACACCAAAAAATCCACTTCGAGCCACACTCTCGCAAGCCTACGCAAAAGACATCAAAACACCTTTGCAAAACACGTGTCTCATATTGTCTCATGGTGTCGCAATAGCCGAGAATCTACCAGCTTGGTCAAAACGTTGTCTTTGGCCAGGCCGCCTGCTAACATCCCACAAGATTCATGGACCGTTTGTGAAGTTGGGGGTAGCCAAAATCAGTAGCATTTATATGCATTTATTTATAAACACCCCCATTGTGGAATATTCGTACTGATTCAGACACATTAAAACTGTTAAAAATAGTTGAAGATGTTAAAGCTGTTAAAATTGTTAAAGAATGAAGAGGACTAGATGACTAGTTTAGTGGATGCCAAATGGTACCCCTTGTTGGGCCGCTGCCGCCTGTGAAGAGCCGTGCCAACGCATCCACCGCGGTGCGGCGAACCCCGCCACGCCAGTCCTGAGTAAAGAAGCGATTTGATGACGATAGACTCAGGTGCTGCAACAGCCAAAAAAAAAGAAACTGACTCGGAAATCATGAGAAAAATATGGAAAAATATGAAAACCATCAAGTCCTTCAGGTGTGGTGCCACCAAATCGCCTGGCAAAACATGACACAGTGCTAGTAGCAGCTTATAAGCACCAATCGCACGGTGAACAGGTTGAAAGAATGGTTGCAATCCCAGACCTGCTATGAGTCAGGAAGTTGTTTGGGGAATCTTCCAGTTTGCCTTGTGAATTGTTGCTTGGGGCTCCCACTCTTGACCAGGACTTAACAACGAACGTTTTTCAGAAATTTGTGCAGCGCATCGATTCGGCGTAGCTGCATCTCTCAGTCCACGATCACGCCTCGGCGAATTTCGGGAAGAAGTTTACAAAATGTGGATGCAGCCTGTAGGGCCTGCTGGGAGGATTCCATGTCTCAGTTTCAATGTTGGACGAATTGGACGTCCCCCATCATGGATGAAATCGGATATGATATATTATATTTCAATATATTTCAAAGGGATTGGGTTTATCTGCAGCCACGACACTTTCTCGCGTCCTTTCTTCCTCTCTGGAAGCCGCTTCTTTCTTCTCCTTCTCGGCCTTCACAGAAGGCAAACCTGCAGCGAACTTGGCCAAGTCTTCTGGGCTCATGGTGGACAGTCTCCTGGACAACTTCTCGAGCTGCTCCTCCGACATTTTTCCGCCCAACCTTTCTCTGAGCTCATCCAAATTCAGCGATCGAACCCTTTCCAGCGAAGCATTGAGCGGTGACTTCACCCGTTGATCCAGGAGGTCGCCGTCCGGATGTTCCGGTGCTTCAACAGGTTGGGCATCATGTTCCTGCTTTTGAGCCGCCATGGCCAACGCCTTCAGCGCAGATCTGGCCTTCTTCACCTGCTCCTCTTGAATCATGTCCTCTCTAGCCTTCTCAAACCTGGCTTCGTCATCATCACTGGTGACCTTGCCCTTGGCTCCCACCTCCTTCAGTTGAGCAATCACCGGGCGAACCGCATCTGCGGTCTTTGCCTGCGACAGGTTTAACCTGGCCACATCCAGGGGGGTCTGCCCATCCTCATTGGTCTCATCCAGCAAATCTTTCAAGCCCTTGTCGAGCAGAAAAGGCAAAAACTCTGCTCGACCGTAGCCCGAGGCATAGTGCAGCAAGTTGTTTCCTCGCTTATCTACAACTCTGGGATCTGCACCAAGCTCTAGCAGCTGCTCCAGCATCTTGGAGTTGTTCAAGGCCAAGGTGTACATGCTGGCTGGGATTCCTGGCTGACTGCGGATCCATGTTTGGGGCTCGGTCGAAAATGGCCATGGTTTTGCAGGTTCCAAGCCTTATTTCATCTTACTAGAATGTCTTGTGATGATGTGCTTCTTAATGCCATGTAGTGTATGTTTACCCATGGTTACCCTAACTTTCTAGGGCGTCCATCAAATTTATGCCAATTTCGCCCTACCCAGCGCTACCCAGCTCCTTTGTCGTCAAACTCATCGATCTTGCGTCCATTCTTCAGCAAGGTGGGGATGTGGTCGGCCCTCCCTGCGAACACGGCCTCTGGCACGCTTTGGGGATCCTGTTGCGCCTCAGCTGTGAGGCGTTTCACCCCGAATGCCTTCTCCAAGACCTTCTCCCCATCCACGCCCTCCGGCCACTCACCGGTCTTCACGAACTCCTCGTAGCCGGGGATCTGGGAGGAGATCTGGTTCTTGGTGTAGCTGGTCAATGCAAAGGAGGATGCAATGTTGGCCGCAATGTAAATGCCCATGGCCTGTGGAAGCTCAATGGTGATACCACTGAGGAGGAAAGGGGTGAACTGCAAGAGCTTCGGGGCATTCTCATCCTCCAAGGCCTCTGACATCACAGAACGGTAGGACAAGAAGATGGCCACAGGCAGAATCGCATAGAGACTGAATTCACTCCAGCCAATCTTGGGATGCAGATTGATCAGGGGCCCTTCCCAGTTCATGATCCAATCGAAGCTTGGGTCAGGCCTGAAGTTTGGACCATACAGAGACGGGATCCAAAGGAAGCCATCTTTCAAATGAGGGTACTCCACAATTGCCAGGCGGCGAATGGCTCGATACAAACCCCAAAAGACCGGCAACTGCACCAGGAGTGGCACCACTGCACCAAGGGGATCGACCTGCAAATCCATGTACAACAAGCCAACTTCCTGCTGCAACCTCTCTTCGTCATCCTTGTACTTCTCTCGAAGTTCGTTCACCCTGGGTGCTAGGATCTGAATCTTGGCCGTTGTCTCCAGCTGGCCCTTGACGAAGGGGTACAGCAAGGCTCTGATGAGCAGGGTATAGGTGGCCACTGCAAAACCAAAGGATTGAGGAATGCCCAGCCCCGAGATGGTCTCATCCAAGCGCTTAATCAAAGTGGCTTGGAAGGCCACGAACTGTGTCCAAAGATTGTCCGGCAAAGGATTGCCTTGTGGATCAAGGAGGACATTTCCGTTCTCATCCCATTGGAGTCGAGGATCGAAAAAGAAGCCTGCGATGGATTCCCAGGTCTTGCTGCCGGTCTCTGCCAAGTCAAATGCGGCAGCTGGCTGGACGGGGCCCAGGAGAGTCATCAGCTGAGCCATGGCTTCTGAGGCGGTCTGAGAGGCCGCATGCATAGCCGTCACGGCAATCTGCGGATCATCCACCACCAGCTGAGCCATGCTGCCGATGTCCCCCACTTCCACGGCGCGGCGGGCCACGCGGCAAGGCCGCGTCATGGTCTTCAACGGAGCTGGACCTGATTGGCCCGACTGGGACGTGATTCAAAGCATGAGACAAAGGGGTATGTCATGGCTCTCATGGTATGTCAAATGTGTGTGTAACAAGAGTAGCTTTCTGGGACAGGACACATACCCAAATCATAGAACTCGATGAACTGATTCCCATCAACAAACTGAGGACTTGACCTGCCACTGCTCTGGTGGTTGCCTTGCGACTCCTTGCTGCAGCGACCCCACCAGCGGTGACAAATGCACCACTTAAAAACCTCAGGGTTGGGCCATTGGGTGCTGCTTGGGTAGCAAGTTCTGACTTTCTAACCCGGTCTTGCCTCCTAAACCACTAACAATCCTGCCACTCTTGCAATATGCAGCTACTCACCTCCATGAGGGTTCACCTCCCTACCCTAAGTGCGTTCTGTGTTGCAGCTTGGTGGCGTCCATGAACTGCTCACATTCGCTGCTTGAGGTCCTTGGGCTGCACCTGGCATGGGCTGTTCAGCAATGGATCCTCAAACTTAAAGGGTACCACTCCTCCTTGCAGGACTGCTGTGATGAGATTTTTCCCCGGAAAAATGACTCCCTGACCTCGAAGTGATCTGGACACCGGATTCTCAATGTCGTCACTGGGAGGCAAGGACCGGAAAGCGGTGAAAGCCTGTTGCAACTGGGAGATCGCCACTGCTCCACTCGCAGAGGCTAGGAGCGGCAACGCACGAGTCTTGCGAGATCCTTGGGACGCAACTTTTGCCAAAGGAGTGAATCTTCACAAAACCTAAATTCCTGGAATGGTTTCTCCAGTTGAAACTGAAAACAAGAAACAGTTGCACCGGATTCTCTCGCTCTCTGTCCCTGTCTGCTGACATGCATTCACTGCTTGCAGCTGCGCATCCGGAATCAACACAAAAAGTGGAAGGCATTGTCTGACAGCACTTTGTTGTCTTAAAAATCAAGTACGTAATCGCAAGCTGCACGTGCCACGCGGCAAACAGCAGCTAAGCGTACTGAATGAACCTTCCCGTATTTTGAGCCATGAAAAACACCCCGGCCAAAGCAATTGATCGTCCAATTGGTGAAAACGTTCTTGCAACTTATGTTTAGTGTCGTTCGTTTTCCCATTTCATGTGCCTGCGGTGTGCATCTGATACTTATGTTTGGTGATGGCAATAGATTCAATAGATCGTTGGACCAAAAATAGAAAATCTGCAAGCAAACCATGTCGACAATGTATGAACCTTCAGCATTTTTCTCCAACAAAAAGTCCCTCAATTAGCAAAGGCCGGTGTTTTCCACCTCTACGACCCGCGCCTGTCTCGTGGTCTCCTCTCTTCAGGACTGATGAGATACCCTCCAACGCCAGGGCGCGGACATTCTCGTCCGGATCGCCAACACTGGCAGGGCAGTGTTGCAGAATTAATTTTCAAATGACACCCGACTCACTCGACAATTTCATAATCAAGAGCAACATTTGGCGCCTTGAAGCAAAAGGCCGGAAAATTTTGCCATAGCATTGGGCGACCTCCATCAACAATGAAACGTTTGCCGTTTGCTACCGGGAACACATTCCACATCATTCCACATCTTATACAACCGATCGTTTGCTTGCAATGTACATGGCGAAAAAACACAATTGCCAATGGAAGACCTGGGTTTCCCAAATGCAAACTTGACAAACGTCTCTGTGCTCCAAGATCACTCTCAATGACCGTGTTTCTTGCCTCTTCCCCATCGCCACGTGCATAGACCATCAAAGCAATGCGAATCATGGCTTCCAGTCCATCATATCGTAATGATGGGTCCACATCGCGGATGAGAGGCTGTAGACCTCAGTGCGACTTAACGCAAAAAAGTGGAAACAACATCAAAAATTAACCTAGCATACAACCCCAATAGCAAAGTTTTGCATTTCCTTTGATGCCGATTTACTATTGACAGGTGCGCCAACTCAGTCAAACAAATGCCATTCCTTCAATGCCACCAAGACGCAGCCGGAGCACCGCCAACACACCACAGAAACACCACCAAGACATGAGCAACCCAAGACATCACCGAACACCGTCAAGACATTACGGACACACCACCAAAGAATCACTAAGGCACCAACCACCACCACCGAAACACAATTGAGAGACCACCAAGACACCACCAGGACAGACACTAACAATCCCCAAAACGACTTGCAAAAGGTTTTCCCAACAAGTTGTTGCCAGCATATTTTGTCATAATCGTTGTTTCCCCATAACCATAACCATCCTCTCGCATCACCATCATCACAACACTGTGACAACAACAGCATCATCGCAACACCATCGTCATCATGATCATCATCATCATCACCACCATCATCACCATCATCATCATCAGCATCATCATCATCATCAGCAGCAGCAGCATCATCAGCATCATTATCAATATCAAAAATTATTCCTCGACATCCTCACTTTCATTGTTTCACAATTTGAGTTGTTTGCAGATGCAGGTGCGCATGATTTTTCGCATATTTACTAAGATAATTTGCTTACACAGGTGCACATGCAAGTGTTTAGGTGCAGGTGCATAGATGCATGCACATAGAATCTTATTTAAGACAAATACCGAATTAATATATGCAGGTGCATGGGGTGGCAGATATGTCGGCGCAGGTGGAGATTGACTTCTTCAAAAACTGCTACAAAAAAATGTTTATATGCAGGTGCAAAGTGACAAATGTAAAGATGCAGGTGGAGATCAACTTGTTCAAGGCACCTACAGTTTCAAGAGTTTTTCAAAATTTTCTCTCTGGGCGGCAGGGCGGCGTTGATTGATGTCCGCGAAACGCAACCCTCTGGCACGAAATGTCGATGGTGAAAATTTGAAGTGAAGTTTCAATGTGGGTTTGTGTTGGGTCAACTCTTTCCAACGAAATGCGTCTCAATCCTCGGAAACTGCAATGAAATTGCGATTGTTGCCCTTCGATGGTTTTGCATAGCCTCTCTCGCACCACATGCGTCTCGATCGTCAAAAGTGGGGTGAAATTCCGGATTTTGTTTCTGGATTGTTTTTCGTACTGTAGATCCTCTCGCTCTAAATGCGATTCGATTGCTTCAAAAATCACAGTGATATTGCGATTTTGTTTGTGCCCCTGCAACCCTTTAGCACGAAATGCCTCTCAATCATCAAAAGCTGTAGTGACATTGCGATTCTGCATCTGCTTGCTGAACTCTTTCACGCGAAATGTGTGTCCGCAGTCGGAAATCATTCAAAAGTATATCTGTGCAAACACGTCCGTATGAAAAAGTTCCGTGTATATAAATGCTTTCCTTTGTAAAAGCACGTGTATTTGTAACGGTTTCTGTGTAAATTTCCTTTATGTAAAATCATCGCTGTGTAAAAAAAAATGTATGTAGAAGCGTTTCTGTGTGTGAAAGCATCTCTGTGTAAAAGCATCTTTGCGTAAGTAAACGTATCTCTGCGTAAAAGCGTCTAAAAAACATCCTTGTAAAAGAGCATGCGTGTGTTTGTAAAAAACATGCCATGTCAAAGTATCTACGCGTAAAACAGATGTCACTGTGTGTGTGTGTCAAAATATTTTTGTGTAAAAGAACTTGTGTAAAAGAAATTATGCGTAAAAGAACGTGTATATAAAAGCACTGTGCACACGTATTCGCGTGGAAGAACACCTGTGTCCACAAACATCCCTGTGTAAAGGCACCTGTGTGTAAACGCGTTTGCGTCTAAAAAAAATTGATTGAAAAATCATTTCCGTGTCAAAATTTGTGTCTTAAAGCACCTGCGTGTAAAAGCATCTATGTGTTGAAAGCATCTGTGTGTAAGAGCAACTGTGTCTAGAAGCATCCCTTTGTCGAATAATCTCTCTGTGTGAAAACCATCTCTGTGTGACGGCCCCACCTTGTGTAAAAGCACCTGTGTAAAAGCATCTCTCAGTAAGAGCATCATTTGTGCGTCAACGAAAAGCAAGAATGGATCGAAAAAATGGTTTGGACCCTTCCCAACGTGGCGGTTCCAGCCTCACCCATGTAAAAGTTCCTCTGCCTAGAAGCGTGCTAGTCTAAAAGCACCTGTGTGTAAAAGCATCTCTGTGCAAAAGTATCCGTGCAAAAACGCCTCTGTGTAAACGCATCTGTGTAAAAAACACCTTTGTGTAAATGTATATATTTCTGTGTAAAAACATCTCTGCGCAAGAGTATATGCGTGTAAAAGTTTCTGTGTGTAAACGCTACTGTGTGTCAAAAGAATCCCCGTGTAAAAGCACATGTGTGTAAAAACATTCCTGTGGAAAAGCATGCCTGTGTAAAAGCATCTGTGTGTAGATGTACCTGCGTATCTGCGTGTAAAAGTTCCCCCGTGTAAAAACATCACTGTGTAAAAGCACCTCTGCGTAAAGGCATTTTTGTGTGTACAAGCACTTCGGGCAAAAGCATCTGTATGTGCATACATGTGTATATAAAAACATGTCTTTGTGAAAAGCATCTCTGTGCAAAAGCCCCCGTGTGTAAAAGCATCCTGTACAAAAGCATGCCTCTGTGTAAAAGCATCTGTGTACAATCTTTGGCCGTTTGGTGTCAGAATCTCTGAGCAAATTTTGCAGCTGGCACGTGTGCACTGCATGGAATTATGCAACGTGACATCAGTTCATTGCGCAGAACTTTGCCGTCGCACAATACTTTGCAGCAGTGCGAAGCTAACATCTACAAATTGTATGATGTTTGCAAGCTTTGGTGCTTTGGCTTGACAACATTCTGAAGCCAAAAGTCTGTACACTGTAGAATGCTGGCGCAGCATACGGGGGCAAATTTTAATGCATCGCATCGTGTTTGCAGCACGTTGTAACTATTACTTTGAAATTGACATTTGTTTGTTTCTTGAAGCTCGAAGCTGCAAGCGGAATGATATTTGTAGTATGTTGAAATTGTCATCTGCACATTGCACATAGCGGCATGGTGATTGCAGTGTGTTGCGGCTAAAATCTGTAAATTTCACGGAGCTTGCCACATCTTGAATCCAAAAGTACATGTGCAAATTGGAAGGTGAAGGCAGCATTTTTGAGCTAGGCCTCTTTGTTCCTTTCTTCCTGCCCCTTTTTTTCCTTCCTCCTGTCGAAATTAGTTCCTTCCTTTCCAAATTGAATTTTATTCCAGCACTTTGTCTTTTGATAAATCTGTAAATTTGCGTGAGACTGCCGGTGCAAGCATAGCATGGAGCAACTACATCATCAACTCTTCTAGTGCCCCCCACAGCCCTGGTTGTTGCATGGCATCAGGGCATGCTCGCAGTGCAGTTGCTTGGGCAGAAGCGCGAAAGTAAGATATAGCAAGTGCGTTAGTTCCATTCCAAACATACGTTAACATCCGTCCCGCCCCTGCCTCAACACAAAACTGCACCGTCATCGTCATCACCAGCAGCAGCAGCAGCAGCAGCATCATCATCATCATCATCAACATCAACATCAACATCAACATCAACATCAACATCAACACCAACATCAACATCAACACCATCATCATCAACAGCAGCAGCAGCATCATTGTCATCATCAATACCACCAACTCCATCACCATCACATCACCATCCGCACAATCATCCTCCTCCTCAAAATCATCATCGTCCTCATCATCATCAGCATTCATTATCGTCAGCATGACAACAGAGAAACGCCACTGAGACACAACCGACTGCCTCGACACCACCAACAGGACGCCACCTAGATACGACCAACACACCGCGAACACCGTATCTCTCTCTCTCTCTCTCTCTCAGTATGGAAACCACTGACAGACAGACACCGACACCACCAAGACACCACCACCGAAACCACCGAGACACCACCAAGACACACCACCGAGACCAGTGAGACACCAGCCAAACACCACCAAGAGACAACCAAGGCACCAGCGAGGCACCAGCAAGAAACAACCGAGACGCCAGTACCGAGACCGAGACCAAGACATCACCGAGACATCGGCGGACACCACCAAGACACCACCAAGACACTGGGACACACCCCGCCCAGGCCGGCGACCGGGAAGCTGATGGTGCCCGTCCGCATTTAAACTTAACAACCTCAAGCGATCGTGATAGGGGGACAAATTAAGTTCCGTGCGATCAAGAGCTGCAAGCGGCTCTCCTTGCTTCGCAATTTGCACTATGGTCTCCCATTTGGCTGTCATCCGCGCCGGTAAGGTGTGTCAAAATGCAAAGGGCTAACAATGCATTGATGCATGGGTGATATAAACATGTTGAAGTAATTGCTGCGGATTGATACACCATGACTTTTGGTTTCATGTGGTTTCGCGCTGTAGCCCCGGAAATCTCATTGGCCCAATTGTGGCATTTTGTGTTTTTCCACACTTTCCTTGTACCAATCACAACTAACCGACAGAGCCAAAACCACAGTTGACTAACCGCGCATTCGTGCACATGCTTGGCGCTGGTCCGTTTCGTTTCATTCCCCATTGTTGTTGCCCAAGAATAGGCGTGTTGGAAACAGTGTTTTGTTTCTTGCAAGAACCTTCTCACAAATGAAAAGCGGGCAAGCGCAAAATCGCTCACATGTTTCCATTTTGCTTTGGTTCCTTTTCTGCGTACACGCAGGATGTTTCCACATATTTTTTTCACAATTTTTCAGGGTCATACGCATGGTTTTGCGCATGTTTTGCATCGTGCGCTCACGGCCCGCAGCAGGCGCCACGTCAACTGTGGCTAGGGTTTTGTCAGTCCGTGCTTCAATCAGCAAACCCGTGTTCCTTTTTGTTCTTTCGTGGTCAGCGGCACATTGCAACGGCTACGGAAATATACATTTGTAGAATCAAAACTCGCTAAATCATCAGTTTTGGTTTTGGCCTTTTAGCTAATGATAGAGGTTTAGCATTTGTTTTTCCTTTTTTGGCATTCCCTTTGTAAATTCTCACTCTTTGTATGGTTCGGAATACGTACCACATTTTTTAGTTTTTCAAGTTTACGCCATTTGGGAAAACAATATGCTACCCCCGGATGGCTTAGGACGTGTATCCTCTGCTGATTTAAAACTTTTGACACAAATCAACCTAAACCCTATACACCTGGCAGAATTTGCAACAATAAAGAAAATGCAAAAAAAAATACGACTTAGGACTTGAGGGTCGGCTCTCGGTTTAGGACCATGAATTAAGATGCGGTTTTTCTGAAGTTGTCCTTATGTGGTATATGATGAACATAACGGTATATAGATGGAAAGCAATGACATTTTCCAACATTACTTGGGACGCTGCCTTGCTATTTGATTGCATCAATGATTGCCTTATTCTTTGGAAGACTGATTGATTGAGAAAGGATAGAATGATACAGTCACAGAAAAACTCACTGAAGATGTCAAGTTTTTGCTTCCAGCCAAATCATTAAAGACTTGATTTTCCGCCTGTCTGCCGTGAGCATTTAAGGCACCGGTGTTTTTGGGTGGGAAAAGAAAACCGTCAACTAAGATCCTAATTCAAGCATGTGCAACAGCCAGAAACTCCAAGGCATATTGCATTCACATGACTGTTGCCGCAGCAACTTTTTCCAAACCCTTTGAATCGGCTGAAATTTGCCACTTGTTTGCCCTGCATATCGACAAGTCTTCCTTGTTTTCTCCTTGTCACGTTCTATTTTAGCGCTCATGTCACCAAACGATTTTCACCAAGCAAATGAATAAATTGTCCAACTTTCCAATGTTCCAAACGACAATTTGCCATCCAAGGATGACACCTGAATATTGAAAGATTGGGTGACTGCGTGGTTGGATCCCCGAATGGATGACTTTGATTTTGCGGCCGCATGTCCGAAGGCAACACATTTAGGGCGCACGAAAAATAAAATTGACCCATATTATGCCAGCAAAAACCCCAGATAGCAAAAGATATGTTTGGGCGGCAACCACGTTTTTTTTTGATACGGCGTTAACGTAATCTTTCGAAAGTGGCGGATCCACGAAATGCTGCATTTTGCGGGACAAAACATGTCTCGGAAGATGGATGGGGAAGCTCTGCCGCGACAGTTTCGAAACGGTCCCGGCTCAACCGGGATCATGCTCGGATCGGCCACGCATTCAGGTACTGTTTTGCCAAATTCAAATATCAGTTCTTAACGGAGGTCTCGCACGAAAGCTTCATTTTCACATTTTCGGGCCGCTGCAAGGCGCCGCTGCCGGGTGCTGATGTCACAGTGTTGTGTGCGCTTTGGAGCTGGCCTTGGTGCCCCTGCCGGGCGCCAGAAAATTGTTTCAGGGTGTTGTTGTCAGAATGGTGTATGTGCCTTTTGGGGCTGGCCTGCTGGTGCCGCTCCTCAACGTGCTGCTGCGGGGTGGTGTGTGCTATGGAGCTGTCCTGCTGGTGCCGTTGCGAGGTGACGTTGCAGGGTGCTGCTGTCACAGATTGTGCGCGCTTTGGAGCTGGTTTGCTGGTGCCACTGCAAGGTGTTGCTTCAGTGGTGTGTGATGTAGTGTTGATTGTATATTTGAAATTTAAAATAAGTTTGCGATTCGTCGATTCGTGTTTACGAAAGCTGCCATCTTATCATTTGATGCATGTCATGGTGTCAGGCCTGGCATGAAATTTGCATCATCATATCCTCCTGAGTTGTTCAATTTCCGTTAAGTATCGATGCTACGGGTATCCTTGCTTCAAGTCCAGAATGAGTTACACGTTTGCGTTTTGAGGCTTGGTTGTGCCGCCGCAAGGTGCCGCTGCAGGGTGCTGCTTCGAGGTGTTGCTGTCACATTGCCGCCGCTGCAGGGTGCCGCTGCAAGGTGCCGCTGCAGGGTGCCGCTGCAGGGTGCCGCTGCAGGGTGCCGCTGCACGGTGCCGCTGCAGGGTGCCGCTGGAGGGTGCCAGAGGGCTGCATCCAACTTAGGAACTTGGGTGCTGCTACAGGGTGCTGCTGTCAGAGTGTGGTGTGCGCTGTGAAGCTTGGGTGCTGGGGTAGGTGCCTGCGAGATGCCTATGGCAATGTGGGCGTTGAGGTTTGATGTGGTGGTTGGGATAAAGGTTGTGGTAGTTGTGGTTGTGAAAATGATGGTTGCAATAATGGTGATGGCGTACATGGTGGTTGTGATATTGGTGGTTGGTTGTGATGGTGGTTGTTGTCATAATGGTGGTTGTCACAATGGTGGTTGCGAGCGTGGTGGTTGTGATAGTGGTGCTTGTGGTGGTTGTGAAATTATGATACTGGTGTGTGATCGTGGTAGTCGTGAAATTGTGATAATGGTGGCTGTGATGTTGTGATCGTGGTGGTTGTGAAAATGGTGGTTAAGGTTGTGAAAATGGTGGTTAAGGTTGTGAAAATGTGTTAGACTTGTTTTTGCACCGGTTCGAGTTCGCAACTACAGTCCGTGAAGGACACGGGCCAGCCACATCTACTAAATGCGCAATTTGGTTCAAATTTCCTGACATTCAAACTGTGCCAAAAAAAACCGTGTCATGCTGCCCACCTGCCCGGCTGCCTCAACCCAGCTTCAGGATTTGTTACACGGAAGTATAAAATTTCTAAGTTTTTATCAGCAAACACCACGGGTTCTTTGCCCACGAGGTGGTTTCAACATCTTCACAACCTTTGTCCTCTACATCGAAGTTTGTGAGGTTGAGTTCAGAGCACCTTTGGAAGTTGAAATGTCGAAAGAGTGCACACGGTTGTGGCGCGAAGCGTGTTTCGAAGTCAAAACTGTAAAAAACTGACGGGTTCAGAACACTTTTGGAAGTTGAAATGTCGAAAAAGTGCACGCCGTGGTGGCACGAAGCACATTTCAAAGTTAAAATGTTAAAAACACCACATGTCCGGACCAGTTTTGGAGGCTCAGATGTCGTTCGCGTGGCACGCGCAAAGGACTGTGCACCTTGTCAAAAGTGAACCAAACGTGAGGGTCTGGTAGCATTTCCAAAAACGATGGCAGGCGTGGGACATTTGAAGAGGATCTGCCAAGATGAATTTTCCGTGGCAGGCGCAGTACAAGAAAAATTCAGAGATGCTGGGGGTCCGGGCGCTGATTTCTTGAGAGGAGTTGCATTTTAAAGACAGGTAGATAAACAGAAAGACAAATAGATAAACAGGCATATAGATAGACAGATAGATAAACAACTGCAATTGCACTACATCACAGTACAACTACAACTACAACTTCGGGTGCGACTACAACTACACTACCGCAACTTCAATTACAAGAACTACAGCTACAACCACAAAAACAACCACAACAACAACTGCAACTACCATACCACTGCAAGTGCAACTACAGCTGGGAGTACAAAGGCAACTGCAACTACAACTACAACTAAAATTTCAGCTACATTACAGCTGCAACTGTGCCCACAATTTCGACTTCAATTTCCACCACAGTACCACAACAACAACTACCACAACACCACAACTACGACCACAGTTTCAGCAACACTACAACTGCAATTGTAACTACAATTTCGACTTCAATTTCCACTACACTACAACAACAATTACCACAACACTACAACTACAAGTACAATTGCACAACAACCACAACTGCACTCCAACTACAGGTACAACTGCAGCTACAATTCCTACAACTACTGGGGCGACCACTAGTATGAAAAGTAAGACAAGTACAATTTCAGTTTCACTTAATTTACGCGACAAGTACAACTGCAACCGCGCGTACAACTACAAGAGCAACCACAACTACAACCACAACTAGCACTACATCAACTACTACAACTACAACATTGCTGTTTCAGCAACATCAACCCCACCACAACTAGGACTACAACTACGACCATGGCTACACCTACAACTACTGCATTACACCACACTACATCCAGGAACTGAAGTGAGGTGACCACTGCAACCACTGCAGCCACTCCAAAAAGCACAACTCCAACCACCTTTCGGTCCATCAGCGGATTCGCTCTGCAATCCATGCATCACAACAACTCATCACTCCTATATGGCCCCATCCCTGAAATTTCCGCCACCGCCTTGCGCGGTACTACTGGTACGAATTCTTGCATTTTGTTTTGGCAAATGTTGTGAGTGAAGCGACGTCGCCTTTATTAGGAGGTGATTTTACTGCATGTGTTGGTGCATTACATACGTATGAGGATGAAATCATATTCAGCTAATGCGAGTGGGAGCAAGGAATGCACGCGGCATTTTTTTGCAGCAGTTTGTGTTAGAAGGAGGTTTGTGGATTGCAAACTGACATATGGATTCTTCGTTGGCGCATGACAGTTGGACATGTTGCAGGAGTTTTAATGATGCTCAAGTACAAATTGATTATATATTTGCTGACAAAAAGTATCGATTTGGCAAGACATGGTGCGATTTTGCGGTTGCAAAACTAAGTGGGTTACGCTGTTCGAGGGCCTCCGTGTTCCGGCGAATTTGTCTCATACTTGACAACTCGAAACTGTGACGAAAAGTTGCCACAAGATTTGGCAGCAACTAGTTTGTAAATGGACACTAAATTGTTACCCTCACAAACGAAACGCGGCCCCCTTCACAGTTTTTTTTTCCAACAGGCAGGTCGTTCAAGTGGAATGTGGTGAATGTGGCCGGGCTGTAGGGCATTTTCCGCAGATAAACATATTTTGTGTGATCAGACGGTTCGTGTGACAGATCGTTTCGGATTTTTCGATGCTGTGGTGACACCAGTTGCGCTTTGCGGAGCAGGGCACCGGCCAAACCATAAACGTCATTTGCAAACCATGGATTGCGCTTTTCGGAAACCACTTCGGCAAAGGATTCGGCCTCGGGTTTCTGTTGTTTGGACTCCCCCTTGGCGTGACATTTTACATAATTGCAAAAAAAAAATGAAACAATAACAAAACAGCATGATTTGGAGATTTGGTTTCGCAAATGTTTAAAACAAAATTTAGATCTTCTTTTCTACATTGCAAGTCTGCCAACCAATCGTTGGGTCCGTCGTGTTCTGTGCTGGTGGCCACTTGACCGCCGTCGTCCGGGAAATCCGCGACAGCATTGGTTTACCAAAATTATTGCTTTCTCCCGGTACAAACAAATGGGCACCTCGGAAAATGTAACGCCGAAGGCGAAACCTGGTTGCGAGTTACAAACGACGTTGTTATGTTCTCAAATATTACTGCAAGAGTGAGACATTGGTGCCCAAGTTTCTTGTATATATATAACATATTTTTGTTTGTGTGCGCCCAAAGGGGATACTTCCGGCAATGCAGGGATTCGACCCGTCTCGACCCATTCTTGAAAACGCCCTTGGGAAACGCCCTCAAACATGCGGCACGAGGTTTGCATAGGTAGATTGTGACGGTCTCAGCAACGATCGGGTGGTGATCGAGGACAATTTCATACGGATTTCAAGTCAAAGCCGGCTGATTCCGCTGGGTGGACTGCACCGTGGGTGTCCGTGGGTATGGCCTTGCAGCCAGTGACCACGCTAGTGCCAAGATGACCTTGATTTCCCTTGATGATCATGATGGGAAAAATGGTGCCACTTCAGTTCAAGCGCAATTCTTTGGCTGCTTATGCAAGTATCAGACTGGCTGGTGAATGCCAATTTTTTTTTGTAATGTTAATTTGCCAACTATGCCAAAGCTTTTCCACTGGTGCCTGACACCAAGGTTGGGATGGTAGTTCAAAATGGGCCTGCAATGATAGCGGTTCAGAGATGAGTTGATGAGAAAGTTGCTCAGAAGAGGGTAGGCAAATTCTAGCTCTGGGAACCCTGTCGTCATCATGCGTCAAAAAAAACGACATCAATCCACGCTTGGTTTATTCTCGAGCCACGTAGCCTGCGCGTTCAACCCCAATCGAAAGTGGCAATTTGTCTTCGAAACTGGTCGACTTTTGCAGTCAATTATAGTTATAGATATCTGAGGATGTGGACCCGGCGACCGAAAAGTGCACAAAACCCACCTTTCCCCTCACGATGCCTCAGAAGTTTCAGGAAACTATGGATGTTCTTGGTCCAGGTGGTGAAAACGAATTGGTCGAGGTTGGCGGACATGATGGTGACCCCAACTCCTTTATCATCTGTGGAGGCCCGGACTCTTTGTGGACATTTTGGAACACCATAAACCAGAACAGATTGAGCCGCGAGGCTGGGATTTAAATCGTTCCTACGTTTCAGTGGGGGTTCCAAAACAAAGACCCCTTTGGTGCTGAATGATGAACCTTTGACGCTCAATAGTGGTATTCGTTTTCTTCGAACAGCAGTTGAGTATTTGGGAACCCCCGGGCGTGGCACTAAACGAGTGCTTTGGGGACACTTCAATCAAAAATTGAGACTTTGGAGCATGCACGTTTGTATTTGGATTCCAACCAACCTTACAGAGATGAACAATGGAAGCAAGGTTTGGGTGGATAGTCTATTCCACGGACACCTTCTCCAGAGGAAAACCCCGCGTGAGCCTGCTCTGCTTGGCCTCGCGAGATCGATCCCTTGGAGAGTAAACCAATTGCCACCAAAGCTGTGGAAACGCCTGCTGAATCATGCGCCTTTGAGAAACGGTAGCCCGGTAGTCCACCTTGATGCTTGGGATAACGTCTGTCATCAGCTGAATGTTCCACAGTCCTCTGAACATTTTGTTTTGACGATATGGGAGATGTCACAAGTGATGGGATTTGTTATTATTCTCAACTAACTAGATGGATGTGGTGGAGTTCGTGAACGATGCTGGGCCATTGACGACCTCTTTGTTGGCAAGTTTCCATTGCAATGAAATGTGATGGCCCCTGGTTTCATTTGCAGCTGGCCCTTGGATGGCTGCCAACATTGCAGAACCGCATTGCTGCTGAGACGTTTGCAATGACAACGGTGTATCTCCCCAAGGCCATTGTTTTGTTTCAATTTTACAATGTGATTTCGGTAAGTTGAGTCAAGTCAAGACACTGGAGCGGTGAAGGTTGCGAAATTAGCATTCGGTTTGTGTCCTTTGTTTGTGTGCTCATTGGAACCACATTCACGGAGTTTCCAATGGAACTTTGCCAAGGACCTCGAGTTCATCCCAAGGCCCGGCAGGGAAGAAGTAAGCAATCACAAGACAGTTCAGGAACAACGACACGGCAAACATTCAGCATGCGCGGTGTTCAAACTCAAATCGTTGGGTCCTTTTATGGATCCATGTTTGACTTGCCAATACGTTTTGCGTCTTTGGCTTGGCTCCGGGCAGGGCTCAGAGAGCCTCCAAGCGCCTCGAATGAAGGTTTTGGACAGTTTGAATCGGGTTTCATGTGCGTAGGACATCTTTGACCAATAAAATTCAAAGCAAGCGGGTACAAGGAGTTCTCAAACACGGATGTTCCCCCGACCTACGAAAAAATACGGGCGTTGCAAGGTACAAACGTGACCTTAAAAAAACAATGTGACAATTGCCAAACAACACGTTCATTTGCTTTTTTGGGACATGTCAGACATGTCACTTTTTAATGTATATTGTCCTATTTTTTACAAACATGCGCATAATCATCCAGGTACTTCGTCCATCACCGTTTCCACGTCCCTGCTGCGTGGAAACAATGTTTGGCATGCACACACCCACGTCAAACTTCCGAAAACAATCGAAGTCCGAGAACCATCGAAGCCGAGAACAACTACCCTTAGGACACGCAGTTGCCTCCAAACGATGGTGTCGGGGTACAACCCAAAAATTATCAATTTTGGCAACAAAACATCCCCGCAAAACGTTGCAGCAAATGACCCGTAAGCACTCGTCCTAGAAAAATGACATCCCTGAACAATGCAAACCTACCCTGGAAATCTAAGGTATATAAATATATTGAAAATATGTCGACCTGACTGATCTGTAAAAACACATCCTGGTGGATAGACATGCGTTTTTTTCTTTCTCGTAAATACCCCCAGTACACACTCTGCTACCGCTCTTTGCTGGCCACCACAATTTCCTCGTTAGTTTGAAACAGATATTTGCCCAACAGACATGTGATGTCCCAAGACCATGAACATGTCAGACATCCGTTCGCTCTTCCATGTTAAGATTGTCAGGCAACCACGAGACAGCAGCGTGCTAACATAAAAACGTCATACCGTTTTGCATTCACATATCGCTATGATCCAAATTTGTCCCGTGTTCTTCCACATTTTGCTTTGTAACGGTTGCATAGGCAAACGCTTACCCAACAATCCATTGATATCACCAACATCAAACACCACCCTGCGGACGAAATGAGCAACACATTGATACACAAAAAGGATGCAAAAGAAAAAAACAAAAGGACAGGAATTCCATAGGAGACCCTCGTCACAAGCCGGGGGAAACACAACACATCTGCACAATGTGGTGTGCGAAAATCTTATCAAAAATCTTCGCTTGTAGGGTGGCATGTCAGCACTTGCAAAACCAGCGACCCAAAATCTCACACAATCACCAGAGCGTGCTAAAACAGAAGGCCTTGAAACACAAAAAACATTCTGGAACACAGAAGCCGGCAATTCGCGTAAAGAATCGCTGACGCTCATTGCAAACGGTTCTTGATCCCGGTCTGGTACTTCGAAGTTTTACCGCAAACAACAAATGGAAACATCTACTAAATGTCATTTGCGGCATACGTCAAGCAACAGGGTCACCCCCAAGCAACACCTCCAAAGCATCTCCAAAATCGTTAATTACTCAGACACTGATCGGGGATATGCCTGCCCGTGTTTCTGAAATGCGATGACACTGAATACCGCAAAGGTTCACTGCCTTCAAGTGAACGCTTCGCACATATGGGGATTTTGGCGGGGGTGCAATTCAGAGGTTTGACATTTAACAAACGTTTTTGGTCTTGTATGCAATAAAACGATATGTGGCGGTGCGTTTCCTGATGCCAAGAATTTCGTTGCATACATTTGCTACGGCCATTGGTCAATCCCTCATTCACATTTGCGCGAAACGAAGGCGCCACAAATTTTACAGCCGTCGCGACGAAAAATACCTGCACGTTCATTTTGTCGTTTGTCGTCTTCATTTCCATCCTAAATTGTGTTTCCAAAATTGCCATTTGCATCTTAATTGTAAATCGTTCATTTAACTTTATTTGTCCGTTTTTTCCTGGTGTATTCGATGCTTGCATCTGCAAAAGCAACGGCAGAAAATCGTCCCCTTTTCCTGGGCCCCTATATTCAGACATGTATTGGTTTCATGTCCGTGGTGAAAACGTTCAACTCAACTGCAAATGAATGTGAGTGTCATCCTTGCGCAGGGTGCCATGCTATGCATGAGTGATTTCAACAATTCTTCGGACTCCTCCTTGCTGATGTGAGGCTTGAATCAAATCAGCACTCTTTCACCGCACCTGCGCGTTTTCTCTCACACCCAAAGGTTTTTGCAACTGTATGCAAAACTGGCATTATGGTAACGCGGAGTTGGCCAGTGTTCCGCCGCATGAAAAAAAATATTTTTTTTGCAAATAGTTCTTTGGTTTTGTTTGACTTCCTTTCAAGTCTCTGCATCGAAAAAACATATTGTTTCACAAATATGCCATTTCTCTGAGCAAGTGGCTAGCTATATTCACGGTATCTGTTGGAGATATTTTGGTTTGTCTCAGGTTCCCTATTAGCCATCAATTGAAGTTGATCAGCAGCTGAAAGGAAATACTGAATCTTGAGATTTCGCGGCAGAGGTTGATGGGTGTTCAAGAGGCTCAACAAACGCAAAAAGATGTTGAAAGTCATTGACATCAGCAGTCGACCTTCTCTGAAGCGATTGGTGCAGCTCATTGCGAAACATCCCAAAGACCTGAGTATAGTCTGAAGCTGGGGCAACACTCACCTCAGGGTCGTTAACTGCAGTCTCAGATTCACATATCAGTATCCCCTCCGCTAAAATCAACCCCTCGATTGGCTTGTCGAATTGCGCTAAGATACTGCTGCGTTCCCATCGTCCTCGATGCAATCAGATTCCCTCTTTCAAATGAATACATCCTCGCTCGTTGCGCTGGAGTGAGCGTTTCGAAATAGGTATATCCACCTAGATGAATCACTCCCCATTGTACGCTCTCAACACTGTCACATAACATTTCATGCTCGCCATGAAGTTCCTCGTAGGCAGCACGCAAGCGTCGAATTTCAGCTTGACATTCACCAAACTCGTTGCAAAGTTTGTCAATTAAAGGTTCCACGACAAACATGTCAGTGAGGAAGCTCCCAAAGCTCGGATGTGTTTTGTGGATCATGCGGTACACCTTGTAGAGAAAGTAAAGCAAACCAGTCAGCAAAAACATGCAAATGAAAATGAAGCTACATGGATAGTTACTTGGCTGCAAATGCGAATCATTGGGCTCGAATGCACATTGTTGCAAACTTTCGGAAGCATCAGCATCAGGAACGAAGTTTCCAGCTGCTCCGAAAATTCCATCGGTAGGCCCAAGGCACATCATCAAAATGACTCGTGCAATTTGTTTTGCAAGCAAACCAAAATGGCTCACTGACCCATGTTTTCTGACTTGAATTTGGTATTCCTCTTCTCCAATTGCAGCTGTACCTGATTCACTTGACATATTGATTTCGTGCAACAGCAAACGAAGTCGATTTCCTCCCAAGGGCTATGTCCCTAAATCACTGAGATTCCATGCAATCGAAACTTGAGCCAAGTGGACAGAACCCTCACTTACAGTTTGTTGAATCCATAAAATTCGCCCTGCAACATGCTTCAGCTTTCCGGGCCCCAGTCTCATGGCTATTTGCCTGGCGGAAGAAGAGTCCACCAGCAAGTAGTGCTCCACCTGGCAGTTCATCACAAATTGGGTGCATCTTTTGAGGTAGATGCCATCGCAAAGGCATGAAGTCATGGAATGGAGTTCGGCTTCGCAGCTACTCAAGCTAACGACCCTTGAAGCATATACAAACGATCCATTCAACATATGCAATCCACAGGAAGTGGAACGGCGGTGGGCTTGATGCCCTGACCAGTCAATTCAATTTTCCCTGTCCTCCTACAGGCATTTTCAACATCATGCAAAACTCAGATGTGGTTTTCAGGTAACCTACCAGCTTTCTCAATCGTGCAACAGCTGTCAGCGTGGGATTGCTCATGGCACCGCTAAGTTCTTTTACTGTGAATAAGAGATCCGGGTTCCTACCACTGACCTAAAGGCGTATGCATCGGTTGAGTTGATGCTGGCACTCAAGTCTGCTGCTTGGATCGAACTGTCACAGGGAATGGTCTGCGGACGTGCCTTTCCAAAGTATAGGCTTCAAAACCCTGAGTCACTTTGGCAATGCGTGTACCTGGAAGCAATGGAGATGCCGACCTGGTCCTTGGCCGTATCTTTTACACCCCAAGTCAAAAATAAACAACCCCGGGCGTTTCTAGCCACTAAAGAAACAACCTTATTCTTTGGAAACAAAGGCCGTGGACAGCAAAGGGTTATTACAAACCCAAAACAAAAGAGGGAGGTGGAGAAGAGAGATACGCAATACGCGAGGAACAAGATAAATGTAAACCACGCGCACGCGATACGTCGCTCTGGCATCTATTCCGACCGCCACGTGAGAAAAACGAGAACAACATGAATCAAAAAATGCACCACGGAAAAATTGACATGCAAAGCACACGAATCTGAACCGTCTAAAGCAACAAGTGAAATGACAAGGCTGAACAATGCGGCAGTCTCCTCTTTTTTCGTTGTCTGCTTGAATGCTCTGATCATCCGGGGAGACGAATGGATCGGACATGTTTTCCGACTGGAAGAGCTT
>Ga0126342_10002708_pt1 | contig 28141 bp, 36 predicted proteins | sample Cyp1metagenome_FD_92528 | JGI IMG/M metagenome (GOLD analysis project Ga0126342, IMG submission 92528) | Coral microbial communities from Lord Howe Island, Old Settlement Bay, Australia - Cyphastrea 1 metagenome | ecosystem: Host-associated > Invertebrates > Cnidaria > Coral ... | reverse complement strand
AGTGTAGATTCAGCCATGTCAAAGACATCACGGAATTTCAAAGTTTCAAATCCCAGAAATACTACCCCAAAACCTTTGCCATCACAGTCTTCATGTGCAGCTGAAGCCGTCGTTGATCAGTGTGAGAATGATGATGAAACTATATGGATGATGCAAGATGAAGATGAGGATGTACACCATGGAGATGACAATCATGAAGTGCATGAAGGTGTTTTCCTCATGAACGATGATCATTCTCACCGACCGCTTCACCAAGTGGATCAAACTATGCGAGACCAGATCTTGAGATCTTTGGTGACTGCCCACGTTGATTGTGCACGTGAACGTTCACCTCTTCGCCATGGCCCCCAAGAAGGTGAAAGAGCCAGCACCAGTGACAGAGAAGTTCGACTGGAGCAGGACAGAGGGGCCACGAGCAGACGATCCCCGCACGACAGGCCCCCCGTGTTACGGGGAACACAGGCCCCAGCCTCCAGGACGAGGCAGCAAGAGTGGAGCCAACAAATGGGGGATCTGGAAGGGATGCGAGGAGTGTGGGCTTCGCCTTTCTTACACGCCAACGTGGGGGAGTCACGGCACTTATCGCCAAGCAGGTCCCCTACCAGCAGACGTTCAAGCTCAAGTACAGGAGAAACAACCTCCAAAGGGCTCTCCCGACCTGAACAACAAGAAGGTGGCTCTGGACGCTCAGGAGCGTTCGTTGCAGAACAAGCTGAAGCAAGTTCACCAGGAGAAAGCTCAGTGGGAGGAGGCGCAGCGCAAGAAGGATGCTATGACGCCCCAGAAGAAGGAGACAGTGGCGGCATCCACTTTGAAGAATATGAGGCCTGCGACTCCCCCGAGGATGACTTCCCAGATCGAGCCAAAGAACACCGTCCCTGGCCGCCAGTCAGAAGGTTCAGTGCCTTCCCAGAAGTCCGCCGCCCTTTGCACACAAGGGTATGCACCGGAGATCAACGAGGAGATGTACCAGACACCAGGGCGCAAGACGAGGAAGGCAACAGAGACAGCCGAGGAGAAGGAGTACGCCGAGAGGCATCAGGAGGAGGACGGATGGAGCACAGTGTCGAGCCCTCCGGATCACAAGTGATGGTGATGGATGAGATCAAGCCGGAGAGCCAAGAGGCCGGAGTTTCACGGAGCCCGAATTCGACTTCAGCATGCAAGAGATCTATGGCCAGTTTTGCATCAAGTGCCTCAGCCTTTGGAACCTATGTGGACTTCCAGCACTACGAGTCCGCAACTGATGAGGATGAGAAAGGATTGGTTTCCAAAGAGCTGAGAAAGCAGGCAAGTTTCACACCAGGGGGCATTTTGCCATCTGGATCACCGCTTCGGAAGAAGCGCAAACAACCTGAGGATGAGGATGCAGCTGTGACCGACCGGTTGAAGCCTGAGGAGACTGCTTTCCTGGTGGAAGAAGTGGAGAAGTACCAGGACGCCATTGAGGAGCTCTTTGTCACACTGAATGTCAACGACCCAAACTATAAGGTGCCGACCATTTTGGAGCTATGTTGCGAGGAGAACAGCGGCATCACATCGGCTGTGGAGAGCCGTGGCGGTCGTGGCATTAGATGTGGACTCTTCAATGGGTGCGACTTGAACAAGAAGAGCGGCTTCACCAAGGCCTATAACCTCATCTCTCAAGAACGACCCGACGTTCTCTGGGTTGCTCTACCATGTGGACCCTCTTCACCCATCCAGAACCTCAACATGCTCACACCCGAAGGGTACGAGGCTGTGCAGAAGAAAGTGGCCAAGTCAAAGAAGCTGGCAGCCCGAGCTTTGTCTCTCATGGAGCATCAACTACAACTGGGTGGTGAAGTGGTACAAGAATGGCCACGCTACAATGGTGGATGGAAGTTCAAGAGCATTGTGAACTTTTGGAGAAGACTGGAATACTATGAGGCTTACATCGACGGCTGTGCCTATGGACTTTGTGCACCCGCCGGCGATGGCCCAATCAAGAAACCATGGAAGCTGCGGAGTTCTACAAAGAGGATTTGGCAGATGCAGAAGCTTTGCAACTGCTCTCAACCACATGTGCCCTGTGAAGGAGGAAATCTCACTCGGCACACTGCCTTTTATCCTCGGAAGATGTGTCTTCAAGTTGCTCGGATGCTACAAGAAGTTCACGTCGATCTCATGAACAAGGTCTACGCCTTGGACATTCAGCCCGACTGCGACGTGGATGTTTTGAAGCAGTTTACAGATCAAGAGGTGCAGAAGACAGCGACGGAAGTCTTGAAACTGCATCGCAAACTTGGACACCCCAGCAGGCAAGCTTTTGTCAAGATGCTTCGAGACCGAGGAGCAAGCTTGTTGGTCCGTACCCTGGCTTCGATTGTTCATTGCCAAGATTGTCAAGAAGCTGCCATCCCACCGTCACGACGTGCAGTGACGATTGAAACAGCCACAGAACTTTGGGAGGTGGTTCAGCTTGACAACATGGAGTTCACAGTGGGCAATGAGACCTTTCACTTTCAGGTCTGCATCGACGAAGCTTCTGGGTACGGGGCAGCTACGTTTCTTTTCAAACATCCAGTTTCTCAAAGCCGCAATGCAACTACGATGGAGTCCGTGGAGGCCTTTTACAAGGGTTGGATACAGTTTTTCGGGTATCCACGCATCTTGAAGTTGGACAAAGAGGGCGCTCACAGAGGCAGAGAGCTAGAGGAATGGGCAGAAGGCCATGGACTTGAGGTCATTGCCATTCCAGCTGAAAGTCACGGCCAGATCGGCCGAGTGGAGCGCTTGATCGGCACCCTCAAGAAGAAGCTGCTATCTCATTTGAGATCTTCAGATGCAACACCTGAGGTGGCAGTTTGGTCCATGATTGGGGCCCACAACCACATGACCAACGTTGCTGGATACAGTCCTGCACAATGGGTGTTCGGTCGCAACTTCAATGATGCGGAACGTCTTCATGATTCTCCAGACCTTCCATACTGGTCAGGTATGGCAAGCAATGCTCGCATGCAGCACAAGCTCCTTTGCAAGCTTGAGGCCGAGCGCAACCACCGGGAGATCGAAGTCCGGGAGAAGATGAATGCAGCTTTGAACACACAAATGGCCAGACCTGTACGGTATGAGCCGGGCGATGTCATCTTCTACAAGCGATTTCAACCTCCTGGAGATCGAGCTGAACGTTCACATCAACTACTGGACGTTCCGAGGAGAAAGGTGGCAAGATGGTATGGACCAGCACGAGTCCTCGCCTTGGAGACCAAGATGACCTACCAAGGACATGTTCGACAGCCAAGTGGAATCGCATGGATCATTGCATCTGGCAGACTGAAGAAAGTGGCATGCAACCAACTTCGGCATGCCAGTGAAAGAGAACGATTGGTGGCTGAAGGAACCACACAGGTCACCACACCATGGACTTTTCAAGATCTTTCAGGCTTGATTTCCAAGGGCGAGTATGATGACGAGATCCTCACGGAGAAGCAGTTTCGAAAAGAAGCTCAACAAGTTCGACGACGATGGGAAGAAGATTCAGAGGCCCGACCGGGCCAGAAGCGTCAACTTTCGGAAGAGCTTCCTGATGCTTCATCAACGGGGCATGCGACATCATCTGCTGCACCTGCAGGAGATGCTACTCGGGTGAGAACTATGTCTCCAGTTCGTGAAGAAGAAGCCATCTTGGACTCTGATGAGGATGTTGCGGCAGAGGACTTGGATTCTCGACACCAAGTTCCACAAGAGTGGGATGCAGAACGTGTGATGGATGATCCAGCACATCAACCTTTTGGAGCGACTGCATCAGGACCTTTGTTTCAACATCCACAGTTCTTGGAAGCTCGACGACGACATGAGAGGCTGGAGAGACCATTTCATGTACAACGCCAAGATTTTCTTCAAGGCACTGGTGACAACAACTTCGTGGACTTTGAAGACTCTGCTGAGTTTGAGGCCACAGCCATCAACTTCCTTGAGGAGATCAACTTTGATGACTATGCCTTCGCAGTCACCTTGCCAACTCCAGCCAGTGAGGCTGATTGGCGTGCTATCGTGCGCGACCCCGCCAAGTTCACTGCAAAGAAGATGGCTAAGGGAGTTGAAGTCTCTTGGCAAAAGTTGAACGAGGAGCAGAGAACAGCAATGAAGGAAGCCAAGCAGATTGAGATTGATGAATGGTTAAAATCACAAGTCTGCAAGGCTGCTCTTGGACCTGTTCCCGCATCACGCTTGATGAAGATGCGTTGGGTGCTCACCTTCAAAGCCACGGATGACCCGAAGACCGTCAAGGCCAAAGCGAGGTTGGTGGTTCTTGGATTTACGGACCCCGATCTCGGCGCTGAAGATGTCAGGTCACCGACGCTGAGCCGACGGGGCAGACAAGCCCTACTGCAGCTTTCCAGCCATCGAAAGTGGCAGACGTGGAAAGCCGACGCCAAAGCGGCGTTCTTGCAAGGAAGGTCTAGCCAATTGAGGAGACAGATCTTTGGAATGCCTGTCTCAGAACTTCAAGAGGCAATGGGCCTACCAAGAGGTCAGGCAATCCAGTTCCTTAAGGCTGCTTATGGACTTACAGTGGCACCACGCGAGTTCTACCTCCTTGTGGATGAGATCCTCCAAGGGCTACACCTTCAACGCCTCAAAACAGATCCCAGCATCTGGGTTCTCAAGACGGAGGACGAGCATGGCAAGATTCAGGTTCATGGCGCTGTTGGCAGCCATGTGGACGACTTCTTGCTCATCGGCAGCGAAGAGAATCCAATTTGGAATTCTTTTCTGGAATCCTTTCGCAAAGCTTTGAGATGGAGCCCATGGGAGCGCAGTCCAATGATGCATTGTGGAGTTCATCTTGAACAAGATCTACATGGAAATTGGCATTTGAGCCAAGAGGAGTTTTGTCAGGGCATCAACCAGATCGAGGAGGATGGCACCACCAAGGAGCTTACCACGAATGAACGACATCAATGCAGAGCAGTGTTAGGCGCAGCTCAATGGAGGTGCTACCAAACAGGTCCTCAGCATTCAGCCAAGCTGAGCCATTTACAAAGCCTACTTCCAAGAGGTGATCGACAGACACTCAAGGACATCAACAAATTCGTCCGCGAGCTCTATCACCAAAAGAATGAGGGAGTTACTGTGTTTGACCTCCAGGCTGACTCCGACGAGGACATCGTCCTGGTTGGCTGGACAGACGCAGCACTGGCGAATCGTGTGGATTTAACGTCCACTGGTGGCTACATCATTGGCTACGTGCACCGCGACATGCTGGAACGCGGAGTCGCTGGACCAGTGAGTTTGGCAAGCTGGTCAACCCACAAATTGCGAAGAGTGTGCCGATCTTCGTTGGCAGCGGAAGCCCAGGCGATGTCTGAATGCGAGGCGGAGCTCTTCATCAATCGCATTTTGTGGCAGGAACTTCTTGGAAAGAACGTGGATCTTTCCAACCCAGCGACTACAGCAGCTTTCACCACAGCAGCTCTGGTCACGGACGCCAAGGCGCTCTACGACATGTTGCAGCAGAAGGACCTACCCCAGATGAATGCCAAGGAAAAGCACACAGCTTTGGAGATGCTGGGACTGGCTCAACACCTGATGGAGCAGAAGACGATCCTTCGCTGGTGCAACAGTGATCAGCAGCTGAGTGATGGACTCACCAAAACGGGAGCCCAAGACAAAGTAGCCAAGTTTTTGAACAATGGCCAGAGATGGAACTTAGTTTTCGATGAGAAATTCACAGCAGCAAAACGACTTAGGGCTGCAAAGTCCGTTGCTGCAGTAGATTTCACCACAAATGCGGATCCCAGTTGGCTTGAGGTGCTGAGTCGAACTTCGGGGCATGTGAGAAGTTCAGCTTTTAGTATTTCAAGTTCACCTCAGCATGTCAAACCATTTCATGAAACCGATAACATGTCGGCTTAGGGATCCCTTCGGCCAATAGCTGGCACTTGTTTTGCCTAGGCTGCTACAGCCTACTTAGGCGTTACAACGCTTCGAGCCATAGGCGGAAAACCGTTGCTGGGCGCTGCACAAATCGAGAAGTGTAACAAGAACCACAAGTTGTGCCAGCGGCTACCTGACACTGATGCTTGGTTCCTTGCTTCTGGGGGTTTGCTTTGTATCTAGGGTTTTGCTTTCCGAGCTCTGTACACCACAACATTGGAAGCAGGCAGCCGTGCCAGCAACCACAGACCATGACCATCAAAAAAGGAAACTTTTTAGCACATTTTGGCACCACCGTCAAACATCAGTGTTTGATAAAAGTAACATATTGCAAAGGTTTGATGCCAAAACTTTGCAACCTCAAATTTTAAATGCAGACAAAAAAGGTATGTTCAAATACTTTTGTATCCTTGCGGTGCCCTGGGGGGAATAGCTTGGCAACTATACTGGTGATGTCTTGTGGGCGCTTGGAATCACAATGGATTTTCATTGCTTTGTTTTCAATTCAAAAGCGAAATGTGTGAAACTAGTGTTTTCGGATCAGAACTATAGTAAACTGAGGCTATATATATATATTTATTTATTTATATATACATACACTATTACAAAATACTTCATATATAACACAGAAACACCAAATAATATATATTTATATGTGTGTGGTTTAATGTAATTATATTTCTCGGATCGCCCGCCCACCGCTCGGCTGTGGCATTGCCACACGTTGAAGATGGCCTCCTGCCAAGTCGGGGGGCCAAGAACCAAATGAATTTGATTCCAAGAGGTCTGGAACCGAAAACATTTTCATGCAAAAGTGCAAACAAACATGTTCACTTTAAAGTTGGTATTTCGGTATTTCCCTTTGCCACAACCTCGCCTCTCTCCGTGTGTTTGCTCCCATTGGTGCACCTGAGCGAACTCCGCTTTCACAAAATGTATGCAGATGTATGCAGGGATTTTTCTTTTACCAAGCGTTTGCGAAGAGTGCTTTGTACTGCTTTGCGCCATGCACTGCCATGCAAAATGAAGTGAACAAGCGTTTTTCACCACTGCTAAGCACGACCGCATCAATCCTCTTTGCGGTGCAACTTGAAAGTGATCACTGCATCGGTTTGCTCCAAAAAGCAAAAGCACTCGACGTTGCATGACCACTCTGGCGATTGAACTACGGTTGCATTGGACACTTCAAACATAATTTCATCCTGAGATACAACGGAAGACCCAGGAATACGATGCACGAAATAATTGTATACCCACATCAGCAGGGCACCAGCTCTTGAATCTTCATCGACTGGTTCAAAGTCTTGTGTAAGACCATTTCCAAATTTCATTTGGTATTCATAGCCATTGGGCGGCTCACCCACTTGATGCCATGTGATACCTCCTTGGCAAAGATTGGCGAAGATTCAGGTCGAAAACACTTAGTAAACAAAATTCAGACGAGAGTCCCATGATCGAAGGTGCCAATTTGGAATCCATCTTGGACATCACTGCTGAATTTGTCATGTGAGCAAATCCTTGAGTCATAATGTTCCGGAATGTTTCACAAGATTTTGCAAGATTCCATTGGAAGTGTTTCCAACATCAAGCAAGTGTTTGACCAATGTTTTCCATGCCCAACTGGTTGACAAATTTTCATCAACGTTTTTGGACACCTCGCCGCCATGACTCAGGTCCAACGCAACTTCAAAATTTACCCGCATTGCAGGCAGCTGGCACTGGGATCCATAGTTCAGCCCACCAAAAGGTCCTGCAATGAATGGTAATTTGCTTGAATGAATCTGCATTGGAATGAGACTTTCATGATTTTCATGGTATGTGGAATAATATTGGAAAGGGGTTTCAATGGTTTTGCGCCTCAATTTCTCGGTCGAGAGCCATTTCCTCTTCTTCCTCCCCTTCTCCAGCATATTCTTCCTCATTAGGATCCTCAGCCTCTGCTTCACCCCCGCCGCAGGCTCCAGATGGAGCTCCACCCTCAGAATGTTTGGACTTCGTTTTCGCCACTTCTGCCATGGATTCCTGCGATAGTGTCAAACTTTGTGAACTTGGATGGATTGGTGAAAAACTGTCACAATTTGTCAACTTGGTGTGTCTTGGTATGTCTTGTCAACTTGTGATACACTTCGTGAATCTTCGTGAGTTTTAAACAATGAAAGATTTAGAAACGAAATTGAACAAGGGCCAGAAGTTTGAAAGATGTAAGAAAGATTGCCATGTGAAAACTGGATCCTGAAAGATTGTACCAAAACTTGGATTCACAGTGCGAACAAGATTCATAGAGGGCTTTGGCAGCTGCCACATCCCCTTTGGTTCGCTTCAGCTCATCCCGCACAGCAGCCTGAAACATGATGACAGCATGACAGAATGACAGAATCACAGAATGACAGAATCACAGAATGACAGAATCACAGAATGACAGAAACACAGAATGACAGAAACACAGAATGACAGAAACACAGAATGACAGCATCTATGCCAAGCAGCAGCAATCCCTTCCAAGTCATCCTCGCAGATATCTGGGTGAGGCTTCACCTTGATGCATTGGAAATGAGAATCAACTGAAATGACATCATCTCGAATTTCTCAACAAACCAAATGAGTTGGAAATGAATCAACTGACACGCAGTTTAGATACTCTGACAACTTCCTTTTTGAAGAGCTTGATGCTGTAGACACCATTGGGGTATCGCGACTTGGATGTGCTAATATAGTCAGGGCCCTTTCCACGACCTTTTCCACCACCTTTGCCACCACCTTTGGCAGGCTTCTTGATGGCCTGCTGACCCACACTGGACGAGGCCGACGCTGCAGGTCGTTTCAAAGCCTTTTTTTTCGGTGATGGCTTCGGCTTCGGTTCAGCTGACTTTTCGGGAGATTCCTTAGTTTTTTTTTTCGGAGATACCTTGGCTTTGCTTTTGCCCTTTGGTGGTGGCTTCGGCTTTGCTACCGGCTGGCCATCATCATCTGACAGTTTGTCAACGGCATCCAAAGCCATGGCTGTTTTGATAGGAACTCTCTCGGAAAAAGCTTGAGTTGCAATCAAAATAAACATCAATGGTTTTCATTGAGGAGACGCTTGTGACTGAAAACCAGGGGTGAAATTTCGAAGACACTCAGTGTGAATCCAAGATACTGATTCGCTGATGCAGGTTTTTTGACCCGAAGTTTGGTGCTATCATTGCCAACGTGTGGCAACCCAGGCTTCGTGTGTGCCCCCCGCTCAAGATCAATGGGCTGCTTAAATCCAGTTTGAAAGCTGTAAATAAAGTCTACTTTGTTAATGTTGCAGGGGGGCTCACAACTCCCCATGCTGGTTGCTGCCAAGTACAAAAATTGGCATCACCAAACATTGACATCTCTATTGCACCTTCATGGCCGTTTTGGCCGGCAATGTTGTCACAGATTTGATGTAGTACTTCGGCTTCACGGGCGAGATCAGAGCTGGTACTCCGTCAGTCACTTTGACCTTTCAGGGTGAAACCACATTAGATATACCATGGAAGGGTTGGCAGCAGGGTGATACCACATTAATTAAATATACCATTAAATTAAATATACCATTGGTCCCCCACGCAAACCTCCCACACGATGGAGAAATTGTCACCCTTGGGCAACGCTGTGAAGTCATTGAAGCATCCGCCCATTTGTGACGCTCTAACACCCACCATGTCTCCTTCCATCGCCTTGGGACGGAAGCAATTGATCTTGTTCTTTGGGATGATGGTGTAGCGGAATGCTCTTTCGACCTGCCCAGACGGAGTCTCCTGTCAGGGATGACGATAAATGATTTTTCATGCATATGTTTGTGATGATTTTGTTCAACAATCTAACCAACCCATATTTTGTCTTTACACCATCCTTCATCATAGGTGTCATGTCATGGTCGATAATAGAGACCTGCGTGACACCACGAGTTCTGGTCACCCAAGCCATGACGTCACTGATGGTCATGAGCTGTTTCTTGTCGGGCATCACCAAACAGACTGTCTCAAGGTCGCTTCTCACCAACCAAGGAATCTGGTCTGTGACGGTCGACGCATCTCCTGTTGAGGCCGGGGATGGTGATTGTGGAAGTATGCTGTATAGGCCATGACTTAGATTAAGTATAGTGGTTTAAAGTTTGTCAATGTATTTGGGATGAATGACTTAATTACGCAACCTGGATTTTGTGAAACCCCCCACAGTCCTGTAACCACCTCCGCAAAAGAGCCAGTGTTGAAACCGAACAGTTCACGGGCACAGAGCTCCTGGTTGGAGTCCGAGTCATTCAGCAGCCACATGATGTTCTCATTGGTATCCTCGCCCACCACAAGTTCTGAATTTGCCAGCTTAGCTGAGCAGCGGAGCCTGATGCAAAGTATCGTGGGTGAATATGGCATTTGAAAAAAGGAACAATGAACACAAAAAAGAAACAAATTGACGAACATGAAGTCAGTGAAGAAACGTTCTTCCCGCATTGAACTCCTCCATGGTTTTGGTCTCCAAGTCGATCCGGCGATCGAAGTTGGGCGTCACGTCGCCTTCGAAGTCTGGAGTTGCCAGTGTCCGACACACAGACTCCCGAGAACCAGAGGTATCATTGGAAGTGTCAGCAGCAGCTTGGGACTCACCTATGGATCCTTTCACTGCCACGGCAACGTCTTTGGCAGATGAAATCAAATCCTCAAGAGCTTTCAGCCCGTTTGCATGGCTGTTCTGGTACTTGTTCTTGATCAAGTCTGGAATCCTCAGCCAGGAAGATATACCGAAACGATTGGGAAACTTGATGGAAACTTGAGTTACATCCCTATACTATACATATTATATATATGTAATATATATGTATATATACATATGATATATATTTGTATGTAATATAATATATATATATATATATATGTAATATATTTATATTATATTATATATGTAATATATGTACATGGAAATTATAATTAATTATATAATACATCAGGAAAATTTATGTGGAAAACATAAACGTTTCCTGAAGCAACCTTTGAGAATCTTCACCACTCCATTGGCAACTGTCAATGACTCCAAGTTGGGCATGGTCTCTCCGAAAGCTGCTTGTGGCCGTCTTTTGGGTCCAGCGTCTGGGGCCTGATCCCACCACTTTGACATGAGCAAGCCTGTGATGGTGCCCGAAGATTTGCTCATCATTTGGGAATCATCATTCAAGAACAACCCCATGTAGTGGAAGCATGGGCCCGAAGCATTGTCCACCAGCTTTTTCAGTTGCAAGTTTGCGCAGGCCATCGACCACTCGCTAAACCTAGGCCGGATTTGGGAAATGATTTTTTGGGCTGTGTCAGGGTCACTCAAAATGTTCTTCATAATAGCTTTCAATCCCTTATGTGGGTCACTCAGCAATGCTATGAAATGAACTTGAAGAAACGACAGATGTTTGAACGAAGCTTTGATCAAGTAACCTGTTGGGGAGGCAATCAACGATCACCACAGGCTGGTCCTCCTGTAGCTGCATACCTTCCAGGAGCTTGCTGACGATCTCTTCTGTCGCTGCCACGCCCCGTTGCTGAACCTGAGGCGCACAGCATTGCAAAGCTTATTGAAAAGATTTCGGGAATGATGTTTTTTCCAAAGATGCCTTGAAAATTGTATGAGTAACCATGCCAGCATACAAAATAAAACCAAGAAACTCTCCAGTGGGGAGCAAGTGGGCGATCTTCTTCGGGATTCTGCAGCTCCCCCACACGGCTGCGTGGGATGGAAGTAATTGAACCCATAAAGGCTTTGCTCCTGGAAAATTCCTTGTTGACGCCGGAAGTCAAAGCCAAGCCTAGGTAACATGTTGGCTTGTGTGACACGGAATTTTGACAACATGTGGATTTCAAACTGCAATTTAGAAACATTGCTGACTGGTTTTCCGCTTGTCGCCACCGTGCACATTGTCAGAAAATACCAAGCTCAGCTCGTGCACATCGAAAGCCCTTGGATTGAACACAGATGAGGCAAAAAAAACATATCTTTTCCTGCTGTTTATACATATTTGCACGATGTTGCACAAACGTGATTGTAACGGTGCATAAACAGACAAGTATCGCAACGGCTTTATCTTCCACCAATCTGCGATGCTGCAAGATTGCAGTATGCGTGGCACTGCTGTGTGGTTGTGGCAGCAGTGCAAAGCACATTGTGCCGGTGTTTCCTCCACACACAGCCTGTGCCAAGGACAGACTCTCGTCCACGCTCAATGCACCTCAGCAATTCACAAATACAGAAAACAGCAGTTCCACACACCTTTGAAACATCATCGGCCAAGGAACGCTGTGGCCACAATGTGCAATCAATGACGATGATGGTCAGCCTAGGATAAGAGTTGAGATTTGAGACCTAGGACCTAGGATTTAGATCAATAAAATAAGGTACTACATACGTCAAGGAACGCTGATTTGCCCAAGGCAGCCTGTTTTTCCACAATGTCTCCCTGAGCAAGCGTCAAAGTCTTGTAGCATGTGAAGCTGTGATGCTTCTCCATGTAGTTTTTCACCTTTTCCTTCCCCGTCTCAAAGCGGTTGTTCAGGTAGTGCATGTCCAATCCACCCTGGAGAGAAGTCAGAAAGATAGATATGAATGTGTTGATTTGAAAACCCCAGCCTGTTGGGCTGCAAAGACCTTCCACTTGTCTGCCCAGCTCTTGAGTTCTGACAAGTCGTTGGCAACTGACAATTCGGTCTGTGCCCACGTCGTTTGGAGAAGCGCCGCTTCTAGCCTGAAGCCGGGTTGTTGAAAATATATAATCAATACATATCCATACTGCACACGAAAAGTCATGTGAGAAACAATGTTCTATAATGATATCCATCATCAGTCACCATGTTGGACCATTTATGCGACGAGAGGCTCCGCCGCTTTGGCAACCTTGTCTTCCTCAACCTGACCGGAGAAGGCACGAAAGAAGTTGGGGAAAATAGGAATTCTCACATGGCCTTCTGGCGGAATTTGCCAACATGGTTCTTAAAGACGTCGATTCGAGAAAGATCACAAGGTGGCACGCTCGACTGAAGCAAATTGAAAAGATCGGAATCGGCATGTCGGTGCAGAAACCTGTCGCTGATGTTGTGGACACATCGGACACATATGTCATAGACATGTGAAGTCACAAGTCCTTGAAAAAATAGTTGGGGTATGTTGGGGTAAATATGGACAAGATATGGACAAAAAACGTCGATGTGATCTCATCGACAACTTCAGCAAAGTAGTTGGTGGGCACAGTTTCCTGGAATTTCGCCAAAGCTGCCAGGAACATACAGCAGATTCGCTGCAGATGTTCCTCGGCATGGGCATTCAGAATTGCATCCAGAAGCAATGACAGTGTCATTTATGAATTATGGCAAATAAAGTTCCGGTTCCTGCAAACTGTTTTCGTCAATAATAGACAAGTCCATTTTGCATCAAAACGTCAATAAAATAGTATGAGACTCCAACTGTCCTTGTCCCCATGGTTTCCTCATCTTTGGCGCAAGAGACTCAAAGTCTTTTCTCATGCGGGTAAGCATGAGGTCCACAACTTCCTGGGAATTGCTCAAATGACGGTCCCAAGCATGGTAGGAATTTCCAGTTCCAACGTAGTCCATGTTCATGATTCCGGCCGCCAAGCCGTCATGCAAAATGAACCGAGGTTGTCCAAATATCCTGATCAAAGCTCAAAATTGCGAGATAACATCCAGTCAAATAACATCAGCTTTGAGATAACATCAATTGTGGGATTACAGAGATTACATCATTTGTGTTTGACCTGGCCTTACCAAATCTTTGAGCTGCTTCCTTGTGCTGGCTGAGACCTCTTTCAAGAGATTGGTTGCCGCGCCAGCCTCAGCTCGGCCCACTTGGTAGGCTGACGCCAAGGCAGCCGCTGAATCCATCACCTGCCATGGCAACTGATCTTGAATAAGATTTCAATTGGGTAAGATTTCAAAGAACTCTAGCTATTGGATACTGTAAAATTTCAATTGGGTTTATGATTTCCAACTTCCAATGCACAAAATTTTCAATTATGTAAGTGTATGATTTGCGCTTTCCAGCCTCCATGTTCTGAATGGCAATGTCGCCTGAATACCCTCCTCTCAGCATAACCTCCATTTGGTGCAAGAGGTTGAAGGCGTTTGGACGCCGTCTGATGCTGGAGGCGAGCGTCACACCTGCAAGTGGGAAAGGTTGAGACAATGTTATAATTCAAGAAAGAACTGGGCACCTCTGTTGGTCGTTATGACATCAGCCAGATCTGCATTCTGTTTGGTGACGTAGATGGCGCTCAAGGACCTTACATCAGCTCACTTGGTTCCAAGAAATTTTCCAAGAGATTTTCCAAGACCATTCCAGTATATTCCAGTGAAACTTCCCATCAAATTTTAAGACCCACGCTCCACCACCGTTTTGGGCAAAGCCTGGTGGTTCCAAATCAATTGGTCAATCTGTAACGATGTGGTTTCCAAATTGTTTCAACTAGCCCTGCCTCCATCAGAGGTGGGAATTCAGAGCAAGCCAACATGAGCAGTAGTGCGCATGTAGCACGGTTGAAGCCCTTCACTGTGAACACATGTTGAGGTGGTAGAAGTAAGCCATTCGCATTGAAGTCGGCGCATGCAACCTGCACCTTGTTGCTAGTCAACCATCTGTCCTCACAGGCAGTGACTACTAATTTTTCACCACCGGGAACGTCTGGGGATGTGAGACATCCGTTCAGGCACATGAGCTGCAGCAAGCATTTTTGTACCTCCTGAGTCAAGGCGCAAAGAGCTGATGCAATGACAGAAAGAAGTCAAGAAACATTCAGAAAAATAGGTCATTCCTTGAGGTGTCCATACAGAAAAAAAGAAACACTGACATTGAACCCATGTCAGAGTTTCAACGTCGCATGAGCCTCTCAGGCCAAAATCCAGCCGGTGTGGCAGCATCCACGGACGCAAGATGTGAGGCCCCGGCGCTGCAAACATCTCTTCAGTGGCATATTGCCTTGGTTGGCTAGATGATAACATTTGATTAGGATACTTGGTGGGAGTTTTGAGGCATTGACACACCTTCCAAGGGTGGGAAGCTCTCCTCCACAAACTTGTAGAAGTCGATGCATTTGTCCTGCAAACGCACAGGTCTTGGAGAGATTCGATGTGCACATGGTGCTGGCTGGCCTTGGTTTCCAGCATCTTGTTCAGATAGAAGTCCAGACTTCCAGAGCTTTTGACCACTTCATCCCTTAGGTACACAACTTTCGCAGTGAAACAGTCATCTGTGGATAGCAATAACCAGTAAAGACATGTAAAGACAGGAAATATAAAAGGAAACCATTTTGGCTAGAGGTCATCCATTCATTGATCATCTGCATGTGCACCATTTTGGAAGAATCAGCAGGTATCGAAGGAAGGGATGCCAAAGCTGTCTTAGCAGTTTTGGGACCCTTTTGATCGCCATGACCTCCTGACTTCTTTCGCTTTGGCGCCATTGAGGCCTGGAGACCAATACCAGTTGGTACCTGGCACGTGTGGAATCCCAATTTCCATCAATAGTGGATTGCAAAGTCAGCAAATTACTTTTTTTTGGATATATGATGTCTTTCGCTAGTTTCGATGTGCTCTGTAGTGTGCAACCCGGAAGTTTTTTTTTTGCCGATTGGCATCTACCCCCAACTGTTTTTGTGCCGAGTGGCACCTACCCCCAACGGTTTTTGTGCCGAGTGTCACCTACCCCCACAAGTTTTTGTGCCGAGTGGCACCTACCCCGAAAGGTGTTTGTGCCGAGTGGCACCTACCCCCCACAAGATTTTGTGCCGAGTGGCACCTACCCCGAAAGGTGTTTGTGCCGAGTGGCAGCTGCTACACTTCACAAACGGTTTTGGGGAAGTTCTGCCCCTGTAGTCTTTAGTAGTCTTTGCAGGCTTTCCAAATTTTGTGCTGGGTTGCAGCTAGAAGCATTCACAAAAGTGAGAAAGTTAAGGCCATGAAAGAAAGGATTCTGAAGCCCTATTCGAGTCACAAAAATGACTTTCAAAAGAGACATGGTGTTTGTGCTTGCAGACATTGTCATTAAGCACAAACCAGTGTCTACAGCTCAAGATCCACAGTTGTGGGGTTCCCAAAATCCTGACAAACAAAATTCATAGTGAACAGATACGTTTTTGTGCTTGGTGACAGCCCCCAAGTTCACAAATTGGAGCATTTCTAGGACCATCGCCTTTGTGCATGAACAGCCTTCACGAACTGAAGATGCAAAAACAAAGCTGAACATATGCTTCACAAGATTCACTCGAGATGTCGGGATGATATCGCAGAAAAACTGTCGCTGAATTCTAATGGTCTAGACTTTTTTTTCCTCACGCAGCTTGAGACTTCTACTCTCATCCCCAGTCAGGATAGGCCCCTTAAAGTCAGGGAAGCTTCACAAACAGAAGTCTTCCGACAACGCATGGTGCACAAAATTAAGTGCTTGAGCGCAAAGCAATGACAGAAAAATTATGAAATCAGAAATCTGAAATAGCTTCGGTCAGTCACAGTGAAACAAGTCAAGTTGATCAACAGTGCCAAGCAAGCACTCCATCCCCAGGAAGCTGCCGAGAAATATAGGAGTACTACCGGAACCAAATGATCCTATATCATCCGAAAACATGATGACATATTTCGGGGAACAAGTTCTAAGATATTTCACCCGCAGCTTGCATAGCCGACTCTACGATGGATACAGCTGTGGAAATATCCACACCTTGATTCCATAGACGTGATGCTGCTCTGTACAAAGCTGCATGATGAACAGCTTTCCGATACTTTGCACGTTCACTTTTGTGGGGCTTTTCAGCCACAATTTTCAAATCGTTTGGAGCCTTAGATGACGTTTGGTTGTTATAAAACAAGATTTCGATTGCTAGGAAGTGCTGCATGTTGCTTCCAAGGGACCGCCTCCAAATCCTGTCCTTGTGCTTGAGGCTGCCAGTGAACACCCGGCCCCACAGCAGGTCCAAGGGTCGGTACCAACCTGGGCAGAGTGATATCAATGTGGAATTTGAAATTGAAATATCAGAGTGATATCAAGGCAGAGTAAACTTTGAAATATCTGGAAACCTGACCTGGAAATTTCAAGCATTGGATATCTCCCGAAAACGTTGTTGGCGAGGTCTTCAATGCACTCCGCTGCTGGCACCATGTCGAAAGGCGGCTGACCTCATGTGGTGGGAAATGTGGCCGATGTTCTGTGATGTCTTCATTCTGAGTTTTTGACGCAAGATGCTGGCATACTTCCTCAAAGTTTTGTTCTCTTCGCTCTCTGTGTTCACGGGGTCGTGGACAAAGACTGCCAAGTTTACTACATGAAAGCTCTCCAAATTACAACTCTTCGATTATTTCATTAAACATCATTAAACCATTGGCCTGGAGGTGATGGCGCCATTGCAACCTTCATGGCTTGGCAGGCTGGCAAATACAGAAAGACCTTTGGCTGATACTCCGCATCGGACATGAACCGCTTTGTCCTAGGAAGTCGGTCCATATCAGAACAAAAACACATGACTGAAACACCAGCATTCCGGTCCTCAGCACAACATCTGACAGGCTTTGAGCGACGTTTCTTCGCCGCCAGAACTTGTCGATGAGGCTGTCGCGGGTCAATCCTGGAATCCAAGAATCATGATAATGTCAAATGGTATTTTTCTTTCAATCTTTTGAGTCCTGCATCACACAGCCGTTCGAGACGAAATGTGTGTGGTGCACCAGGTCCACCGATGCCCTTCAAATGAGGGTTGTCCAAGAAATTGGCGAAGTGACATTTCCTGGGCAACTGGTGTTGTGTTGGGGTTGTCAGTTGGGGTTGTTATTTAGTTCCAAATAGCAGTGTCAATTATTTTCGGGAAATAGTGCCAAAACATGCCAAATAACAATTTGATTTTCCAATGAAATACCCAAAGACCAGTCATGAAAACTGTCAAACACAACCACTTCCCGTTTCGGTTCCTGCGGTCGAACAGATTTGTTGTCCAGAAAGCTTTGCAGGCATTTCTGGAAGTCCAAGATCGTCCAAAGCTCCCGATGCCGCTCGAGGAACGATGCTGTCAAAGCAAAATGACTGTCAATGTCTTCGTGGCTATGACCACTTTGAAGAAAACATAATTCACATCCTCTCAGTCTGTGAGTTGCAATCATCGAAGCCATCACTCGTAGTGATGTCTGATGTTTCAACTCCTTCGAACAGTTGTCGGCCTCCAGTCTCAAAAAGACCTTTGTAAAATCCAAATGGGACAATGGCTTTGTCAGGACATACGCCAGAAGCTCTATGGTTCTCGACCCAGAGGACTTGGTGTTTTGCGGACTGAGCCCAGTGACGACACAGTGGCCATGACAGATTATTGTGGTCGCCTGCAAACGAGGTCGTGACCAGCCTGCGAATTCCTTCGCAGACAAGGCCTCCCCTCGTGGGTATGAGTGTTTTTGCTGATCCATCCCGTTTTTTATCATAGATAGGGAAGTGATTGGAGCTCCACTCACAGCTTGGGATCTGGACTCTGCTCGGTGACTCCAATAAACTTGGCGGTCACGGTATTGCCTGGATAGATGATCTTTCAGAAGCTTCATTTGACCCAAACGTGCGGGCCCTCTGCCAAGCCTCTTGATTATGAGGCGATGGCGAATGCAAACGCTGCATTTCGCATGATGCCCAGTCTGTCGAATGCGAAGCTTGTTCTGAAAGTCAACCATCCATACCTGGGATAGAGGGGGAGATATCTTTCAAAAATATCATGATAATTACATTTGAAAATTGAGTGGTTCCTGAACAAACATTGAAAAACTTAGTAACTTAGCATTAATTTGCAAATGAGATACACTTGTGAAGAGTTTCCGTGAAATCAGCAAGTCAGGATTTTCCAACCGACAAAGTCTCAAATAGTCCATGAACTTGCCAGGGGGTATGTGACGCAAATCAGTCCTGGGCAAGCTTTTGTCGTCAAACCGATGCTGTCCCTGGCGAGGTCTTTTGTTGCTTCCAGTGTGGTTTGGATCAGGCAGGGTCTCGCCAGCTTGTTCCCACAAGGCATGAAGAAAGTCATACACAGCTTGTCTCTTGACACTTGGTTCTTTGGCAGCACGTGGTAAAAAACGTTCATCCATGGGGCACTTGTCCAACCCAGCCCGTGAAGCACTTGCAATGGTTTGGAATCTGTGTTTGCCCAACCCCAGTAATCGCATGAATCCACGATTGCATATCTCCTGATTGAGAAGGGACAAGTGCCTCGTTCCACGAACTGATTCCTGGTGGCCTTGCATCAGGTTGAAGACCTTCGGTCAACAAGTTTTTCGCAAATTTATTTCATGAAACGCTTTGAGATTGCAATATGTTGCATGGTCATGATAAGGTCGAAACATAATCGTCCTGTTCCAGCTTTCCCAAGCCAGCCATAGTTTTTCGAACCTTGAGCAGTTTCTCAAACATGTCAGTTCTTCTGAATGGCAGAAAGCACTTGCACAAACAGCCGCAAGAGCCTTCCACTCTGTGTCTCAAAGCACGTCCATCAACCATTGGCACTGTGAAAAGAGACTTTGCCTTCCGTTTGGCAGGTCTCCGCTTGGCGATTTCGGACCCTGGTGTAGGCAGGGCGATGATCTGATGTGTTTCATCATCGCTCAAAGTATCTATGTTTTGAACTTGATGCATTGAGTGGAGCCGGCAAGTGTCCTACAGGGAACTGAACATCAGAGACTGAAGTGCATTCTGTGATGCGGGACCAAAACAATAAGAAGGCCCGAGCAAAACCCGGTCATTCCAATCTGAGCTGTTGCTATCACGCCCCTGCCTAGGTCAGACAAACCACTTCGACAGGCTTGGCTAGGTCATGTTGGGATGTTTGAGTTTGGGACTGACTGTCGGCCACGGATTTCCACACAGGAATTCCAAACCCATCAATGCATTGGTTCCAATGATGTGGTTCTTTGATTGGCTCTCTTGCGGTGTTTCAACTTTTGTACATTTGGATCTACAACAATGGTATATACTCACTATGTATATATATATATATATTATATCTATATATGGTATATGTTCACTATCATATACCTATTTTGGCTTATGTACCTATAATATCCTATAATATAAGGATTGGTATATGTGCAGCATCTCTGTGATGGAGCAAAAACACCCTTCAAGCATCTCCAAGCCAAATGGTGACAAGGTTGCAAGTTGCCGCCGACAGGAATGCAAGCTGTCTCGACTCTTTGCGATTCAAACAGGACGGCAGCACACAGGCCGACCTGGACCCCCAAACTCAGTTCTGTGTGAGCCAAAAACCTGCAATGATAGTCATGCTTGATGTAAGTACTGAATTGCCTGCCGAATCAACATCATTTGATACTGAAGCTTTGGTGCCATGCAGTTGCTGAATCATTTCATTCATTTTGTATCCTTTTGCGCTCTCTGGGAACTCAATGGGGCACCGCATGTGTCCACCAAAGCTCTGCTTTGTGTGAATTTGTTCATGAATTTCTAATTGAAATTTTGGCAACAAAGCTGGTGGGATTTAACCTCTCTAGCCATCCCTCTCAGCATGGCCCAACAACTGGAGGGCAAGGAACGTCACTGCCGGCATGGCAATGTTCCCCACTGCCTTCAGGCGCTGCTTGTCCGACTCTCCCTGCTCTGCAGAGAGCCAAGTCTCCATGGAAGGACGGGACTCAGGGTGCCATTCCTTTTGCGGCCACTCCTTCAAGATCTTCTTGTCGAGCAAGGTCATTCCCTGACGGAAATCAAATCGATTAAATCTTTGGTTTGACATGTTTTGACTGATTCTGAATGTGGATCTTGAAGAATTTGAAGACTGAACTTTGTTGAGATGTTGGGCCTCGAAGAACCGAAAGTTCTTCCGGCAAATCAGGAAGAAGCATCGCTGCCGCCAGACCTCAGGACAGCAGGTTGGCCGGAGTCATCCAGTGTTTTGTTGGATTGAGAAGCAGACCTCTGCTCCGCAATCATGCCCAGTCAAGGTAACCCATCGCAGCTGCAGATCACGACGCTTGCAGTTCTGCAGATTCAGATTCAAGTGTGCACTAATTTTAGAGATGATTTTTTTGAGAAGCAGTCCTGGATCATGAACTGCATCACATCATCCATCGCCAGGATGTTTCCAACGTTTTCCAGAAACATCCACATCCTCATGAGAAAATGAGAAATAAAATAACCGATGATCATTCAACATTTTGACCATGCTTTGTCGCAATTTGCAAACTGGAATCAATTGGTCACTGGAGTCGAACAGCTTGAAAAAGACTTTCAGTAGGCATGACCGATGGTCCGACATACCTCCTTTCTTCCCTGCCCTGCTCGTCCCCTGACAGAGAATGAAATGGGCCAGAGAGTGTGATAATTTGTGCATGCTGCTGCTTTGAAATGTGTGACAAAATCTTCAAGTCTACAATGACTTGTAGAAACCAAGCCTGACAGGGGAATCCTCCGTGAAGGCCATTCACGGAGGATGGGTCTTTCAGGTGGAACATCTCAAAGTTTTCGACATCCGTGTGCACAGTGCAATCGCTCTTGTAAAATCCATCAGCGATGCGTGCTTTGATCACATCTCTGCAGCAACCTTCCTTCTCAACCTCAAGCACGAATGTTTGGTCGCCAATTTTGTTTGCAACAGCTTGCAAAGCCAAAAAAAAGTTAGGCCCCAGCGAATGCCACTGACTCAGCAAACCTTGGCCGTGAAAAAAGCCAAGTGAAGCAAACAATTCATCAAACCAGTTGCAAACCATGAGAACCAGACGGAGCCAAGCCAAGATCTAATCCGCAAATGCCCGAAAACAGGCTTACTGCCCGATGCTTGGGGCCATCCTGGCACAGAAACATCATTATCATTGCATAGGGAAGGAAGCAATGCAACTCTGGGGCCTTGTTCGTAAGAATCCATGGCAAAGACTTGCTCAAGTCTGGCTCCACCAAACCGGGTTTAGGACTCGACCAATGTGGCGGCAAGCCTGACAGAAAATAAAGAAACTTCGGCATCAAACGAAAAATCAACACAGAAGACCGGGGCAAAGACCAGCCATGAACTCAGCCACTCGAGGGGTCACGAAGCGTCCAGGCTGCTTCTTCTTCTGAGCGCAAGCTTGCTGGTACCACCGGGAATGGTAGATCTGAGTTCCAAAGTCCTGGGGAAGCACTTGAAGTGATCTGATGCAATGCAAATTGAAAGCAAACACTAGGTCAGCGGTCCCGCGAGCCCCGAATGCTAAGATATTTCTGATTCGCACATGTGGTCGCAGAGAAGCAGCCTGCCATGAAGCTGCAAACGCCAAATGAAAATGGAAAAATGAAACTGCAATTGAAAATTGATTCGAATTGGATTGAGGCACTGACGAATGGTTCCCCAAGAAGTCAAAGTTGTAGTCTTTCCTGGAACCATTCCACCTTTTGCCGGAAGCTTCACATTCTTTCCTGGTTTCTTGCAAACCTTGGTGGAAGGTAGCCAAACTTGTTATATATGGACTCCAGTGATATCCAGTGATCAAATAAGAACATTGTTGTTTTTTTTTAATGTTTTTTTCAAATGAAACTGAACCAGGTAGCAAGGATGATGTTCAGTTTTCGACGCGGCTTCAGTGGAAAGCAGGATGGACGCCAGCTGTCAATTGGATGCCATCCTCCATTCAGGCGACCGAACTTGGGTAACTTCTTGCCAGCCTAGAATTGCACTGAACCATCAAGAACCCAAAAATCACACATGTTTGCTGTTTTGGACGCCTGTGCCGCACGAGCACCACGGACAGGTCGATCTTCGGGTTGGGAACTCAGAGGATGAAGTTCAGTTGATTATGATTGCAAACGGTATGCACAACTTAACAAAGATACTTCAATGTTGGGAATTATATATATATATGGGGTATCAGTATGACCATGGAGTGAAGCTGCACCACAATGCATTTTGATTTGATCTGAGTCCAACACTCGCTAAGCTCGTCGACGTCAGAAAGAGGCATGCTTTGCCAGGGATCCGCTAACAGAGTGGGGCAGTTGGACCACAAAAAAATGCTGCAAACAGGTTTGGTGTGCAACATATTGAATTGCCACAGGTTTGGTTCAAAACTTCATGAAAGAGTCTTTTTGAATGCTGGCTCGCAACGTTTTTTTCCATTGCACATCACCCTGCATGGATCCCAAGGTTCGCACTCGCTAAAGTAACTATCTACAGTAGTCTCGCTAGATCGAAATTAATCCAGTTCAGATTCAAAGAGTTAACTTTGCGAGGAAGTCTAAGTCATGGTGGCCAATTTCCAATCGCTCATCCGCTTCCGTCAACACACAAAGAAGTTGAAACAGTGCCCGTTGAGGCTTCTCTGCAGCATCCTTTGATTCCAAGAACAAGCTCACCTGAATTGAAGTCCGAAAGATTTTCACTATGCCATGATGTGTGGGGCTCCAAATGTGTGGGGCTCCAAGACATGTGAACATCATTTGCAATAAGAAAATGATACATCATGATACAATAGTGCTACATTTCTTTGAGCAAGGGACGGTCCTCAGCACGGTTTGGGCGAATGCATTTTTGCAGATGTGTCCTGCCTCAATTTCATTGGTCTCCGTTTTCTTTGTAAAAAGGACGGCTGAAAGTAGAATGAAAACAGTTTATGATTGGTTGGGGCTCCAACAAGGATCTGCTCAGCTTCAGGGCATTTGATGCAGTTGAGTTTTTCCATGTTCAAGGCAACGGCATCGAGCGAGTTCCGTTCCTCAAGCCATCATTGAACAATCGTGTAGTAGTATGCATGATTACAAGTAAAATGTAAACTGAAAATAAATATACAGTATATATCATAAACATCCAGCAAGTTAGTTTCAATGACACAGGTACCCAAGAATGGGCATGATGATTTCTATTGCGAAAAGGTTCAGCAGAATCCACCAATGTAGACTCATCTGAATCATGGCAGTCATGGGCATCATTGAGGGACTCATCATTCATATCCAAACAGTCATCATCATAAAGTTCAGGAAATAGCCTTCTAGCCACGGGCAATCCTCTGGCTCTGGCAACTCTGTTGGAAGGGTGAATGTCATCCATGATCGACTTTGACCTGGGTCTGGGTTTATAATTTTTGTCGTGCATGGCAACACTGAGATCAAAGCAGAGGAGACCAATCCAAGATGGCATCCTGCGATGTCGGTGTTTCACAATCGATTGCAAAAATTCAAAAGTGAGAGGAGTCCTGGCGGCGCAACTCAGTGATTGGCCCAAGATCCTCTACGACCTGAGGGATGAAATATATCTACATCAAAATCTGATCTACATGACGAAAAATATATTGAAAAAAATCTACAGCAAATCTGAACTATCAAAATCCAGTATCAGGCAACATGTAACATGCCAGTTCTTTGAGTGTTTGACCCGTCGCTGTGGGCTGCGAGATCGGGCAGGGTTGGCTTCCTCACAGCAACTGGTATATTCTGGGTATATTAATCGCTTGGCAATATTGAAAAACAGTGCAAACAGCAATTTCGCCTCACTCCACATCTTGGGAAACACCTCAAGGATTGCAGTATGTTTAGACAATCTTGGGAAACACTCAACGAATGCCGGGGTCTAGACGGTAAAAGGGCACGACCAACTCCTGACATCGATTCCCAAAAGAAATCGGTGAAAATTGGTTCCATCACTCGCTCAGGCCTGGGAAGGCCAAAGTACCAGCGGCAAACAGTTGTTGCCTGACCCGGATGGCGGTGCAGAGTGGGGTGAAAGAAAGCGTCTCTTAACATTTCTTAACATCAATTTGATTGTTGGGGCCAGCCTCCAAAAAGCCCACCGGTTTATATAGCTTCCCCACTCAAATGGCTTCGGACGATCAGCAAGATTCAAGGAGCACTGGCATCATCACTTGAAAAAACTTCCCAACGAATGTTACTGTGCGAGCATTCAGTCCAGAAATTCCCAACAGTTGCTGTGCAAAGAGGCCCAAGTAGTATTAATATGTATTAATATATATATATATGATATATATATATATATTTAAATAAATATAATTTCTGCAGTTAATACATATACACATAAACGCGATCGACGCCGGATACCATGTTCCAAAAACCTTTTGCAGACTTGTATCAACAACACCAAGGCAAACAACAGCCCAGGAAGGATTCATTGTGGCCTTTCGCTTTGGTCATGGGCCTTTGCCTGAGAGACTGCAAAGCACTTTGCTGGCCAGAAGGCCCGCGCAAGTTTGGGCATCAGGTTGGAAAGTGGAAAAGTTGTAGCGCTGCAGTGTTGGCATGGCACTCTGCGAACTCCAAGCGAGAAAAGGCATGCTTCCAGCTTCGCCACAGCACGAAAAAGCGCTTCTACGCGAACTAATGCTAATATACACATAGTAATCGATAATACTACTATAATCTAATATACACATAGCAACTATACATGCGCGATATACATATAGTAACCAATACTACTTGGGCCCCTTTGTGTTGACTAGTTTTGTCTCTCTTGTTTTCCTCAGCACCAGGCCATGTTGGAGCCAAACCTGACAAATTCCAAATGAGGAACCTTGAAATGATGTTTTTTGACCGCTCCCAGCCTTCCGGCCAAGGTTTTCGTGGTTTCCATGTGGAGACCTTCAGTGGGGCAGCTGTTTTTTTATTACCGCTTGGTGGCGGTGGCTCAGAACTACAATCGTCAAGCAACACGCTGGGTTTCCAGGCAATTTTCCACATAGTTCCATGTTTTGAGCCACCGCCCGGATGCGACTGTGGGGTATGCCATTGAAATTCACATATATAAATATATATAAATATAAAAACCCAGGGCACCACAAGGTTACCAAACCCTTCGGCATTTTTGGCGCCGAAAAATATAATGATAGTTATTTTTTATGTTATGCGCAGGTCGCAAAAAAATAATTCTGGTGGATTTTTTTTGCTGGTCTTTTGCTACAACCCGTTGCTGGTTAGAACAATGTCACAAAGCTACATTTCATCTTTGTGCCAACTGACACAGGGGCTGAAACACCAAAACCCTAGGTACAAAGCAAACCCCCAGAAGCAAGGAACCAAGCATACTGGTGAACATCAAAATAGCTGGTAAATGGATGTTCATTCCCCTAAAAATGGTATTAATAGGTATTGATCCATACCCATGTCAGAAATAGAAAAAGTGAACTTGGGGGTTTATGATTGGCTTTACCGCTCGCGCCCGTTCCTCGGACTGGTAGACTTTGCGAATGGTTCTTGGTTTAGCGAAATGGACAAGACTTTCTGCCATGACACTGTTTCCCTAGACCATACGTGATCATTATAACATACGTGATATTGAGTATATATTGAGTATATATTGAGTATATGTCCAGTTTGTGCCTTTGATGTTGAGCATTTGAGCATTGCTTTGAAACCCTAATATCTACAGGGTTAGACATGTTCAGACAGCTGCAACGCCAAGTACGCACCACAGAATTCAGAACAGCGTCGCGATGCAGTCATGGAGGACGTGGAGCAGGTGAGCGGGCACCATTGCAGGGTGGTGTCCCCCCCAATTTGAAGTTTATAAACCCTATTAACCATAGATATATCTGATAGATATATCTATCATAAATCCTAGTTATTGTAGTCCATAGATATGATATATCTATCATAAATCCTAGTTATATTGTAGTTATAAACATGTTTTAACCAACTTTGCAATTCCAAACTTGGGGCACCACCGGTTCTTGTGTTTTGATATTTTTTTTTGACGCGGCAAGCCACAGAGGGATGGATGAATGATAAATGGACTAACATGGGATAATAGTGGGATAATAGTGGGATAATGGATGATAATGGATGATAGTGGGATAACTATAGAAGAAACTTGAAGAAACCACGTTCTGAGACGTTTATGAAATTGGGATAAATCTGGTAAAAACTCCCTTATGATTGGGATGATGTAAAATGACCCCCAATCATTGGTTAGTTGATGGGATGTTGACTATGGCAGGTTAGTTCTCCAACGAAAATCCACCAGATTTTTTTGGGGATGACACTTCTATACGTTGGTGGTGCAATAACCATCTTGAAAAATATGAGTCAATGGGAAGGATTATTCCCAATATATGGAAAAATAAAACATGTTTGAAACCAGCAACCAGATTATGCATTACTTTTCGAGGATTAAAGTTAAGCCATCATTTACCATCCGGCAATCAAACAAACTATACGTAGCAGCTATGATTTTTTTGCTGTGAACCAAAGGGAGTTTTTTTGAGCCGTCCCGGGTGAAGTGACCACAGACGAGATGGGAGAGTTCAACCAAAGTGGTGATTGAAATTGATTGAACTCGATTTAATAATGATTAATCATGGTTCATAGTGGATAATAATGATTAATAATGGTTAATATAGTGGATAATAAGTGTTAATGGTTGGATTACCTCCGGTAAACTAACAGTTTACTATGGAACATTGCCCATTTAGTTTGTTGATTTACCCAGCTAGAAAATGGTGGATCTTTCCAGTTCGTTGTGTTAGCCCGTTTACCCGGCCGGGTACCATTTTCCATCCTAATAGGCTTGGGTATCCACCCGGATACCCTCACTTCATAGCCCTTGTTTTGGCTGTATAGATTGGTCAGTTTTTCATCCCTATTGATCCAGCCGTACGATCGAAGCCTGGCTATCCCTCTTTCCCCACAGGAAAGATTGGGGAAGTCGGAGTCAGAGGGGATGTTTCACGATGTCGAGGATGCAGATATCACATTTCTACCACCAGAAAGTCTGACTGGATTCGTAACGAAAGGACTTTTTTTATGTGTGATGGGGTGCAATGAAAAAAAAATACGAAAAAGTGTGAAGTGGATATAACTTATATAGCCATATATAACCGGTGACATCCCTTTGTGATTTAAGGGACACTGATCGTGGATTGGGCCGCGAATCAGTACTCGAGCAGCTACGGCGGACTGATGGGCTGATGCGCCAGACCAAACCTACTCTACGACACGATAGTCAAACGGCTGGAGAACGAAGATGGTAAAATGATGGTAATTAACATGAATCCAAAATGATGTTTAATTGATGTTTAATGAGTTTACTTTAAAAAAATGAGGCGTTCATCCAAAGTACAGTGAACAGAAGCTACAACAGCATTGATTTGGTTTGAGAGAAACTTTGATGAACACTTTTTTCCCCACCTGCCAGGTGAGGGTTGTTAGATTTTATGTCAGTTGCCTCCTCCTCCTGCTCCTCCTGCTCCTCCTCCTCCTCCTGCTCCTCCTCCTCCTCCTCCGCCTCCTCCTGCCTCGTCCT
>Ga0126342_10002707_pt1 | contig 28142 bp, 23 predicted proteins | sample Cyp1metagenome_FD_92528 | JGI IMG/M metagenome (GOLD analysis project Ga0126342, IMG submission 92528) | Coral microbial communities from Lord Howe Island, Old Settlement Bay, Australia - Cyphastrea 1 metagenome | ecosystem: Host-associated > Invertebrates > Cnidaria > Coral ... | reverse complement strand
TATATATATACTTGGTGGCTCATCCCACTTAGTAAGTGGGTTATAACCCCAGTTATAAATGGGATAAGTAGGGTTAATCCACTCAAAAAACTGGGGTTATAACCCACTTACGAGCCGTGGGATGAGCCACCAAGTAGTCTCCAGTATTGTAGGTTTCCAAGGATTTCAACATGTTACCCAGACCAGAAAAGGGTAAGCAGAGCACAATGCAGGGGTAAAACAAACCCGTTCTGGCATCATTTTTCTGGAATACTGATTAGGACCTAGGCTACCATGAAAATTTCGTTGAACAGAAAAGGTGGTGCTCGTTTGTTTGTGGGTCAATGGGGTACATTGAAAGTTGGTTAGTTGCCCATTGGTGGTGGCCAAATAGGACCTATATCCCCACTGGATCCCTACGGGTCCGTCTCGGTCTCCTAGGCGAGATAAAGACAAAGGTGCTCGCACCATCAACGAGAACATGCTCTTGAAGCATAAGTCCATCAACAAGGCAAAGGAGGAATGATTTCGCAATGGCAATGGGATATCACCAGATGTTCTTGTTTTATTATTATTATTTCATCAAATGATGTGAATATCACCAGCAAACATGGAAATGTGCTTTGATGATGTGTGGAATTCCTCCTATTTGGGATGATGCGGAGATGGCTGAAACCACCCAGTCGCGTTGTTTTTGTGTTGTCATTTTGTCAAGACGAAACCTCTGTGGTTTTGAAATTTCAGGCGAGCACATGTCCGATGCTTGCATAGTTGGTTTATGACCTACCTATACTGATTTTCCTCCTCTAACATCCATAAACCTGATTTAACCGAGTTATAATCCAACTTACGTTTGGCATCAATTTGGCCTTGTGGCGGTCAAAGCCTTTATATCCCGTGTGAAAACGGTACAAACATGTTGTATGTGTTGGGAGAAAAAAAACGCAATTTGGAATGCAGTGGCAATGTATCCTTCAAAAGGGCGTATTAGAAATCACTGAACTCAATGACTATATTTCAATTCAGTGACTATATTTCAAATACCCTCTGGTAAACTAACATAGCTATTGAACATGGCCATTGAAATAGTGGATTTACCCATTTAAAATAGTGATTTTCCAGTTCGCTATGTTAGTTCACCAGAGGGTAAAATGATGCCTCTATCGGCCCTCAAGGATCATCCTGTCCATCCGTCCGGCCTAGGGAAACCCCTACGCATCGAAGTGCAAGCATTGCAAATGTGCTTTGCATCAAGCGGGGGTACGCCATCCCCAGCCGTCGCTGTTGTTTTTCTAGGTTGAACTGGTTTGCTGGTCGCATTTTGGGTGATTTAGCTTTTGGTTAGCTAGTACGTGCTGCTGTTGAAAACTATGGTAACTGGTTTGCCGGTTTGATGCATAGAATCGGTGATTTTGGGAGGTGTATCCTGGTAGCCAACTTGGTTAAACACAAGTGGTGATTTAACTGATTGATATTTAATGACTGCGTAGCACCAACTAGACTTCAGACAGACTCCAACAGTTCAACTCTAAACTCCACGGTCCAAGTTTTTTTCTCTTATACCTCAAGAATATCTTAATCTGCAATTTGGTCGTAAGGATCACTCGAAGAAGAGCTCTTCTTCCTTGAGAGTTTTATTGCAAAAGGTTCGTATTTTCCCATTTTTTTGGGGGGCGTCCTGAAATCATCAGGTTTTCTCCATCAAACATCAAAAACGCTTGGATGATTCTGGGTTCCCCAATAGCTCAGGAACATCAAGTGCGCAATGGTCACATGCCTTCATGCCTTCCAATGATTTACAGTAACAGTTTGCTATGGTACAGATGGCCCATGTTCGATGATTTACTGTACTTGTTTTCCAAAGCGATTGTTTAGAATTACCGGAACTTAAATCATCTTAATTCCCCATAAAACATAGTTAAATCAATCACCATTATATAAACACAATAAAATTCCATCATATTCCAATATATTTCATGATATTCCATTAGAATCCCCATTATTATGTTTTAGATTGGTCCACTTGTTTTTTGTGTCACTGGTCGTTGCTCCGGTCGTTGCTCCCATAACCTCTGACCATCACCAAGTAGGGAATTTGAGTCTTCAACCGGGGCAGGTCTCAACCATTTCTGGTAGATTCTGGTAGATTATAGTGAGAAAAAAAACAATTTTAGGGCTTCTTATAAGGCTTGATCGTCCACTTAAATTAACGGTTATTTCAACGCGAAATCATGGTGAGAATCATTGTTTTACTGGTTGGTGGTTTGGAACATTTTTTATTTTCCATAATATATGGGATAATCCTTCCCATTGACTAATATTTTTCAAGATTGTTAAACCACCAACCAGTTTATGTCGTTTTTGAGGTTTTCATGGTTCTTCCTAGGGAGTGGCAGGGTAGCTTTTTTTCAGATAGTCCATTCATTTGGATCCAATGGGGACAATTGATGACTTCGGAAATCTGGTCGTTGTTTGGATCGTTTCGAGCTGCGAGAAAATCATGGGAATATAGGAAAATCATGGGAATAATATGGGAAAATCCTGGGAATATAGGAAAATCGTGGGAATAATATAGGAAAATCATGGGAATAATATTGGAAAACCATGGGAATATAGGAAAATCCTGGGAATATAGGAAAATCATGGGAATCTGAGTAAACAAACACATTGAACACCATGCATCTCAGACGGTCCCTGCGCAGGTCTACTGTTCCCAGTGTGCTTACACCAACGGCTTGTGCCATGGATGTGGGGCCTACTTCTGGGCAGGATTGAAATTTCCGTTTAGAGAAATCAGGAGACAGGACCAATTCGGACCAGTTCCAAAACTTCCAGATGTCCCATGGAAGTGTCAATGGTTCAGTACTTTTGTCTGAATGGTTGAACAACTGACCGACTGTGGTCCATAGTGATACAGATATAATATAACTTAATATAATATGATATAATTAATATGATATAATACAATATAGTATAGTATAATATAATGTACTATATATGTATATGTTTGTATATATATATATTTATATATATATATTATATATATATTTATTTATATATATGTAGAAATATGTTCCGTGCCGTAAAGTGGGGATGATAAGTTTCTGCTTTGCGGACCAAGCTAACTTCAGATTTTTCATCCAACTGGATGGAAAGCGGTGCCACACGTGGGTAGACCGACCTTGGTCGGAGGCTTTTCTCGCTTCTGGGGCCATGTCAGCCCATACGGGGAGCTATCCCAAATTTTGTTTGAATCTTGTCATTTTTGTTGCATCCCTAGCAATATCTGGAGAGGAAGACCCAACTGCAGATTCAAACCATCGCTGCCAGATGTACTTTGGACAAACAAAAATCTGGTTGGTGGTTTGGAACATGGCTTTTATTTTCCCACATGTTGGGAATAGTAACCCCAACTGACTTTCATATTTTGCAGAGGGGTTGAAACCACCAACCAGATACGGTCTATGTCTATGTTGGATCATGAAAAAACACGTTTTTTAAGCAGCTAATTCTGATATGGTTTGCCGTGGCTCTAGTTATTCAGTACACGGCCACGTTGATTGTCAATAACATTATGTTTGCTTTGTTTTCAACAAATATATAGCATAGGTGAATCTATTTTGTCACCCTAATTGGATTTGTGGCACAAAGGAATCATACCTTGTTGACCCTTGTTGTAGGTTCACCATGGTTCACCCAATTCTATCGGGCATATACATATACTCAATTATATATATATACATGGTTGATATGGTTTGTTTAGTGATGAAGCACTTGGAATCATTGTGGTCTTTTCAGAGAATCCAAGTACTCCACGTCCCAAAGCATCCGCCCAGTTGCGCGATGTGTGGCAAGAAGATGGTTGATGTGTCCATCAGCTCAGTTTATGTCGACCACCTTGGAATCCTCCATACAGATGGGACAGCTGGGCTTTCCCTATAGGTGGGGAAAACCAAGTTTGATAAGCTCTGTTGGCTAAGACTTGGGCGAATTCTGAATTTTTGCTATACGAATATCGTTGTGATATGTTGTGATGGTTTTATAGACCCAGAAACGTTTAACTTGGGGAATCCAGTTATTGGTATTATCTTCCCGAGGTGGGGCCTGCCAGTTCTGTTTGTTTACAAAGCCCACTAACTTGTTTGATATTACCATAAACACTATAGTGAGATATATTTATATAAATCTATTATTTAGTAATTAGTTTGATAAATATTTAAATACAAATAGGTTGATGCAACGATAGTTCGTTTATATTTACCATAAACCATCATCCAATCGTTATTAGAGTTATCTGCAGCATTGGCGAAGCATGTAATTCATCATGTTCTACTCCCATTAACACCCTAGTTACCCTCTGGTAAATTAACATAGACCCAGAAAATCACCAATGTTTATTAGAAATTAATCTTCCAACCCCTATCTGGCAGGGTCTATGTTGATTTTCTGGAGGGTAACCATGTCATAAATCACTTGGGGGAACCACGTCCCGCCGTCCCGCAGTCTTGTTCCATCGGCATTTCCTGAGGTCCAATCACATCATGTCGACGACCTGAGATGGCGAAGGGACCGAAGTTTCACCGGGTGCGGGTGGGGCAGCTGGGCAGCAATCAAACATGGCAATATATGGCAATGGAAAATGGAAAATCCACTATTTCCCATCGGATCCATGGTGCTGCTATATATGGTAACATGGATCCCATCAATATACCCCCAATGTTAGCATATATACCATACATGGATCCTATGGGTTTGTAGATTGTCTTTTTTCTATAGAAACATCCGTTTAGGTTGGGGATTTTCCAGCCACGTTTGAGGACACTGGAGGGTACGACTTTGAAGCAGTCTTTGAAACGCGTCCAAGGGAACGGAGGATCTAGCAAGGTTTCTTCCTTTGTTCTTTGATGCACAGTAGTTGCCTCCGAAAAAACACAACAGATCACGACCTCACTGCGACTGAACTCTGGGATCATGTTTAATAAGGGAAATCATCCCCGAATGGCTGCAAGATTCAGGCGAATAAAATATTACAATTTACACAAACACAATGTAACAATGTATGGTGCCGTCCGGACTTAAAGTCTGGAAAACAAGATGAATCTGATGAATTCCTGATGACCAGGTTAACCATGGATGGTTTACTTATTAATATTTCAATGTTTTCCCATGTTTGATACTGTAACTCATAGGTGAATACATACTAACTAGGGAATGTATACTAAAGATATCATAGGGAATATTTACTAAGGAGGCAAACAAAGTAGAAATGTCAAGCCACGCCCAGCCATGATGAATACTTGCCCGTCTTGGAGCCCATCGAGCCCTCGGACAGACACCCGCGGTTAGTGCAGAAATGGGACGATGGGATCTGGGCGATAAGGACTGTCGTGAAGCCTGGAATCATGGTTAATGTGAGGCCCCCAAGATATACCCTCTGGTAATTTAACATAGCTATTGAAAGAGGCCATTTATAGTGGATTTACCCATTGAAAATGGTGATGTTCAATAGCTATGTTAAATTACCAGAGGGTAAGTTGGTTTAGATTCGCCCCAGCAACTAGTTCGTTATAAATACCCTAAACCATAGTGAAATTGGAGTTATAAACGCACCAACTTAGCTATCGAACGGGGGCCTCACATTGTAGTTAATGTATAGGGGAATCATGTCCATAGCTGGCCTTAGGTTTCAGATTAGTGAATCATTATAATTTACCCAGATGGGATACTTTGGGTGGAGCTGGATGAAATGTGGGCTGAATCAAGCAAAGCTTGGTAAAATTGGGGGTTCCCGAGAATGAGACACCTTGTCGCCTTGACAACTTGCAGATATATAATGGGAAGACCTCAAGTTGTGGCATGTGAATGGAACAAAAAAATGCGCAAAAACCCTGATAAAACCCAGAACTTGGAGGCACCTCCGTTGAACGCTTCTCAGTCGGGCTCAAAGTCACCGAAACGGTTCGGTGAGGGCGGCGTGTTTGACAGGATGGATCTCAAGGACAGGTGCAGGGTGTTTTCGCTAGTGAAATCCGAAAAATTAATCCTTTAAGGTTTGTGAAGCCATCCAATTGTAGCTACACGATATCTCCAACTGACAGGACATCCCAGACCGATGGAAGAAGCTGAATGTGGAGAACCCTCCGTGCGATAGCGATCGCAGTCGTGTCTGAAAATTGCGGATTGATCGGCAATTGTAGCATGGAACATGTGGTGATTCACCAACGGATGGAATAGGGATACCCATGAATACCCTGTTTTGGGAATTTTTGAGACAAAATCATGTGATTCATCATCCTGATGCCATTTTTGTTGATTCCAAGCCTACAGAGTTGCTGATACTGGTTGCTAGAGACTAACATATTGGAGCGTAAAATTGTCTACTTAATGCGAGATACATATATATATATATATAATATGATACACTATATGAAGCTAGTTCAATGTAACCATATATATATAACCATTAAACCATAATATGTGCATATGATAGAGAAGATGTTTAGCATAAGATCCGATGCCAATCAACAGGGGTCTGGCCTGTGGGACTAAGATGATGCAGGTACAAATACTTCCCGAACCGTTCCAGAAAGCAGACCACCGTCTATGCTTGGATCGTCGTGGCGCTCAGTGATGACTGGGGTGATGACCGTTGGACACACAAAAAAAGAACAGTTATATAAATGGCCAAAACACGACTTTGAAATTAAACATAAAACTGATTATATCAGACACATTGCTGGAAATACTTTATTGTGAAATTTGTTTTCGGATGTTTTTGGATGCTTAGTGCTTGGCTACGCAAAGGTTCTCAAGTAGGAACATGAATACCTGACACCTCGGACGTTGGCTCAAACCGCTGTGTACAATGTTGCAATTTCAGCAACAACTACGGTAACTACGGGATATATGAACCAAAGAAGACCTGGGGGATATATCCAGAAAGCATTGGATATGGGTACGGTTCAACACCAATTATACCATAATTTAGCTTCAAATGGTAAAATGCATACATCGCTGCTAGTTACAGATAAATACGTATGTGTTTTTCAGCAGACTGACATCATTTTTGGCTTTTTCTCTTCTCAGTTGGCCATCTTGGGGTCACAACCTTTTCTGTTGAACCCATACCCTCTGATTATATAACATAGCTATGGAATATTGCCCATTAATACACATGATAAAGACGCTGATTTACCCTAGGGTTAACTAACATAGATGTGGAAAGCCAATGGTTTTGCAAAGAACATGAATGAACATGATCTACTTTCATGGTTGTTTTTTTCCGCATCGAACTGTAAACGTTTGTAGGAAGGTTCCTACTGTGCATGTTGTGGATCTTTCTCAGGGCATTGCGGCCTTCACCGCCTTTGGTTGGTTCCTCTTTCAGGCGAGCGATAGCCGCATGATCCAGTCGTGGATGACCATGACTGAGTATAGCCCATGGTGACGACCATAACTGGTAAAGGGCACTGCATGACTTAAGAAACACCCATGTATTTGGTTTTGGGAAGGGTTTTAGCTATGGGTTTTAGCCATGGGATTTAGCTCCAAATAGGGTAGCCTAAATCCACCGGCTTGTCATAGAATCTTTCCCAAATTTGAAATGGCCAGGAAAACCACCCGTATCGAGATGGGCCTATATCGTGGAACAGCACATCACTCACAAAACGGCTTCTTCTTGTGATACCGATGTGAGTTGCGGGTCCCAGAAATAGGGAGGTTCAGGATGATAAACCATGGGATTTTTCGTGGCGCCCGTTTTTTTTTTCCGGAGACATAAAAATGATGTACCCTCTGGTAATTTAACATAGCTATTGAAAATTGCCATTTATAGTGGATTTTCCCATGAAAAATGGCGATTTTCCATAGTTATGTTAGTTTACCAGAGGGTAACATCAACCCATCCCAACACTAGCTGGGTCAATGAGTTGGCCAGTTGGCACTGGCTGGGAGTCGACAAAAAACTGGTTGTCAGCTCCGATCTTTGGTGAACACAAACGGACGAGGAATAAAACAGATCAAGTGCTGGGATACTTCTAAACCAATGTTTTTGAAAACTCAATCATCACCTGCGTTTTTTTTTGTTTTAGCGTGGAAACTCCGCGTTTAGGACGTATGTTGAAGATTTCGGGTAAATGGAAACCAGTGACAAAGATGAAGGTGAATGTCTTAGCCAGGGGATTAGTGTCTTTTCGCAGTCTAGCACTTCCAGACAACCTTCACACATTTAAACCCGTTAACCGGCTATAGATGGTTGTAAATGGGGTTATCATTCCACTAATGGTGTTGTTTCAGTGACTGATAACCTTTATGGCCATGATTGCAGTATAGTCAGCCAGCTGGACACCATTTCGCTGTGTGTTCTCCATTGGTCCTGCCACGGTCGCAGATGGTGGAGAAATACACAGACAGCAAACAGGACATGTGGAAAGAGTATGCGAGGACAGAAATTGGGAACTGGGAACTTCGGAACTTCATTCCCAAAGTTATGCAATTTTTTAACATTGGGGAGTTTTGGGATGTTTTTCCCCACATCGTTCTTGTTTTTGGAACTTAAGTGGTTGGTGGTTTGGAACAGTCCGTAGCCATTGTGGAAGGGACGTGGAAGCTGGAAGCCTCATGAACTCTCAAGCCATGTGGCAGCAAAGGGATTTGGAGACCGGCGGGGCGACCGAACTAGACCCAATGCGAACGTCGGACGCCACCTCGATAGAGATCGAATTGGGCGCGCTGGTTGAATATACAGCCATCATTCATTACAAGGTGGTGCCTCATTAGCTAAGTTGGAGAACATAACTCCAATAACTAGGGTTTAGTGTAGCTATATCTATAGTTACTTTTGTTTATAAGCGAACTTATAACGGGGGGGCACCACCTTGTACAATACCGTGATCGAACAATTATGTAGAACCTACAGGAACTTGCTGCAGACCCAATGCGGGTTTTGAATGGATTTGATATGATTTGTTTTTAGTTGCCAACTGGATGGCATTTTTTTCAAAGGAAATTCAGACTTCCCAAAGTGAGCCTCAGTTCAAAGCGACGGCCTTTCGCTCAAGGCTACACCTTGGGTCTCCCATGGATGAGCAAATATCATCCACATATATCCTCCATATAATGTGGTCATTCCAGTTATACCAGGCTATTTTGTATCCATATATCATCGGGAATACATTTATACATATATCATATATGTATTTTGCATGTAGTCGAAAATCATTTTTTGTTCCGTGAGATTTCGGAGATATTTGGATGAGTTGTTTGGAACGATTCAAAACCAATAATTCATAATAATTCAATTATTGAGTTTGTAAGGGCGACATACTCTGGAATTCACATAGTGAATATGCACTGCCTTGTGAGTTGAATTTTGCAATTGCATATATACATAATATACATATATATATATATATATGTATGTTCCTTATATATTTACATACCTACACACACATGAAAAAAATATATGTATAGGCATGAATATCCACATTTCACATATATATATGAATACATTTACATATGTATATATATATATATATGTATGCACTCTTGAAGTCATGGCAGTTGTCTACACGCACAAACAAATAAGGTTCATTACTTATTATATCTTATTATATGTAGTGTCAAATATATAGCTTAATAAATTTAAGATGTTCATCGCTTCTTTCTCAACAGAGAGACAAAGTCAGAAGTTAGTAAGTGATTTGGTGAGTGGACCCCATTTAAAGATGAGAGAAACAGCCGATGTCACCAAATTATCAGCACATCAGGAAAATAAACGTACTTGGAGGGTGAACACCATGGTAACACCTTGGAAAAAAGACAACGATTGCATCAACCTGATCATTGGTACAAGGTGTGCCACCCAAACGATAGCTACGTTCAGTATTTAAAAAAACAACTCCATTTCCATCCGTTTACTATTTAATATAATATATATATACAGTTTATATATGAAGGTTTCCTGAAATGAGGGTACCAGGGTACCGCCAAACCATCCATTATATAATAGGATTGTCCATTATAAACCATGCATTTTGGGGTACCCCCACCCCATTTTAGGAAACCTCCATATGTATGTATATTTATATAATATTAATGATGATAATAACAATAATAAACATACATATATATATATATATATTATATATGTATATATCAGAGACCATATAAATATATATATATATAAATAATTATATAGTTAGTGAAGTTTTTTGATTACGGGATCATCCACATTCGCAGTCGGCGACTCATGAACCACGAACCGCCAGATGTTTGACCTTGCGCTTTGACTGTTCCAGGACACATATGACCTTTCAACAGGCCAGCATGAACAGAAATCAACAAGATGTGTGGATTCCCAGTGCAGTGTCGTAGTGGATATCAACTAGCTACAGTTTTTTGTTGGCACCAGGCCTTTGTTGTTTTGAATTTTCACCCAGAGATTTTCTTTTGTTTTGATTGGACCTCAAACAGTTTTGGCAATTTATAAACGGTTATAAATGAAATTATACATTCCATAAATGGGGTTATAAGTTTTAAGTACTTATAACTGGTAGAGGGCCATAACTGAAGTACAATTATATAAGACTTTAAGGGAAAGACATCGCAAACGCCCATATATGCAAATACCAGCCTGCAGTGGGAGAGTGTAACGACCACAGTAAGTCCTCACTGTTTGTGCGGTTGGTAGCTAACGATAGGTGCTCCTTGACATTCGGAGAAGCTGCTGCAGGCCATGTGATATCAACCTAACAACATGGGGTTATAAATTATGAACCAACAACGACAGAGAGATTTCGAAGTGACAAGTATGGGAGAATAGAATGGAATATAGTCGGTATGGATGTGTTTGCTTTTGAATACGCGGTAGCAAATCATCATCCATTGATTCGTGGCAATTATTTACCATCATACAGGAGCGAGCATTGGACGGAACGGTACTGGTACTGCAGTGAGTGAATGAGCCATTTTCTCATCAAGATAGCCATGAGGGAACGGACAGCAATCGCTGCCTCATCTGGGTTGTTTCTGGTTCTGGCTACTTGGGCGATGGTAAGTTCCATGGTTGTTAGTGAAGAACATATCCTTTTTTGCTGCTGCTGTTCACACCTTTTGGCACCGTAAATCTCGTTGCGAGAAATCCTCTGCAATTCACACCAGACATGGATTCATCGCCATGGTTAAAACTCCATGTGTCGTTTGTTCTACGGCTGGGAATGGTTCCACATGATGAAAAATAATCCCAAACAAGGTGGTGCCCGCCCCAGTTACCACTTCGTTTATAAACCATAGTAACTACAGATATAGCTACCATAAACCCTAGTGAAATTGGAGTTATTTGCACCAACTTAGCTAACGAACTGGGGCACCACCTTCAATGGATGATTTTTTTTTGAGGGGTCCCATCGGCCGAAAAGGTACTTCATTTCGAACCTATTCCAAGTTACCCACCAAAGTAACCATGGCATTTACCACACTTTGTTGTAGATATGGACCTTCTGTGAATTTGACATCCGATTTCTGTCGGTGCCCAAAAATTCAAGGCGGGTCGATGTTTTTTTTTTCCATCGAACCAGCTAGGTTTATCAACCAACGAGCATGATGTTAACCATTGTTCATTCATAGGTAAAGCACAGATCGTATTTGAATAAGTAATTCATCCTTTTTAACAGGTGAATGTTCCATAGTTTTGCTGGGTGAAATACAGTTATGGCCCTTTACTAGGTTTTCGTCAGTGAAGTCACCCCATTCATGGTTTATGATCGCTCCATAAAATTATATGTTATAATCGGTATTTCGGGGTTTTAACTGTAAGGTTTATTTTCACCATAGTATTGATGGTCCGATTTATGATAGTTGATAATATACTACTGTATATGATGAATACTAGATGGGATGTGATATACTAGATGGCTGAGTTCACAATCTAGTATTCACCATATAATGTAGTAAACAATACTATACTGTCTTGATTTGTCCTGTATACATTACAATCTACTATTCTGGTGAACAACACCTAGATATACTTAACTAGTTTGGGTGTTAAGCATGAACCGTTTGATCTACTAGTTTGGTATTGGCTAGTTTGACTAGTTGCTTATCCCTACCCTCTGGTAAACTAACAGTTTGCTATGATAGACCACCACTATAGATCAATCAACGAACTAAATGGACATCTTCAATCATAGCAAACTGTAGCAAATTACCAGAGGGTAACTTAAACTAATCCCATTTATGGAATGTATAACCCCATTGAAATAACTCATAGCCATTGCCATGTCACTGTACTAATCCCAGGCCTGATTCATCTCAGCGTTTTCCAAACTCCTCCCGACGTCCCAGGCCTTCCGAGAGATCATGATGAAAGCGCGGCGGCAACGCTTGGGGTTGCCTCCTGAGGCAGGACAGCGTTGCGGGAGATGGTGCATGGCAGGTGCTGATCGCGAGAAAAATAGTGCTATAAAAATTTATCAACTGCTGTAATGGCTATAACAAGATGTATTGATACATATTGCAATTTAATGGCTAGTAGTAATTCATGGCTTATAACTAGTGGCTATTTAATGGCTCATAGTGGCTATTTCATTGGGAAGATGATTGATGTATAGGAGTTTAAACATAGCTATGTTTAGTTTAATGATACATGATTACCTATGGCTAGTTAATGGCTGTTTAATATTTTGGGGCTCATCTCAGTAAGTGGGTATAACTCCAGTCAGTAGGGTAAGTAGAGTTAGTGTAGCTATAATTGGAATTAATAAGCCACTTACCAACTGGGATGAGCCAGACGTAGGGAACATTATGATTAACCAGGTGGGCCCTCCACACGATAGCAAACATGATCTATAACTTGGTTACTGCAACTAGGGTCTATGGGCTTATAGAACTATCGTTTTCATGCGGGTTTATAAATCAACGAACATAACTGGGTGGCCCACCTTGTGTATAGGGATACACTATGAAGATCATGTGGTTTATTACCGTTGGTAAGCAAACATAGCTTTCAAACCAAGCCTATTGTATAATAGTTGATTTACCCACTGGAGGGTAATCCGGGCTTGACATCACATGAATTGTGGGAGACTCATCAGGAACCAGAGTGGTTTTTCTATCGGGATGATTCGTAACGTCGCTGGAATGATGCTTAATATAATCGGAAATATCCCAATATGGCCTTATTTCAGCTATTTTCAGGTTGGTAAATTACTATATAGTTCAGCCGGATATATTATATATATATGCATATATATATATGTATATATATATATATGGTCCGGGGTCCCGTGTTCCCAGCCCCTCCATGGGATGGGTCCCCAGGTAGCACCCCCTTCCCTGCTACTACGTTAGTTTACCGGAGGGTATTGGGATGATTCATGATGATTCAGATCGCTTCAGATGTAGAATGATATGTTCGAGTGTACATAAACCTGGTGGCCCCTGGCGTTTCTCCCACTTTTTGAGTTCAGAATAGCAACCCCCGGAAGGTCGGTGCCGCCCAGGCTCCGGGAAGCGTCGAGATTCGAGATCCCAATGAGCCATGAATGTGGCGCCCAGCGAAGTGAAAGGACTGATTTCACGGAAAAAAATGAGCTGATTTTCATCATCCTTCATGCAAAATTGCAATTTATTCGTTCATAACCGGTTATTTCTATGGGATTATACATTAGTTATGACTATTAGTTATACAGTGAAATGGCCATGACTATTAGTTCTAACTGGTTATAAATCGGATTATACATTCCATAAATGGTGTAATTTCAGTAATTGCAAACATAACTGGTATAATAAAGGGCCATAACTGTCGGCAGTTCAGCCAATAGTGGAGATATCATGATATCTCTGGTTATGACTAACATAGCCATGGAAAGATCCACCATTTTTAATAGGTAAACCATCGTCTATTTCTATGGGCCATCTATACCATGGCTATGAACCAGAGGGTAATTATATCTGACCCACAGCCCTGGTCGTCAGTACTCATGGCTGTATTTAATTAGATGCGTTAGGTTTTTTTTTTTGCGATCAATTTTCGGATTTGCCCAAAAATTGGATACCTCAAACATTTACAACATTCAATTTTCATTTTGGTTATTCGAAGGGATACATACAAAACGCATGAACAAAGGCCACAAATTGAGTTTGGGGGTTAGTATACCCAGTCATGTGAAGACAATTGGCAAACAATTTGGTTTCAGTATTCTGGAACTGTTTTTTTTTTCGAAATGTTGCGCAGCGAATCGTGTTGCAACTTTAAAATACACATCAGTATCATGCCTTGATGGAAATGTCCACAACCCATTCTCATTTTAAGATATATATTTAATGTGAACAAATGATGCACATTTTGTGCAACATTTGCGTTTTTGTTAATATGTTCCCTTTTGTATTCTATGTTTTTTTTTTAATCTATGTATCTACAGATATATCGATTATGCACATATAGATGTACACGCATGCATACACCTAGACATACAGACACACGCACCTGGCACTTCGCCTTTAGTACTGCCCACATTGGATGGGTCTGCAGGCTTCCCCCTGGGGGCAACAGGAATCTTCGCTTTCACCCGACATCTTCGGCGAGACAAAGAATGACAGCGGTCCGCCCAAAAAATGTCATGCTGCCATGCGTTTGGTGGTATTTGGTGGCCAAGGGATCGAGAGGGCTTTGTTGCCAATGTATACATGTATATTACTGCAATATTCATGTCTATTATATTATATCTCTATGGATCCAAACACTGAGAAGGTACTTAACCCTCCAAATTATAGTAAATTATACCCCAGTCCCACTTCCTGAGAAGGTACCTGGATCCATAGGGTTATATTATATATATACATAATTTAACGGGGCATATCCATACAGAACTGGATTGGAACGTTGTCATGTTCATGTTCCAGTGGAGATGCACATTCCAGTGGTCTCCCAGTCTCTTCACCTCTCCCAGTCTCCCATAGGATCCTAACGGTGCTGCTATATATGGTGTGCCATGGATTCCATCCATATCCGTCATGGGTTATAGTCCATCTTCATCCATTCTCTTCTGAATTTTTGGGCAGTTTCAACAGATTCTCCTTACGCTGCCAACGTCTCGATGTTCACGATTAGCCCATGAATGTCAAACGAGTCAAAATGCATCTGTTTGTTTTTGGTTACATACAACTACAGTTAGTTCTGTTCCTTCACCAGTTATAAGTCAATAAGTCACCCCATTTATGGAAAGTAAAATCCGATAGAAATCATAGAAATAACAAGTTATCTCACCATTTACGGCCATAACTGTAGCACTTGTTGTTGGTGGGCCCAACTAACATTCCGGGAAGATCCAGGTTGCAGGAACTGGATCTTCGGCATCGCTAATGAACAGCAGCGTATAGTTCCCTTTACCAGTTATAAATGGTGAAATAAATGGTTGTTTCTATGGGATTATACGTTATAAAAGAATGGTTGTTTCTGGTAAACTAACATAGCTATTGAAAATCACCATTTTTTTATGGGAAAACCCACTATTAATGGCCATTTTCAATAGCTACGTTAAATTACCAGAGGGTAGTGACTTATAACTGGTATTTCGGGCCATAAGTGTTCTTGATACCTCCCAGCCACAACTCCAGCAGACGTACAGCTGCTCAAACTGAGCAGAGCCCAACGTAATAGCGACATGCAAAGAATATGTGCTCCAGAGCGAACTCACCTGTATCCAAATCGACCCGTATGAGACATAGTGTCATTTGCGGAGGTTGTAACTAGAACATTTTAAATTTATTTTCAAGTACCTCAAATCAGTTCATGTGTTTTTTTCGTGGAAGATTGTCAGCAAAAAAAAATCGTTCAAGTGAACGCAGTCTGTATTGAGCCAGATTTGATAAAGTTTCAGGCTGTCATCGGCCATGTCCTGGAATTCCAGAGGAGGCCGGTGATTTTCTCATTGTCGTGTCGTGTCGTGATGCACCGCGTTAATTTTTCTGCTGCGACTTTCGACACGTGCCTGTTCCATCCCTGTTTCGGTCCGTGTGGCCAGGTGAGACTTTGTTGTCGGGCGACCTAAGTTTGTCCTAAAATGTTAGGCGATGTTGGACGGGGTATGAAAGATAGAAAAGAAAATAGATGGATAATAAATTCGTCGTTTTATGGGCATTGAAGTCAATATTGAAGTATTTAACATTATTTAAGCGTAAAACATAGAGATTGAACTTCGAACCATCAAAGATAGAAATCTAGCACATGAATAGCGCAACTAAGCAAAAGGAACTCCCAAAGAAACGGGCCCTCTCATTTTTAAAACATGGTCTGCCAAAATCTCATGATGCATCATCATCATGGTCATCATGGTCCTGGTTCAACTTGTCTTGGGGGCATATCCCACAGTTCTGTCGACGGTTTCGACCACAGCGGATCAGCTTCGAAGAGGCACGGGGACAATCCATGAGAATCCCATGAAATTCCATCCCCCGATTTTCCATATACTCCCCATTTATCAAAAATGAGTTAACATCTTAACATGTGGTTTATAACATGGTCCACAAAATAAATAGATCCATAATACTAAATCAGGGTTTCGTTATTCGTCTGGAAACCAATTATAGGGGCGAAAGCTTGACCAAGAGAAACCAGTTATGAATCGAAATGGGCAGCTAATGGTGATGACAGGATGAGGACGCACTGATTGTGATGATGACGGTGATGATGATGGATGAAAGATGAATGATGTTGATGTTGATGATTATGACTATGATCATGATGATGATGGTGATGATGATGATGATGATGGTGATGATGATGATGATGCCAACAAAATATTTGTGTTTGCCTTTTCACCTCACGCTTCACTGCCACATGAAGACAACCATTAGGGGTGCTGTTACAATCATCACAAGAATTTGCACCTAATGGCTTACCTCCTGAATGACGTTTGATGTTGGGAAAACCCCGTCTTAAGCATTGAACAGTTATCAATAAACATGTCGGATTGTTTTCAACTGTTCCCACCAAGCATTGGATTTTTTTACTGGACACCTAGTCATAATCACCGGAGCTACGTGTCATCGAACGTGTCAATGGAAAATCCCTCTATCGAATGGAGATTTGGGAAAGTCATCGAACTAGATGGTGGATTTTCCAACAAGCCATGTTTGCCGGAGGCGATTTGTGTCCTGTTTTGTAAGGTTTATCTACAAAGAGACAAACCAAAGACTGTTCTTGGTTGTCCAGGCTTTGAGAGGTCAAATGTCTTTGTGTTACAAGGAGGTGCCAATGATTAGCTAAGATGATCTATAACTAACATGGCAAGGGCTTATGATAGATATATGGATTTTTCCTAAAGGAAGCGCCAGAAGTTGATGCAGAATGCCTGCGGTCCCTTGCCTTCATGACTTGATGCTAATGTTGTTTGTCTGAGTCTGAAGCAATTCACACAGTTATGCACAATTGTTATTGGTTGCATCTCAAACCAGCAGCACATTAGCTGTGCTGTTGGCAATGACCCAGCGATGGCTGCCTACTTTGCAGGGCTTCGGGGGTCGTGCCAGGTCATAGCCAGGTCATGCCAGGCATGGAAAAGACACCTCCAGGTCGGTCTCCATTTTGGGTACCCCCCAGTCATCCATTTCAATACCCATAGGATCCATGGTGCTGCTAAATATATGGGAACATTTGCCATCCATATACCCCAAATGTTAGTATATATATATATGCCATACATGGATCCTATGGGATATATTTTCCAGTATAAACCATCCATGAAATATCATAAAATGGGGTACCCCTATTAAAATGGATACAGAATAAACACCCTGTTGGCAACAAACAGATTTCACTTGGAGCGCCATCTTGTAGTGGTCAAGGTCCATTTCTTTTGATGAATGTTTCTTTTCCTACAGTTATGACCTGAAATACCAATTATGTTTGTACAGAAATTAACACATTTATATGGTTTATGTATAATCCCCATAGAAATAAGCTATAAGCAGTTATAACTAATGACCATAACTGTGTTGCTTTTTGGTTTTCGCAAACATCCCATGGTTTTTCCCTTCTCTTCGACCCTGCCGGCTGAGTGGAGCAAGGTCTCAGCCGGAGTATCCGAACTACGGCGAGTATCTCACGACGCAGGAACCGTGGTGATGGAGTGGATGGTGGCTTTCAGCCACGGTGTTTAAATTTTGTGAATAACCCATAGGATCCATGTATGGTATATATGCTAACATTGGGGGTATATTGATGATAAATGTTACCATATATAGCAGCACCATGGATCCTATGGGTAATATAAATGGGTTTATCGTAAATCATTTTTATGGGGTGACTGTACTGACTTGACTGGTTCGGGCAATAACTGTGAGGCGATTAAGTATGATCAAATATTAGGCTCATCCGGCAAACACGGGCACGCTAACAAACATCCCCATTACGACTTGCAGATCCCCGCGGTGAGGGAACAGTGAAAAAAAAAACTGAAATCCCAATTGGACTATTTTAAATAGCAATTGGTAGCTGAATTGTCAAGATATCCCGATTCAAGGAGTTCCACTCCATCACTGCAGATTGGTAACCCAGCATTGGACAAGCTAAGCCTACAGCATACTGATCAAGGTCACCTTGTGATCCAATAGTACCAGTTTCCAATCTTCCATGGAAATAGATGCCTGCCAAAGCATTGGCGCCTGTTTGGTTCCAGCGTTCCATGCTCAATTTTGTTGGTGTGTACCATGTTCATAAAGTGTTGGTCATTTCAAGTCTCGAGGGTATGCATGTTTTATCATCTGTCATCAAAAATTGGAATATTAGTTAATCAGTTAATCATGTTGTTAATCATTAATACATGTTTCATCAAAAATTCAGAAAACACACGTCTATCTTTCACCGTTATCCTCATGTTTGCTGCATATCCCACTTGGCATTTTTTAATTGAAGCCTTGGAAGATCACCTCACGACTCGCTATTGGCAACTGGGAGTCTATTTTACCCATATACATCATATGAAAATATATGTTATAGCATAATGTTATAATCCCATATTAACCCCGTTTATATATCCATTTATTATGTACATCATATGTTATCCATGATTGAACATATAAATGGAATAATCCACTTAGTGGACTTACTAACCAGGCAATTCAGAAACATACCCGATGTGGTGGGGGATGTCATGATGACAGTGATGACAGTGCATCTGCGGTGGCCAGGGTCGGAACAGTCTGTTGTCACCGTAGATGTTTATTCCATCCCCCCAATTCTGTTTTAATCTACCTCCTGAGCAACTACTTGACCCTCAAATCACACCCCAAATGCTCAAAAACTGACAACTGGATACCCTAAACAGATCTAAACAGACACTGGAACATGAAAAGCATTGCCTGTGAGACTGGCCATAACTGGTGGTATGCGCCACTTCCATGGTGCACCTTGAAATTCCATGGTTGATTGTCGTTGATTGTTTCATTTCATGGCCATGAAATGGGTTTTTCCAATGGTTTTCCTACATGAGAAACCTATGTCATAAATCCATGTACCCTCTCGTGATTTAACATAACTATGGAAAATCACCATTTTCAATGGGTAAATCCACCAATCAATGTCATTCTCAATAGCTATGTTAGTTTACCAGAGGGTAAATCCCCTATCTTTCCATGGTTTCCACTTAAAATGGCAACCGGTCAATTCCCCAAGTTTTTTTGGCAGAGCCTCGTACTGCCCCCCGAAATCCCCAGCATTACTGGCTGCCCCAGCTGCTTTCCAGGAAGCATATGCTGAAGGTGCGACCTGTGAAGGCAATTGTCAAGGGGTACCCTCTGGCAGACTACCATAGCTACGGAAAATCACCATTTTTAATGGGAACTATAAATAGCAAATTTCAATAGCTATGTTAGTTTACCAGAGGGTATCACCTTTTTTGTGGCTTTAAAATCGGCTAGCTTCACGTGTTTGATCCATCTGTATTGATCCCATCCACAGCCCTATTCTATGGTCCCAAGTATATCCAAATACGTGTTTTATCATCTATCAAAACAACAGTGAATCGGGGAGGTTTTTTTCAGTCTCCACGGGGGAAGGCATGATAATCCAACAACTTATAATTAATCCCCCAAAGAAAAACAACAGTTTTCATGGTGGGATTCTAGTTTAGGGGGGTTACACTATGTGGGTGGGATTATTTTATCAAGTGTACCCCCTTAATATAAGCCCCATTCATAAGAATCGCATATCCCATCACGTAGTTAATAATGACATAAGTTGTAGTCCAGCAATTGTAACAATTTCCAATATGTGATCATTCATTTAACACATAATCCATCTAACAAATTGTTCATAAACTGGGGACGTGGTTATTTAATTAAGTGTAACGCTAGTCATTCGCTTTGACTTCCCACGTTTCCTGCAGATGCGCCACAGAAAAAAATCCGAGTGTCCAAAGGTGAGGCCATGGATATTTTCTGTTGGGGATAGTTTCAACTATTTTGTTGAAGGTTTCAGGCTTGATGAAACTCCCGCAAAGGACATTTTATACATAAAGGCACAAGTTTGTTCCTTTGAATTATCATGTTGGTGGTTTTTGAAGACGCCTGGTCTTGTCTTCCCCGCTTGAAAAGCTTTTCTATATCATGGTTAAGAGACTCATCCCAGAAATGACCAGACGCGTACCTGGCGAAGAATCCCATTCCCTCAGATATGATTTTCACCCATTTTCGATATCCTGGTTTTGGCTCGGATCTATTTATTATAGGGGTCCAAAGAATTGGGCTATATTTGAACGGAGGTGGAATGAAATTGCATCCACATTACCTACGTACGATTATACCCATGTTGATACTAGTTTGGTAGTGATTAACCATGGTTATAAGTGTGATAAACCCAATGATCAACCTACCATTTGGGGATCATTTGCATCACACATGTATCAGGTATCAGACATATTGGGGCTGGTTTAGTATTAGTTTGACACAGCTTGTAGCCATGAAATTCCCCCGGCTTTGCCACGCCTGTTGCGTATCAGGTTCCGCTGCCAGAGCCCATGATTCACACCCTGAGGAGCTGGGAACTGTCATCATGGCTGGGAAATTCTCGAACATGGAGGTGTACAGTTATGGCCACTTATTATTTATAGCTGGTTTGAAGGGATTATGCCTGCATTTCATTTTTATAGGGTTATAAGATGTTATTTCAATAGTTATAACTTGGGCCATAACTGTACAAATGCTGGGAAAATTATCGAAATTCATAGAGCAGTTGTTCCAGCTGTACATTATAACAAATATGTACAGCCATATCTTATAACATGTTTTCCATAGATGGGAAAATGATCTGAGCTTGAGGACTTTAAGCCACTAGAACAAGGCGAGTTCAGCTAACATGGGCGTTGAAGTGCTTCTGCTTTGACCAAGAGAAGATCAGAAAATGGTGACTGTTTTGACCATATGAAAACCAACCAAAAGTGGGCCCAGACAGGAAATTGTTCTATAGTTGAAGGATGAACATCTCTGCCTTTGGATCGGATCGCCAAATTTGTTACTGCTGAAACCGCAAAGCTGGATTTCTATGAGAAATTGACCCACTGACAGAGGAATCATATTGTTTTATTCAAGTGGTTGTTGATACCATGTTTAACTCCAATATTCAACCATTTACATTCATTTTACCAGTTTATATTATAGTTATATATATATATTTACATATCCATTAGTTGATACTAGGGGGAGGGGATTCTCATCATACTAACGATGACATAGGTTCTGGATAAATTACAATGGCCTCACGTCGCGACGTTAATTGAATGATGAAGGATGTTTAGTAGGGGTCGCCATCCCTAAGAAAGTAGCGTTGAGTCAGCTCTTGGTGGTTGCACTGTTACCTCAAGAGCAGTATTGAGCAGTCGAAAATGCAATGGCGGTGTATTACGAGGGCCAGGTGGAGGAGTAAATCATAGCCAACACATTGCTTAACGTTCGCTACAGAGCGCTGGACAATGCACATGCGAAGGGGCAAGCATCAAGATCTCCAACAGAAACAGGTGGAGAGCAAGGAAAGCAAGAGGTGTCACAGGCAGAAGTGTAAGGTCGTCGTGGCAGGCCAAGGTTGTCAACCAGTTGAAGGTGAATGATCATAATTCATCCACATAGTTGACCAAAAACAATTTAAGGAACAATGAACCCATGGTTGGTTTCAACCATGCTTCATATGGTTTTCCAAAAAAAAAAGGGAATCGGCTGTCTCGCTGCCCTGCAAGTGTCCACATCTTTTTTCATCCTCTAGATGACATGTTGAAAACACAGTTATTCATTTTGTTTCTCACCTTTGGAAAAATCATTTAAAAGAGCATCATTTTGTATTGCGTGGGCCAATTCAAAATGAATGAACTGGTATTTCGTTGAGGTGAAGCTATCATTTTTGATCACATTGGGAAAACACTTTGAACATGCGTGTTGATCTAACACATCACCTGCCCGAACGGCTCGAAGCATGACGGAAATACTATTTCTAACACAATACCATCGCCCATTGTATCGCTCCGAAGCATCTTTTCTCAACTTTGCCACAAGCATTCGGGAAGTTCTTGTGTAATGGAACTTACGATGCAAGCATTATGCCTCCACTGGAAACAGCTGCTAGCGTAGCATCTAAGGCATGTGCAAGCGTAGCAACATATCCTGCTACCGTAGCATGGAACATTTGCTAGTGTAGCATCTAAGGATGTGCTAGCGTAGCAACTTTTTTCCGGTTGCCGAAGCATGGATCATCTGCTACCGTAGCATCTAAGGCATGTGCAAGCACAGAAACATATTCTCTGTTGCCGTAGCATGGAACATATGCCAGCGTACATATCCAAACCAAAACGCAGAGCACAAGAACGTTATTGGCCCCATCCCACCCCACCCCATTCCACCCCGCCGTACCAAGACCGAATCATACCTTGCACACACAACATCCAAGTATGCAGTAAGCAAAAATTGACAAGCCTTCTGGGACGGCGATTCAGCCGATAAGTTGGTTTATAAACCATAGTAACTAGTTCGATATAGCGACCATAAACCATAGAATTCAGCCACTTAAACCCCATTCACTAGTTCTTTATATCTACTATAAACCATAGAATTCATTCATAGCCATGTCTCAAGTGAACGCGAGCTCGAACGGGGGCCCTACTTTTGGGGATTCCCGCGTCCATCCAAGTCATCCACAACCATGAGATAGCCGGCTTGGTCTTTCTTTAGCAATACAGAACTGTTGATTCACCGCCTGGCTGACTTTCGACACTGGGATTTTCTATGTGATGCAGTTCATGGAGACCCTGCTGATCATCTACTGACCTTGGAGCACTATGAGGAATGGTGCTTGGCGCTATGTCAACAAGATGAAAGGCGACGTCGCAAGGATCCAGTTCTGCGTGTACCAGGAGAGGGTCCTTGTCCATGCGTATTCTGGACGCCGACGACATGGCGACTTTCAATGATTCTTGGACTCCATCGCGACAGAAAGACAAATCCCTTGGCTGTGTGTGGTTTCTCTGGACCTCAGCAGACTGGGGAGACATAGGAAAGCCCAAGACCTATGTTTTTTGGACTCAGGCAATCCGAAGCGGGTATGTTCAGGGCATGCTGAGCAAGATCCGCTCTGCAGAGCTCCTCAGTTGATTTGTAAACCCCATTAATAATGGATATATACTTGAGACTTGAGATAGTTAAAAATCAACTGAGCTATCTAGGGGGCCCCGGATTGTAAGGACTCATGAAAAAAATGGGGCTGATGAACTACTGTAAACCGTATGAAAGTGGAACCTTTTCTAACCAACTAGTATTTCATGAGATGGGACAAAGGAAGCCCAATAATATTCCATCACGTCACATTCCCACATCCCCCATCTATATTCCACTAATATTCCATTATTAGTGTGAGTGTTTTACGGACCACACCCTGGCTCATCCCCTTAACTGCAGGGGTGAGGTAGTGGCCCGCCTGTCCGCCTAGTGTTGCGCCCGGGTATTGAACCCGGGTCTGACGCATGAGGGATGCGTTTTATCCACTAGACCATATGATCATTGTAATTTGTGTTAAACCACCATATCAACTCCCATGTTAGTTTAAAATCCCATTACGGCCCATTATAATCCAGTAATACCTCATTAAACCCCATCAAATCAGCATCAATGTGGCAGCTTGTCCATTGTTCAATTGTGTGTTATGTGTATATATATATATATAAAGTTCCATTCATTGGATCGCATTAAACCAAGAACCCCATGGGATACTCACTCTTTAAATACTCCCATGTTTTAGCCTTTCGGAATCCTAATAGATCATTATTATGTTGGCGAAATGAAAGGACATTATTGTTAAATCACCATTTAGAATTCCATTAGAATCCCATTACCCTCTGAACATGGCAATTTATAGTTGATTTCCCATTAAAAAATGGTGGTTTTCCATACTTATGTTAGTTTACCAGAGGGTATACCCATCTTATCCATACAAAGTGGTGTCCCATAGTTAGCCACGTTGCTTTGCAACTAGCTTGAGCATGGTTAAACGGTTAAATTAGGGTTTTTGGTAGATATATCCATAGTATATCCATAGTCAATGGTTAATATCCAAGTACTCGTACAATCCCATTAAATCCACTAATTAATTCTCTTAAAATCAGTAATTAAATGCCATTAAATCACTAAATTCCTATGAGTATTCCCAACAAATCAAAGTTCCATTAGAGTCCCATGAATCCCGGAGCCTTTCGATAAAGGACGACGAGGTGGCCCGGTTTTTCGTGGCTGGCATGGCAAAGGTGTGATGGCCGGTTTCATTCAAAAACGGGTGGGGCCCCTGTTTGGCAAAAAAAAGTGATCAAACCAACAAAACATAGCGAATTAATGATTTTAAGTGGATGTTAATGGGATTTAAATGGTGATTAAATGGTATTTGATGGGATTTAGTGGAGATAGATCGGTGATTGAATGGGATTTTGATAGGATTTCGTAGGATTTCACGAACCGAACTTGGTAAATTCCAGGGTTTATGCGGGATGTAACTATAGTATACTAGGGAATTATGAAATAGTTTTGCTTAAAACCGAAGGGCCTACCTTGTAGGACCCGCAAACATTTTTTTTTTCAGAGTGTTTTCTGCTAGGTTCACTGCGGACCATTATCATTTGGACAACATGGTGCTATTTGTTCCTTGTTTTATAGCTTCAGTAGCTGTTGAGTTTATGGTGGATATATCCAACTAGTCAATGGGTGTTGTATACTCCCAACATACACAACTTGAGGGCCAACACTTTGTATCAAAGTTTCTGAAAATGAGGTCACCCCAGAATCATCCAAAACTTGTGATTTTGTTATATCAGTGAAACCAACAGTTTTGGGGTGTGTATATATATATATAATTATATATATATATATATACATACATACATACATGTTAGGTGGTTTAAAATAATATATGTCTATTTTTTTATTTGCCCAGGTGCATGGAAAATCATCCAAACAATGATTTGCTTCAAAGTGATTATTCGCCCACTTCTATGTCCTAAAAAGGTGTTTTTTTGTTCTTTCAGATTTTCAGTAAGATAGGATTTTCTCAATTTGCCCAGATGTTTTGTAGGACAAAACATGTGATTCTTTGCATCGCCGCCCATGCCTAGCAAACTCATCGAATCCCGTTGTTCGTCAACATATCAAGGGACAAAATCAAAACTAATGCAAAGTAATTGAATGAATGTGAGCAATGATGCGATACTTCATTTTCATTTTTTCCCCATCGTAAGTTGCCATAAATCAAGGATAATCCCCCATGAAGTAGTAGTTAAATCATATCTACCATAAACCATGGTTATTACACTTATGTTTGCCAACTTAGACTTCAGAAAATGGACCCGGAATCAAGTAACTGTGTCAATATATATATCTATGAGAAATCGTAGAACTCAGTTCACCAACTTTGCATATTGTTGCAAATAAAACCCATCAAAGCGGATAAATCAATGATAAATCCCATTGACTATAGTTATAGTACTGGTTGGTGGTTTGGAACATTTTTTGTTTTTCCATATATTATTGGGAATAATACTCCCAACTGACGAAATCATATTTTTCAGAGGGGTATTTCAACCACCAACCAGCAATTAATTCCATGAATTCCTCAATGATTTCACCTTGACGAGTGGGACGGCCAGGCCGATGAGGAAGGTTTGAACCTCTTCGCCCAGGCACCCGTCCGAGTGCGGACTCCCAGTACTCCCAGCAAGATGTTGCAAGTTGAAGCCCTCGTTTTTCGAGAATTCGTTGAGTTGGTAAAGAGAACTTGGTGAATTCTATGGATATAACCAAACTTATATAACCAATTCTATTGGTTTATAACCCCATTATAAACATTCTATAAACTTGGTGAATTATCTATTCTTAATGGGGTTATATCCAAACTTATAACTGGGATTAACCATTCAAAGTTGGGAGACAACTAAAACACATGAACCACTTACAATGGTGATTTAACCAGGAAAATTGGTGCTTCCCCCCCCCCCTATCGATAGCAAAAGGTGAAATCCTATGGTTCAGCAGAACTTGATAAAGCAACCAATATTATTGGCGGAGGCACACATTGTACCTGCAAACAGCTGGATTTCACCAAGCAAGCACAGCATTTATCGGCGCGAAAAGTGGTTTACCATCCGGCTATTTAGCATAGCTATGGAAAATCCATTATAAATGGGGGTTTTAATGGGAAAATCATCTGTAAATGGGCCATTTTCCATGGCTATCTTAAATAACCAGAGGATCCAGAGGGTAACCAGCAAAAAAACAACCTAATGATAAAATTGAGTTCACCAACCAAAAGGGGTGATTGAAACATCATGCATCAATCTCTGAAACAGCCATGAATGGAATATGACAGTTGATGACCTGAACATTTCATATCCCACTATAGATCATCAACAGTATTCAGTATCCGATTATAGCATATCCCAGCATAAACGATTAATGTTCTATAATATCACTGTTGATGAATATGATCAACTCAATAATCAACTCAATAAAACAATCCATGATGGTGCTCTTTCTGTTTGCAAAGGATTTTTTTTCGATGGATGTCGAAAAAAAGGAACCCCATGTTTGGACTGAGCGACTGCCTTGAACAGTTTGGTATCCTGCGGGCCGAAATATGTTAAGATATCCCGGTAAATTGTTTGTATATATATTCGAATTATTAGACATGTTTTGACCACAAAAAATCCTTGCGCATGTGTTTGTTTGTTTTAAGGATTGTAAATATACATGTTCAATATACAAATATTGAACGTGCCTACTTGCCTAATATTAGATATTAGATTGTTTGTTTCCACTGTGAAAACTGAGACAAACAAGCAAATTCTGATGCGGAGATGGGTTGCTGGTCCTGCCCATGAAAGGTACGGCCTCCGCAGAGGTGGCCAAACAAGTCGGTTTTGAGTCCAATTAAGAGTAAATGTGGCATAACTGGTTGGTGGTTTGGAACCATGGAATTTTATGACTTTCCATTCAGATGGGAATGTCATCATCCCAACTGACGAACTCCATCATTTTTCAGAGAAGTAGGCTCAACCACCAACCAGATAATGTTGCTTGTCAAATCATCATTTCATATGAGTTTCTGATATGAATCCCTAACATGTTGTGTTTTCTGCCCCATTCTTGTTGCTTAAATGGGGCTTGGATCCCCATTTTTTCCCATGGTTGGTAAGATCCACCTGCTGTAGATCCCATCCCGGCGCGTCTCGGTCCTGACGTTGACTGCAAGGTACCTTGCCGCAGCGCCACACCTAGTCCGTTGACCCCAGGGGTCGGGTGCGGAACGCACCATGGGTGAAACAGCGAAGTTTCATGGGACGTTCAACCAACTCGATGACGTTTTTTTTGGTGTTCGTTGCCAGTGCACGTTGGGAAGTTTGTACAGGATCCAGTGGTTTTCCATGTTCATTCTCTTTGCGATGATGGATATGAAAAAAATGGAAACCCCTGAAAAGGATGGGATAGAATGGATTTTTTAAGACGACTTTTCCTTGATGTTCCACAGTGAGATACAGTCCGGTGACACTAGCAAAGGTTAATTCCTAACCATATTTGGGGGAGGGAGGGGCACATTTTTGGAGGGGGGGTCGGGGTCGTGGTTGAATGCCCAGTAGAACAAGTTTACT
>Ga0126342_10002706_pt1 | contig 28145 bp, 30 predicted proteins | sample Cyp1metagenome_FD_92528 | JGI IMG/M metagenome (GOLD analysis project Ga0126342, IMG submission 92528) | Coral microbial communities from Lord Howe Island, Old Settlement Bay, Australia - Cyphastrea 1 metagenome | ecosystem: Host-associated > Invertebrates > Cnidaria > Coral ... | reverse complement strand
TGATGTATGTAATGTATGTAATGCATGTAATATATGTAATGTATGTACTGTAATGTGAAGTGATGTGATGTAATGTGATGTATGTGAGTATGTGATGTATGTAATGTATGTAATGCATGTAATGTATGTAATGTATGTGATGTAATGTGAAGTGATCTGATGTAATATGATGTAAAGTAATGTATGTGATGTATGTAATGCATGTAATGTATGTAATGTATGTAATGAATGTAATGTATGTAATGTATGTAATGAAATGAATGTAATGTATGTGATGTATGTAGTGTAATGTAATGTATGTAATGCATGCAATGCATACATATATATAAATTTATATTATGTAATGTATGTAATGTATGTAATGTATGTGATGTATGTGATGTATGCAATGTATGTAGTGTATTTAATGTATGTAACGTACGTGAGTAATGAATGTAATATATGTAAGTTTTGTAATGTATGTAATGTATGTATGTCATGTATGTTATTTGATGTTATGTATGTAAGCATGTAAGCATGTAAGCATGCAAGCATGTAAGCATGTAAGCATGTAAGCATGTAAGCATGTAAGCATGTAAGCATGAAAGTATGTATGTATGTATGCATGTATGTATGTAGTGTAATGTAATGTAATGTAAATGCAATGTAATGTATGTAATATATGTATTGTATGTAATGAATGTAGTGTATGTAAAGTATGTAATGTATGCAATTTATGGAATGTATGCAATGTATGCAATGTATGCAGTGTATGTAATGTATACAATGTATGTAGCGTATGTAATGCATATAGTGTAAATAATGTATGTTATGTATGTAATCTATGTAATGTATGTATGTATGTATGGATGGATGGATGTATGGATGTATGGATTCATGGGTGTATGGATGTGTGGATGCATGGATGTATGGGTGTATTGATGTATGGATGTATGGATGTATGGACGTCTGGATGCATGGATGCATGGATGTATGGATGTATGGATGTATGGATGGATGGATGCATGGATGTATTGATGTATGGATGTATGGATGTATGGATGTATGGATTTAAGGATGTATGGATGTATGGATGTATGGATGCATGCATGTAGGTATGGATGTATGCATGTATGGATGTATGCATGTATGTATGTGTGTATGTATGCATCTGCTTGTACAGATGCTGGATGCTATGTTGCAGTGCCACCCTCGTACTTGCACAGATCCTTGCTGCCACGTTATAGGATCTTTTCTGGTACATGCACAGACAGTTGATGTTACGTTACAAGCCCTTCTATTCCACATGCGCAGACGGTTGATGCAACGTTACAAGAAGTTACAAAATCTTCTCTCCTACTTCCATATGCTTGATGCTACGTTACGAGATCTTGTCTTGTACGTGCACAGACACTTCATGTTGCGTGCCAAGACCTATTCTACACGCGCAGACACCTGATGGTCTCTGAAAGGATCTTCTCTTGTACTTGCACAGACACTTGGTGCCACATTAATAGACCTTCTCTTGTTCTTGCACAGACGCTTGAGGTTATAAGATCTTCTCTTGTACTTGCACACTTGCACAGACGCTTGGGCTTGGTGCTACGTTAAAAGACCTTCCCTCGTACTTGCACAGACACTTGATGCTACGTTACAGGGTGCTGGGCTACCGGGGGGGGACCACCATCTGGGGGGGGGTAGCCGGGGGGTAGCCCAGACCGGAACCATATATGCATGCATGCATGCATGCATGCCTGGCTGCCTGGCTGCCTGCCTGCCTGCCTGCATGTATCCATCTATCTAATCATCTAATCTGATCTAGTTTTTAATCTAATCTTGTCGCACATCACTGATAAATTGCATGCGTCAATGAGTCAATCGTCAACAACCATCATCTGCTGCTGCGGGATCAGTTCTACCAAAAGCTATTCCAACCGCTCAGAGCCAATGTGAAAGACCCCATCTTGATTTATTGATGATAAATCCCATCCCCTCAATATCAAATACCCAGCATTGCTGGCGCCCAAAATGAATAGATCCACGACTAAACCAGGATTTCGTTCGGAGATTCAAGATGATGGGAGTCGTCCATGGCAACATGGTGACATATGGTGACATCCAAGTCACCAATGGATGTGCTGCAGGCAGCGTTCGAACCTCAGGCAACTCCATCTCCCCAGGAGACGCTCCAAAAGTGGTTGACTTTGGTCCAAACAGCTCCCCAAATCCGCAGTTCAGGGCCAAAAGACTGGGCCCAGCATAGGTCGTGCGTGAAGGCGCAGGTGCACCTGAGGGCGTGGTGTGAATGTCACAGCATATGGAGCAGTGCGCACAGTCCAGTAGCAATTGTTGTATCTAGCTACATAATGTCTATTGTGTATGTGTATATATATATATATGCATATTGTACAAAAGTGGATATTCAAGGGATAGGAAAAGGGGAATATAATCAACAAAATGAGGATATCTATGAGTTTGAGTTTATCCAACCTGTCATTCCATTGTTGTTCAGGCTGCTTTGTAGGGATTATCAGTTCAAGGATGATGATAACATGGGCGTTGAACACTGCGACCCGTGTAGCATCAAACTTTAGGACCCTAACTACCCTCTGATAATTTCAAAGTTTGCCATGGAAAATTGCCATGGCTAGCTCAATGATTTACATTGATTTACCGCTTTTTGTTGGATGATGTTCAATAGCTATGTTAAATTACCAGGGGGTAAATCCCTTATCCCCATTGTTGTTGATTGATTTTTTATAAGCACCACGAAGTTCCATTGGATTTTGGGGCCCCAGGGCCGACCTGACAAGATGACGCTTACCACAATGTGGTAAGCTCGAAGCATCCTTTTTTCGGGAAAAACCGTCAAAAAGCGGCGTGTAAATACAATATATGTAATATCAATATATATATATGTCTGTATATATATATATCATTATCTCTATATATATATATACACACCTGTGTATATATATATATATTATACATATACATATACATATATATATATACATAAACATACCCGCGCACACACACAAATGTATAGTATATACACTATATTACATATTACACTATATATCAAGCCAGCGCCTCACCGTCATTGAAATCATGCTAAACTCCACAATCCAAGCGTCCAGTCCATCAAAAGCCTTTTCACATGGTCTGTTTCAGTCTTGCTCAAATGCTAAATCAACATAAACCAACTCACCAACCTCACATAAACCGACCATTTTTTGGGCCATTTGGGGTACGAGTTCCCCTTCGTTCCACGTCCCAGTTGCAGCCAAAAGTTGACAAATGGAGATCCCAGCAGCGGAGAACGGGTACCAGGCCTGATGGATAGAAACATGTCAGGAACATACCCATCTGACAAGGAAGTTAAATGCATGGTTCTAAATAAAAGTTGTTATATCCCAATTGCACATGTTTTTGATGGGTAAACTGATGGTTATATTGTCCCCAAAGTTGGGAAACATGTGCAAATCATAGTCAGAAACATGGTAATTAAACACCAATGACACTCAGCCATAATCCGGAGTCCCAGGCTGAGCATCAGGGACATTATCCCCAACCAGGCTCAGTATCAAGCGCCAGCAAAAACAAAGGGATCCATGAGTTGAACTTAAGTGGGTTACATAGTTCATTAGGATAACTAGGGGCAATGTCCAGGTTTCCTACGATTCCGATTCCTGTGGTGAACCACCAAGTGAATCTAAGTGATACACAAACCAGTGATTCATGTATAAACGCAATAAGTATATATATATATATTTCTACATTATACATATATGTGTATATATATATATATAATATATATATATGTAAGTCGCCCAAGAAAGGGCAACTATACCGCAACGCCGCAAGGCTTCGTTTACAGTTTCGTTTCCAGGGACACATCTTGCACACACAAAACGCCGCAGCTCCCTGAGGGCCCTACACGTGAAGGATACTTGGCCTCCTCCATCAAAAGTCGAGCCTATTGCCACAGGGACGAGCAGTCTGCTCTCAACAAAAAAAACTGCAATCAATATTAAAATCATTTTATAGAATCAATGATATTCAATAAGTATTAATAGTTTATATGTATAAGCGTACATGTACTTATAATTACTTATATATATATATATAATATAGTTCTATATAATGCATACATATAACCCAAATGTTGGATGTATGGAATATTGACCAACACTTCCCCAAATGACCCAGTTATGTAGGTACATATACCATACATGCAGCATTTGGCACTGCCGCGGCACCTTTGAGTTGTACTTTCCCGCCAGGTACAGCAAGCAGCGCAAGGACAGGAGGCCTATGGTGGCCAAAAGCTTCATCAGTCTCCCAGTCTCAGCCATGGGAAATCATCAAAAACGGAGGAACATCTCCGGAAAATCCATGAAAATCCCTGATAGCTATCTATAGATGGATATAAGATGAACGTTATTAACTGAGAAAATCAAATGAACATACGTGAGAATCATCTATAAATTCAATAGTTGAGATGTTGCGGCCACGTTTGAGAAAGGGTACCTCTCCCCAATCGGACCGCATGCTGCCATTTTTGGTCCAAATGACAAGAACCGGCACCAATCCCCAGACTTCCAAACACCTGAGAAGGTATTTAAAGACGTTTGAACATATTTGAACCCTGCAAAAGCCAAATCATCCATAATCATCATATTATGTTCTCAGGGGTCCTTTCGAAGTCCAGGGAATATCAATATCCTTCATCCATCGTTCTCTATGAGTCGGCTGATTTTTCAGCATCTCCTGGGGAGATATGATCTGCATACCCTTGGGACTGCTGATGAGCTATAAATTCGACCATTGATCATCAGCCCCAAGAGATCCTATAGATACCTATAGATAACAATCTACAGATAGTAAACCTATACATTATGGAAAACTATTATTACGATCTATTACGTAATATAAATATATATATATATAATTATATATAGACATAGATAACAATTTACCATAGTTTCCAGGAAACAATGTACAGCCCATGGCCAACACGGCCACCATGGCCTCCTCCACGGAAGTCGTTCCAAGGGTTGGAGCCCTGAAAGCCCAGGTCATCGGACCATCGTTTGGAACGAGCCTCGAAAGGCACCTGAGCGGAGCACAGCTTGGGAGGTCACCCCCCCTTTGGGTCTGCTGGCAATGCTGAAGTTTGGGGATTTCATGGATCTCACGGCTTGGGGATTGATGTGAATCTGGTGGAACACGAAACGCGCTGGATTTCCATGGCGTTTGATGTGGACTGATGTGGAAGAAAAAGCACAGCCATGGTCAAGTGAAAGAACCAGGCATGGGCTCAGTCTTCTAGGTCCGTAGCCACAAGTTGTTTCAGCGAATGTCAGCAGGAAGCCCATATACATATATATGTGCGTGGGAAAAAGATTGCTCTCTTTAGCTTTCCCCTTCAACCAATCCATTGAAAAGCCCAGTGACGTCTCCCATCATCAGCTCCCAATACCTCACGCGCAACCCCTGGAGATTGTCACCTCATGTCATTTACAGCCCATCACTACTTTGTCACAGTATGTCACAGTCATATCTCCTGTGGGCAATGCCATTAATGCTACATGCGCTTGCCGCCGTTGCTGCTGCCATTGTTTTCCTTCTTTCACAATGGTTTCACACTGTGAAACCACATGTTTTCCCCTCGACCATACCTCATACAGCCCATGACTGCTCATCAGCTGGAGATAACTTCACAACCCACAGGGTAATTTCTGGTAGATGTACGGGGCCCGTCCGAACCCTAGGATTCAAACTGATTCATAGTTGTCCTCGAAGATGTGAGATTTTCCCACATAGATCTAGTGACAATGGAGCAAGCTCCTGGTGTTCTCCCATCGAAAAAGCTGTGATGTAAGCACCGTAAATCACATTCCCCTCATAATGATATCCTGTATTGGGAACCTACAATATCTAAGATAACACAACATATCATCCAAGAAATTCTAAAGATGTTTTGTTTTGTGGTGTTTCTTATTGGGGGTTCCTGGGACTCTTGACCATTGATTTCCCCATTCATCCAGCACGTCCGTCAGCCCTGGTCCAAGGGACTCTTGCATGGCTTCTTGATGGCTGGGATTCTGCTCCTCAGGACTCTCAAAATCGTGGAGCCCCAACGGTGCTTAACAAAAACATGGGGTCTTGATGGTCAGTCCCATCATTCTACATGAAAAAATTGGGCTCACTTTGTTGAGATTTCGTATGATTTTGTCTTTCATTCGATGTGTTAATAGTCAAAAGCCTCTCGTGGTTCAAAGGCTTTTGGATAGGACACCAAAACCATTTGCGTCCACACTTACCCATCCAAAAGTGCCTATCTCCAGGGCTAACTTTCCTCCCAAAAGTCTATGTTGCAGTGGATGTCATGACTGGGAAGGTTTATGTTACTGTGTGTCCCAGGGTCATCATGGGCATTTTAATCCTCCATCCTCCAGGCAAAAAAGTCTGCCGATTGAGCTAGCACAAAAGCTTACTTTACAGGGTTGTTATCATTACATAATATATACATGTATATATATATATATATACATGTGTGATTGTGCGATTGTGTGTGCGTGTAAATAAAGTGAAGAACTGTCAAAACATGTGTTGCTGAGGGCCCCATCAGTGCCATTTGGCATTGGTCCCCCATCTGGCCCAGCCACATCCATGGTGATCGAAGCTAACTTGGAAAGCTGGTTATGGGCCGATTCCTCTGTGGGAGTAGTTGCCTTGGTAGTCCCGACAGGTGAAACTTCAACAGTTTCAATGGAAAACAGTGCGTGTTCCGACGCTACATGGAAGTCGTGTCCTTTTCTATCATCATCAGAGAAAACAGTTCATGAAATCAAACGTAAAACACACGTATAATTGAAAGCGCCAGCCAAAAGGATGCCTTTATATGTCGCAACCAAGGGGCTAAGTACCACGAAAAGCATGGACAACAGCAACGTTTCTTGGCGCCTGCGGTTGAGGCCATGCCAGGTTTTACACATCAGGCGTTGATGTTTACTGATGTTTACTTGTGAAAGAGCCCATGGATATGATTCAAATATGATATATGACTTATGTATGCTGCATGATTATATATACGTGTGTGTAAAGCCGTCCAGCCCCCAAATGAACAACCATATCTCATATATCCTTTATTGTGCAAATCATTGTTTCTTAAAACCGGGGATCCGAAAGTCACCATCAAATTGCAAGAATGACTGGATGATTTGGAACTACTCCCATGACATTGGAAACTTCCATGTATAGTATAGATGATATCTATCTATCTATATATATATAAGTACTAAATAGACGATCTTTCATGATATATCTAATAGATCTAATAGATTCTAAATAGATGTTTAGGACACCTCTATGTGAGACCCCTTGCATTTTGATCATTGGGCAGGAATCCGCCGGATTTCCACCTGGCACTTATTTTTTAGCATCTTCATCACCCCCGCGGAAAACTAAGAGCAGTTCACAAGCATGTACTCAATAACCTGCTTACATACAGCAATTACACACATATATATATATATATATATTTAAATATATATATATAATATATATATATATATAATATATATATATATAATATATATATATAATATATATATATAATATATAATATATATATATAATATATAATATATATATATATATAATTTTTGTATATGTATGTCCGTTTTGATTTGGGCCGCTGCGATTGCATCTGGGAGCCTGGAGAAAACATGTACGTGGATTACTATCAACACATGTATCCCGCCCGGTTGTACGCCTTCCACTGGCGGGAAGGGCGTGCCGGTGCTTCTTGAAATCTCCGGCCTCGGCGAAACGACCAGGTGAATCTGCCAACGCGGCCGTAGCAGCTAGTGATGAAACCGGGCAATTGGAAACCTCCAAGGCTTCACATACATATGCAAATTTATATGTTTACATCTATATATATATACATGTTGTGCAAATATGTTTTCATATGTAATATATATATATGTATAACTATACATATATATATACACATTTGTACGTACAATTCATGTATATATGACTACATACATACAATTACAAACATCTGCTTGTTTTCCTTGTCTTTCCTTCAAATATTTTCTGGCTGATTGGGGAAGGGTCCCAGGGTCCCCATGGGTACCTTTCAATGTGTCAATGGGAAACCCTCAAACAGATAGTATCTGTAGAATCTTGCCTAGTACGCGTTTATATCTGGTTGGTGGTGTTACCGATCTTGAAAAATATTAGTCAATGGGAAAATTATCCCATATTTTATGGAAAATAAAACATGTTTGAAACCACCAACCAAATATGTATGTATATATATATATATATTTATATCTGTGTGTGTGCCAGTGCAATTTTATACGTTGTATATATACAAGAGATTCTTTACTGTCAGTACACACATATGCACATATAGTTGTATGTGTTTCTCCCTCTCTCTCTCTCTCTATCTTTCTTTTTTAATCCATCTCCAAGACTCCTAGAGTTCAGCCTCAGAATACCACCCCAACCACCTGGCTTAGTGGACCTATTCTATCCTATTCTGCCCCACCAATTGGTGGTATTTGGTCACCCATTGAATTTTGCCAGATTTCCAAGGGGATTTCCCAGCCATGGATGACCGGTCGTCTGGGTATCACCTATTTGCCCTGCAGTCAAGGTGCAGGGGTGCTGCTTGTGCACTTTGCAGTTCGGTCTTGTAATCAGAGATACCTTGGGCCAAGGTGGCCAAGGCCCCATGGAAAACCAGGTCCTCCAATGGGTCCCACGTCACAAGGTGGGTCCCATAGTTAGCTAGATGGGCTCATAAGGTTAACTATGGTTTATGCTAGATATATCTACGTATAGTTAACGTAATAGGGGTTTGTATATCAGCTTATAACTGGGGGGCACCACCTTGCAATGGATGTCAGATTGCACTTTTTTTTTGCGGGGGGGCAGGCCAAACACAGGGGCATAACTCACACTTAGATTTCAATGGTTATTTTAAGTATTTTTGCTATTTGGACAATTTCACCGATTGACTGACCACACAACTTAACTCCACCTTGAAATCACGTCACAGAGTTGCAAAAAAAAATACGACAAAAACATATCATGCCGCTGACAGCTAAGCTTACGTGCAAAACTTAAATCATTCATATCTGTCAAGTTTGGTGCCCACTGCAGCACACCACTCTCTCTCAAATATCCTTGGATCAGAAGCTACCCAGCCAATCCATGTATCTCCTTGTATGGCATGTATCCACACTTATTTAGCCTAAGGCCTGAGAATGACCCACTCCCGTAACATAAATATATGGGGGATTTCTTAAAATGGTGGATCCCCAAGTCACCATAGCTTTCAATACCAAAAATGATCTAACTATGGATGATTTGGGGGTACCCGCGTGACTTAGGAAACCTCCATATGAGTCTACCCCCCACCTCTCCAAGCTCTCGCCCTTTTGGCCCGCTTGGCGTAATCCATCAGCTGTCGAAGTGTCCTTGACTCATCTTGACCCGGACAGCGAGCCAAAGGAGTCAGCACTCGTTAAGCGCACAACCACTCAGCACAACTTTGTGTGGCAAAACCATGGGAGGCAACCAGGATGGTTGTCATGGGAAATGGCGATCTCACAGTAAAACACGGATTCCGATTTTGATAGGGATCAAGGTAAAAACATGTATGTGTACATAAATAACTGCACACATAACTATATATATAATTGTATATATATATATATTATATATAATTGCATATATATATATATGTAATTGTATATATACATATATGAAACCATTCAAGATAGAAGTGTCTCATGGTATGTCAAGGTACGAATGTTGTGTTTCTCTCAAGGGATGCACATGCTTTGCAGATTGGAATAGACATCCAGTGACCTGATTGCCAAGTGCCAGCAGCCAACTTGGCCCAAAAAAGAAGGTCCATTGACCCCGGGGTGTCGTAAAAGGTCACATGAACTCTCAATGGGCAAATGGTGAATTGTTGTTTTGTTGTTTTGTTTAATGGATATTGCAAAGATTCAAAGTTGCAGGCAAATTTGCAAATGTCTAGCATAATTTGATCCAACTATAATTACATAATACATCATACTACATCTTACAAAAATGTAATCAGTTGAATACACCGGACAATTGTATCATATTAACTATATATATCAAATCAAATCCATCAAAATCACATCCATTAATTGGCTTAAACGGAAAGTCATTGTTCAATGACACCAACTCTCACAGGTTTTTCTGGCAAGCCGGCTGGCTCACATGATGCTGCATCGTTGTTCCACGGTGAAACGTATATTTTGGTGAGACCGGAGTAATCCCCAGGGAACAAAAATCGCATCAACAGTTTGGTGATTTTTAAAGTCAGTTTGTTCAGTTGATTGGTGAGACAGTCCAGTGGTGTCATCTTTTGGGGTTGAACCTGCTGTCACTCTGTAATGGATCTAATTGGCATAGACATGGAACGTCCCCCCCTGCAAATCCACATACATAAATCATCATAAATCCATTAAGTGGGACAATCAGTTTGTTTTGCACAGCAAATTCTAGGTATAATGGTCTCAGTTGCCTTCTACCCCGAAGAAAACCTGAATTTCACCAACCCGCTGCAGTTCTCCGGAGATTTCCGCGCAGCTTCAGGCGGTGGCAAAGTCCTTGTCCCAACCGCTACCATCATCCACATATTCGATGAACTGTGGCATCTCATCGGGATGTACCTCGGCAAAGAGTTGAGCCGAAGGGAATAACTTTTCGGAGATGTCGTGGATGTCGATGGAGCGTCGTTTGTCTTTTAGCTTTTCGGAGATGTTGGTGGCTTCACCCAACAGCCGCGGGGATTCTGAAGACACACTGGGTTTCATGAATTCGAGAACCATCTCATCCCCACAGATATAGGAGTCCAAAATGAACAAATCCGAACTAAGTTTTTGCCCAAAGTAGTGACCGCTGGGATTAATACGTACAAATACATTAATTAAATCCATGTCTTGAATTCAAATATATTTGAAACCCACGAACCACGAACGCATCCCCAGGCCAGCGTTCCAACCAAGGAGTATTTTTGGGGGCATCGATTCGGACCCTTGTTGCGCTGAACTCAATTCTATGAGGCTCAATTGCCTTGAACTAATGGTGATATCTTTTCTTACTGGAGATATGATGTGCTAATTCCATCTAATTCCCCATCACATGCGTGTCTCGCATGTTGTGCCTAAATGTTCCATCTGATTTTCAAGGCGTATTCATATCACCGAAGCCCACTGGTATCCACTGGTATCCACTGGCCCAAGATTCGGTGAAGTTGTTCAAGTCCTTCCGGCTTTTGACCTCGCGATTAGCAAAGCCATGGCATTTTTTGAATCACCGGAAACGAATCTTGCACTCCCGAGCAAAGACAAGTTTAGAAAAACTTGGCATTAGAAAAGGTTACGAACACTTGTTTATGGTAATCAAAGTTGGCATTAGAAAAGTTGTTTGGAAATCATTTTTGCTTCACTGCAAATGATATGCCAAAGGTGCGGACTGGTCACATACCCCCAGAATTGATTCTGGGATGTGCATCCCAGTTTGTGACTGATTGATGAATCATGGTCCATTCTGATTTTCCAGCTACAGAACCAAGTTAGGGGTTCATTGGGAAAAGAATCTATGATTACATATGCAGACCCTGGCATGAGTTGGGGCTTTGTAAGACCACGTTCCTCAATGGTTTTCAAGGTCGAACTCCTCAGAGACTTGTCAAGTTGGGATCTTGTCAAGTTGGAACAGCGGCACCTTCGGTAGGAAGGGGGCTTCAAGTGTGAAGTCTTGGAACTTGTCCTTGGCTGGCCATGGGCCATGTGGGCAAGCCGACGGTGGCTATTTTGTCTAAACCTACCGGGGATGGAAACTCACTCAAAGGCTGATGACTTGGGGATGGTGACGAACGTGGCTTTACCACAGAAATGGCTGATTTCTTTGCCATCCAACAGGTCCCAAACAGGAACAACTTCGGTCTTTACCCACACCCCAGTGAGTATCCCATCCTATGAAACTGGTTGGTTAATATTGGTGAATTTGGTATCTATTTGACATATATAGGCATTATATAGGTTGTAAGGATATACTGCTTCTCATTAGTCCCGTGATGTCTATAATCAATTCGGCAGGCTTGTACCCCATAATGTCACGAGAAATCGACCATCCATGCATTATATTTATGTATGTATAACTATATATGTATAAAATATTATAAAATATATCATATATATATATATCATATACACATACACATTTATCACGTGTTTATTCATGCTCTCTTCAACTTTTGGTGGGAACGATCGGGTAAGCAACCATATTCGGTGCTTAAATCTTCCTACTCTTGGAGCTATCAGAGCCCATCAGCAATCTTAATGGTCTCTTAATGAGTGTTGCATAGCTATTATTGTTATAACATTTCCATCAGAGATCAGAGCATATCAGAGCCCAGGTTCCCAGCTAAAGCTCTTGTACCACTGATGTGATTTGAGATTTCGAACTCCGCCTGAGAGCATGGGAAGTCGATCTGCCGGCTCCTTTTGGCAAATCGCCTTGACGATATCTACCTCGGAAAGACGGAAAGGACCTGGAGGGCCCTGCTATAAATGATGAACCATGGGGCTGGAAACAGTAATATGCTGTAAACATGCTGTAAACATGATGTATGATTGCAATATATTGGTAGCTTAATTGCATAATCTCAAATCATATTCCGGATCTTGTGGAAGATGGATTAGTGACGGTTAATGCCGGGGCCAAACATCTCCGATCTAGTCTTGTAGAGGGGAAATCGCAGGGAAACACCATCTTGACTCCACTATTCATGGGTTTTCCATGGTTTTCCTGGATATTGTTGGACCAATTTCTGAGCATGAAAGCCGGAAACGATTCAGAAATGGGGAACAAAACATTCTAAATGATATCATGTAACTTGTGTCATGTGATTTCTGGATTCTATGTTTCCAGTGAAAATCCATAGGTTGACAGTTGAAACAGTTGACAGGTCACCACATCTTTTCCAATGCAAGACAAGGTGCGCAGGCGGGTGACAACTGCGGAGGGAACTTCACGGCATTGATGCCTTTCAACACCTGGAAATGCCCAAACTCAATGGGGGCTTTAATTCAATGGGAATTTCAGGATCCTATAATGGAGGTACTGTGCCATATAAAGCAATATTTTGGGGATCCCCTTACATAGACCTTATATAGGCCTTATATATATATATATGGTAGGTGCCTCCAAGTGAGGTTCCTGAAATGGCCATTGATTAATGGATTTCAATGGAAAATAATATATACATATATATATATATATATAATGGAGATTTCTTCATGGCAACGTTTGATTATCCAAAGGGTGCCGCGATGCTATACATTGGTTTTTATAAGCTTAATATAGGTAGACAGTATATATATATACGTATGTATATAGTATATATCTAGCATAGATCCTACTTCTCCGAGGTATAAACCAACGTAGCTCTCCGGCTCTACATGGTAGGGAAAACCCTATCATTTCTATTGGGAATCAAAAATGGCAATGGAACATGACCACCAGACTTTCACCGAGGTGTGGTTTGCAGGGCTAACTAGAACTATAAACATCATGAGGAATTACATAGTTTAAATGCTGCTACTATAATACACATTATATATATAATTACTAAACATCATTGTTGTGGGCTATTATAATAACCTAGAATCCCCCAACAAGCCAGGTAGATGAATATATAACCCATCAAAATTAATCCTCTGTTCCTATTACTAAAAGTAAAATCTATCCGCCCGACGCGTATAACACCCCACCAAATGGTAAACACAGTGATCTATTTTTGTTATTAGGTGGCATTTTGTATTTGGGTGCCCCTAATGTTCCAATGAAAAACTCTAATAATAAAAATATTAAAAACATATTTCAACTTTGATTAAATCCCTTATCGAAATCTATATAACATATTGCCAAAAACAGGATTTCGAAGCTTTCCCCTAATATTCCAATGAAAACCTTAATAATAAAAATAACAAAATAAAACTTGTGAGATGGGACCCTCATAAAAAACCTCCACGTGGCAATCTATTTGTATTAATAGGGGGTTGAACCCATTGTTTTACCATTCTGTTCTCCTATTGATTCTCAATTACCACAAGTAAGAATCCAATTGCGCCCAACCAAAAAAAACGGAAGTGCCACACCAATTCTTTTTTTTTTTGGGGGGGGGAGTTTTAGTAATAGGAAGAAGGGATTACAACAAATAGCTTCATTACAACAAATAGCTTCATTACAACAAATAGCTTCATAACATTTCATTTAACAACCTCCTGTAAACCAACATACAGTTATATGGAAAATCACCATGTTGAATAGGTAAATCATCGAACTAAATGGGTCATCTATCCCGTAGCAAACGGTTCGTTTATCAAATGAATACATACATATTATATATATATGTGAAGAATGAACATCAAAAAAATATAGGTACAAGTAGGTGAATGACATTGAATAACCAAGCACAGTGGCTTGCCCTCTGGTAATTTAACATAATTAGCTATTGAAAATGGTGATTTATAGATATTTATAGTGGATTTACCAATTGAAAATTGTGATTTTCCATAGTTATGTTTAGTTGTAATCTAGCAATCAACAGAGGCCGCCTTGGCATAGATCTGCATGGGGTACGGTGCCTCAAAAGGCGCCGAGCCCGTCATGAACTCCTCAGGGCGTTGCACCAAACCGTGACTGCTCTGACCGACCAAGGGAATCAATATTGGAAGCTCCAACTGAAGATTGATGGGTGAAGATGAGCTTCCTACAACTGCCATGGTTTTTGAATGTTTTTGATGCTTTTTGTGAGTTGTAGATGTTGTAGTGCTGAATCTTCCGGTCTGAAAATTGCTAAATACCTGAAATACATCCCAAAAACCTAGTTGAAGCACTGTCCCATCAAAAAAACACATCGACCATACTGTCACATCGTCCAAGCTTCGAAGATGAGCACCCCCAGCATCCACCAATCCACTGCGTGGGTGTGGCCTGTGGAGGCAATCACCTCCGGTGCGAAGTAGTCGGGCGTGCCACAAGTGGTGTAGGTCTTGCCAATCACAAACTTTGCTAGACCCATGTCCGTCACCTTCCGAGAGATGCTGGCAGACCAGGTTTTTCCATCGGGTTTTTCGAGGTGTTTGGCGCTTGGGAATCTTGATTTTTAGCCATGAACATATCCTTGTTGATTGGTTATCGCAAGAAGTTATACTACCTGCTTATTGGGAAAACATAAAACTCATATCAGGGAAACTTTTGAAATTGAAAGCCATTTACTTGGTTTACAATTGGAAATTGTAACCTCAATGGACATCTATCTGGTTGCAGCTTGAACATGTGCATGCTCGGCTACTGCGACCGATCGACTTGAAACAAACCCAAACTAGAACACATGACCAAAAGGCTAGCCTAAACATGCTGAAATCCTGTCACCACGATAATGATGCATTGCAATAATACAGAGTTATGCTCTGTTGGCTCTTTGGTGAGCAAGGATAAACACACTTAGATATCCTTGTCTTCATACCCTACATACTTACATGTGTGTGTGTGACCTCAACGAAGAATCTTTATCAATTGCCCAATTAAAGCGTATTTTTACAGGTCGGCTAAGTTTCATCTTCGGTTTGAAACATTGGAGACTCATTCAGATTCGCATTCAAAGTCAACTCCAATGGGGGATGGCTGCTCCACATGGCCATCAATGATCCCGGTGGGTGGAACAAACATGGTCGTCTACCACCAATAACCATGAAAATAACCTATCATAAGAACCCTGACTGCACCTCCCAGAAGTAAAAGGAGCTTTTGAGGCTTCAGCAAACTCCAAAATCGTCCAAAATCCCTTGACTGAGAAGTCACAGTTATGACTGGAAGATTCTGCAACCGTATTTATTGCCGGGGAGGCCCTCGAAACCCTCCAGTTCAAAGGAACTTTGCACACCAAATCTGAGTTGAAGACCACAAAACTACTTCTTTTCCCTCTGAATCAACTAAGATAACCATCGTCAGCCATCTGTGAATATTCAGAGTTATTTGGCCAGTTTGAACACAAATCATCGATCCTTTCCAGCTGGTCCCTAACCATGAGCAACCAATATGACCCATAATGTGGGGAACCCAACAATACACCTACCATTTGGGGATGATAGATATATATATATATATACAAATATACACATAATTTAATCCATTTATGATGTTTTGGGGGATGTTCATTACCGGGCCTTCAGGTGCCCCTTCTCATTCAGCAGCAAGTTCTCCGGTTTCAGATCTCGATAGATGATGTGCCGTTCGTGGAGGTGCTCGAAAGCGCAAACCACCCCGGCGGAGTAGAACTTGGCATGCTTCTCGCTGCCGTAGAAACCTGGCTGAAACCACCGACGATATATGCTGGAGATCTGAGACATATCTGTAACCAAGAAATATCTAGGTCACTATTGCTACCGTTTTTGATGTTGGTTGGGCCACCCCCCTAACATCCCCTAACGATATACTCTTGTCATTGGGGATCAGCATCCCACATATAAAAGGTGAACATCAATCACTTTCGTCGAGTGCGACCCAGCGGCTGACATTCTATCTCACATATCTTCCGACATTCTATCTAACATTCTATCCGGCATATCTTCTGACGTTCTTACCTGACATCTATTCTGACAAACTATCTGACATTGCACTTGGCAGCTGGCAGGGAAACTGGCGCTGGCGATGACATACTGGCGAGGAAGCTGGAGGGTAAGTGAGTGACGGAGTGAGAGTGTCACGAGATTGTTAGAACATAGAGACCTTCACCTGGCAAGTGGAGAACCATTTTTGAAACCACAAATCAGTTCAAGTTGTGTGCGTGCTAGACCTTACATTACAATTTGATGGGGACATACGCAATGACATGCAAAGAAGCACGAAAAGCAAGCACTCACAAACAAAGACACCAGACAATACAAATGACACCAGACAAAACAACAATATCCACACACACACATGCACACCTACCTCCAATAACCAGCTAGAAACAATGTGACCCTGCCATTCACTGCAACACCTACAATATCACAACTGAGGCAAGGAACCTTTCTTCTGGTACATGGAGTACAGCTCTCCCCCAAGCGCTGGTTCCATCAAGAAATAGATGGATTGCTTGCTGTTGTAGGTCTCATAGAGCCTGCTTTCAGGTGGGACATGTGCCCTAAAATTGTTCGACCCTTGGAGATACTAACATCTCAGCTTCAAACGGTGCAAACATCCATTGCATTTGCAGGGGCAATGTGTCACCAAAGGACTTCCGTAGTCTTTGCACTCCTTGGTTGTTTTTAAAGCTGTTCAATCCCAAAAGTACGTGTCATTCTAAGGAATGGAAACTAGAAACCCTTCATCACCAGCCCAAAAAAATCAACTCCCTCTTCGATCTCTGGCCTGATGATGAAACTCGAGTTGGTCATAAACAGAATATTCTTCTCCTTGGCACGTCCAACACGCTGCGCTACGATGTAACAACACGCTACGATGGGGTCCTAAGGCGACCCAACTGACAGCTTGGTGCATCGATGTGCATCGTCCTCGTGATGGAGAGCTTACCTCTTGTCTTAGTTGAAACCAAGCCGGCCAATATCTTCACGACATTTCAATACATTTCACACATTCTTTCAGGAAAACATGTCATGCGTACTTTCTGGATCTTTCTGGTATTCCAACCTTGCCCATTGGAACATCTCCATCGCAAAAGATTCATGCCGCCATGTCGCTGTAGTCACGCTGTCCTGCATTCCGGTCTTCAGAATGAAGCCTTTACTGATGCACTTCATGGCCTGGGCGTTGGCTTGAAACTCCCCAGCTACTCAATGGGGAGTTAACCTGCATGGAATGTGGGATGACTAAATAGGGATATACTTGGATAGTTGTATAATGTATGTATACATACACACACAAATATATATATATATACACATATATGCATATATATATATATACATATATATATATATCAATTCAAGAACATGCATACCTTACCAACCTTATTGTTGTGTTTTCCTCGTATACTGTCCCGTACTCAAACATGGCTGGCCTGAAATTCCCCAAACATCCAATGTAGAGGTCTATAGCTGGGAAAATCCATGGCTCTGGTGAATTGTCCATTGCAACGTTACCGGAGGGGCAAATGTAAATATCCTGTAGTGAAGACAGTGAAGACTCCAAACACTTGGCTGGTGCAGCCCATTTTCTGACTGGCATTTGAACTGAGGAACTAAACACTTTGGATTCGTTCCAAGCAATTGGAAAACTGCCAGGTCGCTGATAGATGCCGGGGCTGATTTAGGTATGTCATTTGGGAGAGCCCCTTGCAGTCAAAGTGCTCAAAGCACCAACTAGCTGCTAGCTGAAGGTGAGATACAGTAATATGGGGATAGGTCAAAAGCTACAGTTTTTTTTCCATTAGCCAGCTATTTTAGGGTATCATCCGGGTCCCAGGGTTTTGACTCATATCAGGGCGTGGCCAGGCAATAAAACGACATAAATTAGGATACGTGGTTTATAGCTATGTAAACTGTTTTAAGTATGAGCAGCCAAGGTGTCTGTTATAATGTTATGGGATACCCCCAGTAAAGTACAGCCATGTATATATATATATATAAACTGTATGATCCATATATAAACTGTATGATCCAATCTAATGTCATCTAGTTTAACCTATCACCTTATACGATGTTGAATCAATCTTCAAACATATGTCAAACAGTAATCAAGTACAGTACTATAAGTAGGATTTTGCAAACTTCTATCTTTTTTGGGGTTTGCTAAACAATGATATCACCATACAACAATATATATATATTCATCCTGGAGCAAAGAATATGGAATTTTAAAACACGCTTACTAAAATAAGAAATGATAAAACCATCTGTGAGAATCAAATATTCTATTCTCATTATCTACTTCAGGATGATTAGATATCGTGTAATGTCAACCCTGGAGAATAAACCACTAGGCTGTTTAATTGTGGAAGTACCAGACTTTAGTAGCCAATGATCACCATTTAGGAGACACCCCAAATTCATCAACCAGGGTTTGTTAATCCGGGGTTGCCTCCAGTAGCTACGAATCATAGTGTAGCTGTACATCACTTAGATGATTACTGTAGAATCCGTAAACGTAATTACATGGTAAATCTTAGGCACCTGTCATCTTTTTTTGTTGGTTAGCACTAATTTCACCATTGAAATCGTTAAACAAAACACGTACTAGTTCGTATCTAACCGGTTGGTTGGCCCAGAAATTTACTATGTCTATTTATTTCTATCTATGTTTAAAAAAATATTAGAACTACACATAATTTTCAAAACGATAACATAATGACAAAAATAATAATGACACCAATAATGACAATAATAATAACACATATCTATATATATATATTATATTATATGTATTATATATATATAGATAGATATAATCAAATGATATTCCACTTATCGTGCAGTACTTCTCATCCCGGGCTCTCTCCAAGGGACGTAGGTTTCCCCGCTGCTCTTGTGCTCCCACAGCTCCACCGCACCGAAACCACCCGCGCCCAACAAGCCGATTTTGGAGAGATCACTCATTAGGATCCTGGGCGACTGGGCTACCCGGAAGGTACCGAAAAACATCTCCCAAAAAAAACACATAAAAACACCGTTTTTTAATGGGTTTTTATGGGTTTTTATGGGTTTTGAAGTGGGAGGTAACAAGACTTAGAGGTGTTTAGTGTTTAGAGGTATTTTTGCTTGACAACGTGACACACTTGGGTTTACATCATGATTTTGATCCTAATGTCCTAATGGTCTTTTTCCACAATGTTTTTTATTGAGGTAGTTTTGGATTGACAAATATCATCAAAGAAAGTATTAGAGATGTGGAAACCAATGGGAAATGACTTGACAAACTTATATAGGTTTTCATTCTTTTATGTTTAATAGGTTTTATTGACAAACGCTAGTGTTTGAAGGTGTTTTTCCTTTCGAAGAGTTCTTGAGTTTTTCTCACGAAAACGGGAGAGCTACCATCCTTTGATCGAACGTGGAAAAGGATTTTCCCCCATTAATGTTATTTCATTATTTTGATGCTTAAAAATGTGGATTGTTAATTGCCATGCTTGATTACCGCAGAGATCCGCGGGGTACCTGTTCCATTTACATTGGATTTAAACTAGAAAGGCTTGACTAGTCAATATAAACGGGGACCTGCCAGTACCGACCAATGCGGGCTTAACCAAACAACTCTGAGAACTTCAGCAAGAAAGAAGTGTACTGGTGAACATCAACATAGTGGACGTTCATCCTCCCAAATTTGGCACAATAATGATCCATTTCCATCCATTTCCATCAGGATCAAAGCATATCATTTCCAGCAATGAAACCAGCCGCTGGGTTGTGATTCCTTTTCATCATCCCTGAAAAGTCTGAAACAGCTCAGCACCAAACATCATGGAGACCGAAAAAAAAAAAATCCGCTGCCCCGAACCCGTTGGAATCCCTGAGGTGTGGATAGGGAACAACTCCTCTAGGGTCCGAATTACATCACTAACCCAGGGATGGTCACCTTGAATGGTCCATTTGGTCGCCACATCCTCAGTCCACATCCTCTGTGGTTTAAGTTGTTATCACAAAGGTTGGTTGACATAGGGGTTATATCCAGTACCATCAAGTAAACTAAGATAGATATGGAAAAGGGCACATTTATAGATGATTTCCATATTCAATATGGTGATTTTCCATACCTATGTAAGACTTATGTTGGTTTCCTGGAGGGTTTTCTCATAACTTTAATTTATGAACCCCAATTGAACCTGCAAGTTGGTTTTATACTTAGAGGATCATCTCACGGATTGTAAGTGGTGAATAATTAACAACCCTGGTTGGTAAGTCCCATGGATTATCCTCCAATCTCCAATGATCCTAAGTGGATTACTGTATCCCCTAAGAGGCTGAGTGTTGGTACAGCAATAACAAACCATCCCCAAAATCATCAAATTCATATGGGTTCTTGCTATGCATCAGCAAAATCTGGGTGGTTTTTAGGTTGCTTTACGAACCAGCAAGACCTCAGTTGACAAGTTGACAGCATCGACCTAAACCGCCACCGAGGCTCTTCGGCTTATGAGGATCGCGTCCTCCATGCACTGCCCCCGCAGGCGGTGCCACCGGACCTTTGCCGCTGGCACCAGCGTCCTTTCGCGCCAAGATATCCTCCAAGGGTCCCAGCAAAAGGTCGAAGGCCTCCTTATCCAAAGCCTGGGCATAGCGTATGGCGCTAGCGGAATCTGGGTAGATGATGTATTCAATTTAATGACCAAAGTGGAAAGTAATGGAACAACTTTTGTGTGATGCTAATAAATGTATACAGTAATACATACCTGTAAAGTACAGTATATACTGGTATAAATATATATGTATATATATATAATCATTATTATTACAGTATTAGTTGCATTATTATGTTGATTATTATTAATTATCATTGTACGTAATTCTATAATATGATTCTAAATGATTCTATATGTTTATGTATGTCTATTTATGTCTGTCTATTTAATTCTATTTATGTATGTCTATTATATGCCAAGTCTAAGAAATCCATTTGTGCTGGGAGGTTTAACAAAATGACTGGGTAAACGTTGCAGGAAGTGCAGCTGAATATTCCGACCAGCTTCGACTTGGTTCTCTCTGCGTCAGGTTCCACTGACAGACCCCTGGATCCCTGCATATATACCCTCTGGTTATTTAACATAGCCATGGAAAATCACCATTTTTAATAGGTAAACCATCTATAAATGGGCAATTTTCCATGGCCATGTTGAACATGTTATCTGCCGATGGTGGAATGCATTTTGCTGATTGGCCAGTTCTGAATACAAGGCCAAGCCATTGGGCCATTGGCTTTCAAATGCTTTCAATAGAAGCCATGGCAAACTTGAACGACACTGAAAGGCCCCCGGATCCCACTCACATGTTGCCAGAATTCGCCAAGTCCGCGAAGTGCTTAGCAACTTGGGTACAGTAGATCCCGATACATCGCAGTTTTTGAGGGGTTAGAAGCCAGACTTAACCACAAATCCCTAATTCTGGCAACATCTGTCCATTCAATGATGGTTCAATCCAATTTTTTGATATGTTTGGTTGGTGAAATAATCGTTTTTCTTAGTTAAATCAGTTGTATCAGTTATATATCATCATTTTTGTTTATATAGTTAACATATCTTAAAATCATCGTTGACCAACCACATCCAAGCCCCCCTTTGTCTCCCATTCTCCCGAAAAAAATCACATAGCTCCAAGGCTCCAACGCTTTGGCATCCTTCGAGGTGACCTTCACGGTGGCGGCGCGCGGCTCGTTGTTCAGCAGCGCGCGCTCACCAAAGTACTGCGCCGTGCTGCGGTCCTGGCTCGCCTGCAATCGGACCTTCTCATCACCGTCCTGGGATCATGGGATCATGGGATATGGGAAGATCGTGGGAACACATGGGACAATAGCAGGAAATTGTGGAAACACACATTATAAATGAAGGTCTGTAGTGGGGAAAATCATCTATGAATGATGGATTTCCATTGCAATATTGATTACCGGAAGGTATTGTGGGAAAATTAGAAAGGGTGAATTTCGATGGATGTTGCTGACACAAAATTTGAGGCACATTTGGGGGTGATTTTCCTGAAGCATGTTTGTTGATGTTTGTTGTATCAAGTGAAGCTGGCTCTCACCAGGTATTTATCATGAAATTTTGAGGCCCCGTTGTTTCACCAGCTGAACGAAGAAAAAACACCACCGAGGTGCGATAGACACAGCCACTTCACCCTCAAAGAGGATGTAGAAAGTGGTCCCGGGATTGCCCTGTTGGATAATCACCTTCCATGGCAGCAGTTTGGCTCACAGATCCTTCACCCCTCAATAAATGGTGCATCACATCACCACTCAAGCTGGGATGAGGTTGGGCAACTGGGCACCTCATTCTTGGAAAAATGAACCTCCATGAGCGCCCTTGCCACTTGTTGCTTCTCCGCAGCTAGCAAACCTCAGGGAATATACTGAGACATGACTGCCCAGGATGTCTGAGGGTCTCTTTGACACGTAGAAGTTGAAAACCCAACCATCTGAACAAACAATGAAAGCACAATTTGTGAGTTTGACTTTCAGGTGTAAATGAGCTGATGCAACGGAAGAACCGAGACGTTGAGGGTGAAATTCATCCATCATGGTCCAACTGACAGAGTAAATATAGCAAAAAAACATCCAATGTACTGTGCATAGTTCAAGGTGAAAATCCATTACATATCATTGCGTCATATTACATTCATTTTTGGATATTTTTGGTATGTTCCTTCGAAAACACCGTTATCAGGCTCCTACATGGAAGCTCAAACATCTCAAGACACGGCACGAGTGATCGCCAAGTGACTGCTGAGGATCTCGACCCTGTTGAGATACTTCACGTACCTCGAAACACACAGAGAAAAACACACCAGCTGAATGTAGGTCATTCTCCGAAACGTCGTATTTTTTTCCAGTGTTTTCCTCACCTATCTTAGTTTACGGATACCTATATAACCAACAATGCTGATTCATGGAGAAAATGGTAAGTCCAAGAATAAACCGTTCACTATGTACTAAGAATGGGGGCACAAACAATCGAAAATTGGAGGTTTCCTGTTGGGTTTGCCACATTAGTTGGAAAACTCTCGGCTTGAAGAAAAGAACCCCCCACACACATTATCTGCCCGTTCTGGTGTTGATTTTCAACGACTTGAAGCACCTTTTCCGCTGGCTCAGCACTGCGAGACAGAGAGCCATGTCAGCCATGGAAGTTGCTTGATGAGATCATGAATCATTTATTCCCATAGGATCCACGTATACTATATATATGGTTACATTTGCTATCAATATACCCCAAATGTTAGCATATATATACCATACATGGATCCTATGGTCCTATGGGATTGGAAACCACCGGCCAGTTCTTCATCTACAGTAAGTATCTTTTTGACGTATCCGAATTTCTGTATACACAGCAGCCAGCTCTTGTCACCCAACGATTTGAACACCACCAACCAGCCGTGATGGCCAGTCTTACATACGCTGCAAAACATCAAACAATTGAATTACCAAACCACTGTTCATAAACATATCTGGGGAAATGTCATTGGATTGGTTTACCAACAGGAAAAAATGCAGGAAACTCTTATATTTGATGGTGAGAATCATGGTTTCCTGCAGATGTTCCCTTCAACCTGCTCGAAAATGGTGGAACAAAATCCAAATAAAAAAACACATCAGATATTTTGAGGACGATTCCATGTCATTTATGCTGAGGCCAGTGGGGTTGCTACACATTACCCCTTCATGGCTAAGAGTCTAAAAATAGGCCCATTCTTTTCCCCATTCTATCTACTGCTTAAGCCAAATGGAGAATTTTTCATTCTATCTACTGTACGTTTCATTCTTTTCCCCATGTTCATGAACAAATGATCATTTGGCCAATTTTGCAATGTCCCCGTTAAACAACAGCAGATTCATTTCACTCTGATTGTAGCTCCTCAACTCCCAGTTGGGGAAAATCCGTGGATTGATTCTGGACATTTTGGAGGAAACCCTTGCAGTTTGATGGGGAAAACCATGGGAAAACCGGTTTTCATTTCCTTCAATCCAAGAACATGGATACAACCATAGCTGCCATAGCTCTGTTCACAGCTCCCTCCAAAATGTGCTGAGTGATCTGAGTGGCTCTTGGATCTTTTCCTCGGACACTTTCATCAAGATTTCCTCGCGATCAACGCTGCCAGCCGACCCATTGAGGTGCTCCGTTGTGGGAATGCCATGTTTGGGATCAAAAACGGCACTGATTTTTCTGGTAACTGTAGTAACTTTTACAGGAAAACTTGATGGTTAACAGGTGAAGGGAATGGGATGCTTTATTTTGGCACAAACCCATCAAATTTGCAGTATGACTTGGTGCTTTCAAGCCCGCAAAATCCTAGCCAATTGGGAGCAGAATAAATGTATTGATGGAAGTTTAACAAATGCAAACTAATAAAAAGAACAAACAACGTGAGTGTCAGGTGACGTCAGAACTACAAAAATAAAACAACTCAACTGAAAACAATGAAAGTCAGGTAGACTCTATGTTTATCAAAAATTTTGACAATAATGTAGGAAACTCATCAACAAACCATCCTCAATACCATAAATTGGCTGTTAAACATTCCCAAATGGTAGGCTACGGTATTGGTGAATCCGACCGACAATACCATCTTTGAGTCATGAAACCCTCAACTCCCCCGCTCCATGGTTGTCGTGAAATCGCATAGGGACCATACAATGGGGGTGTTTCAGATGGGGATGGGAGTCCCCAACCTGTGGGTCATGCACTGCACCATTCCAGGGCCATAGAAAACACGCCAACCCCAATTGGGGATGGTATGTAGATTTTTGGGTTGTACATCAATTACAAAGTTTCTACAAGTCACATCTAAAAAGTAATATTGCATGTTACGTCAGCACTTTTCTTGAATGGATGGTGGTACTATACATGTGTGTGCGAGTCAATCCGCACCTTTCACCTTATCCCCTGGTTTATGTTGAATTGGTCACTGAAGCCAAAATGGTCACTTTGAACTGCTAGGACCTGCTAGAATTACAAAGTTTCAACGTGTTTCAACGCATAACACGCGTTGCGCTCCTTGAAGTTCTTCCGGTCGATGACCCACACGGAACTCTTCTCTTTGGCCACCACCGTGGCTGCGCGGGGCACCAGGTACAACAGCGCCAACTCCCCGAAGCTTCCGCCGGCCGTGACGGTCTGCACCAGCTTGCGAGGCTTGTCCTCGCACCAATTTGGATGGGGAATAGGGATTCCATGGTAAACTAACATAGATGTGGAAAACCAATGGTTTTCCCAGGAAACTGTTTTGGCTCACCTCTATGTTAGTCTACCCTATACAGGGTAATAGAATATCACCAAGCATATGCAAGGCTAGATTTTATGGGGATTGAACGGGAATATTTCACGAAATATATAATATATATATATGACTATAATTATATGAACAGCAATCATGTGGAGTATTTGTGATATAATGGTGATTATATCTAACCATTGTCGTGGACATAGTTGATATTATAGGACTTACCAACAAAATGGAAACCATTTATATAAATGGTCTCTCTGAAAATAGGGGGTGGCCCCGTAGTCAAAAAAGTACAGGATCCACCTAGTCACCATGTGGTTTTGGAGGTTACTGGTCTCTTGAGCTCTTCAATTGGGGATGTTAACCTGGCTGTTTGATGCTGTTTGGCTGTTCAGCTCCAAAGCGAGGGATAAGTTAGATCTAATCATCCCTTCCACCCAATATCATCCCTCAACCCCACTGATTTAGTGTTAAATCTTGGGGGTCCATGGGAAGACTGGAGGGCAAACTTCAAACCGTTCACACAAAAGCCCGACAGAATTGTTCTTTTATTTTGCGGGCCTCAACATGAGGTTAGGAGCATCAAACATCAGCATGCGCAAGGTTTCTCGTGCATATATTTTGAATGTCTTTGCATTTTAGCCAGCCTGATTGACTTACAAAAGTCATGAAACTGAACGAATTCAACTTTTTAAAGTTTCCCAGTGAACGAGGGTCATGTGAACCATCAGGCTGAGAACTGCAGCAAACCATCCAAACATCTACACCATGTGATGGGCTGTACTGTACGCATCCCCAGGTTTTGTCGTTTCTCTCCTACTGCAACCGACCCCAGATGCTTCATGTATGGAACATTTACCAACACATGAACCCCCCCAAAATCCTCAAATGTAGGCAAGGTGGCAAACCCAATTTCATAAAGCACCCCCACATCATCACCATTTTGATGGCTGCTATGTTGACCATCCCTGGTCCGAAAAAAAACAAAAAAAACAGCAGCAGCGTGGATGTTGAGGGCCCGACCGCTTTCTTGGAGTCAGTCACAAAGATTTCAAAGGTCCCAGATTGGCCTCAGGGCTGTCACTTTAGTCATCCCTCGGTCTCGCGTAACAGGCTTCGCATCTGGGGGTAGTTCACCCAAAAAATGGGAGAACACTAGGGGAGTACTAGAAATGGCTAAGTCTTGATGGCATATTTTTATAAAAATGTTGGCTAACAGAAATTACTTGGTACAATACCTCAGGTTTCAGGATCCTGACATTCATCATCGAGAGTGTCGCGTTTATTGTCCATCTACGACAAACAACTTAACATGAAAACCATATGCACAATAAATACAATCCAGTCAAATGACTCGGCTGGTGATTCAGATCAAGTGGTCCAGGAAAGCAGGCAAAAACGACTGCAATCAAAATGCATACGCACACACACATATATATATATATTATATAATATTACATGCATACATACAATGTATACACCACTGAAAACAATATTATGATGATGATGATGATGATGATGGGAATGAGAAATTGTACTGACTCTAATTGAGATGATGAGGGGTGCTCCTGGCTGTGGGCTATGACTAATCAGAATAGACTAGGAAAGAAAAACAACGGATGTCAGAGCAACTAATTATGAACAAACATATGCGCCAAACCAAAATCGAAGATGTAGGGGAAAAATGGTGCCTGTCTACAAAACATGCATGTCCCTGTCCTTTTCACAAATGCACACCTCCGAAATTGCCTTCAACCCACCCGAACCCTGCAATACATGGAGGTGTAGGATGACTCTATAATCTTGGCTCCTCATAGTGTGAAATGCATTAAATGCATGCTAATATGAACATCATTTAACATCTATATATACAGCAACAACTAAAAGGGCGACCAGTTGTTGCTGCTTGCCGAGTGGCAAATGTAGAAGTAGTCCGCAATGAGGTCACCCTCTGCAATAATTTCATGACCTTGGCTCTGCTGGTGACAAAGCACCATACAGTTGGGACAGCATCATCATCATCATCGTCGTCATCATCATCGTCATCATCATCATCATCGTCATCATCATCGTCATCATCATCGTCATCATCATCGTCATCATCATCATCATCACCATCATTATCATCATCGTCATCATCATCATCATCGTCAT
>Ga0126342_10002705_pt1 | contig 28146 bp, 43 predicted proteins | sample Cyp1metagenome_FD_92528 | JGI IMG/M metagenome (GOLD analysis project Ga0126342, IMG submission 92528) | Coral microbial communities from Lord Howe Island, Old Settlement Bay, Australia - Cyphastrea 1 metagenome | ecosystem: Host-associated > Invertebrates > Cnidaria > Coral ... | reverse complement strand
GGGAACCGTAAGTTTCAAGGTCTGGGAACCGGCAGTTCCTTGCCATGGTAACCTTGGTTCCCACGTTGGGAACTGAACCATCAGTTCCAACCTTTTCTATCTGGGGTCTATGCCGGTGTAGTTTTCAACTTGGAATCCGCTGTGAGATTTGGGTATGGGTCAATACCTATAATTATCCCATTTTTAGTGGGATGAACATCCATAAATCCCAGCTATTTTGGGGTTCACTAGGTACCAGGGTTTTGACCCATCCCCATTTGGATAGATTTGGGTCAATGTCTTTAACCTCAGCTCATTGGATCATTCCAGGATTACATCCAGTGGTTGGTGCGCAGCGGTGGCGATCGCTTCTTCCGGTCCTGGATGAGACCTGCAGAGGCGAACAGCGACTGGGGCTCTTCGCAGACTTTCGTTGGTTTCACAACGTCGGGAGCTTCGCAAGTCCCAAGTTCCAAAACGCGAAGGTTGACTGACTATTGGGACAATAGAAATAGAAATGTGTGGAACATCGATTTCTAATCCCATAGGATCCTATGCTATATATGGTAACATTTACCATCAATATACCCCCAATGTTAGCATATATACCATACATGGATCCTATGGGTAATAGATTTCACCTTCGATTCTGCTATTTAAGACCACCTACTAAGTGACCTGCTAAGACCTGCTCCAGACCCGGCAGCGCCAGGATGCCGCAAAAGAGGGCAAGTGCCCGACCAAGGAGGGGCCGTTCACAGCATTTCGTTTTTTCGGCCGACTGGGAAACCCACAAGGGGTTTCTGTGCGTCACAGTCTCAGAAAGGAAACGTAGGTCTGACATAGGTACCCTCTGGTAAACTAACGTAACTATGGAACATCACCATTTTTAATGGGTAAATCCACTATAAATAGCCATTTTCAATAGCTATGTTAGTCATAACCAGAGGGTATCCCTAAATTATACATCCTAAATCCACTGATTCATCCCTTTTCATCCTGATTGGGGCATTTTTAGGTACTGTACCACAGCTATGTCAGGATTTCAATTCTGTAATCAGCCCTTTGGCCTCCACCATGGACCTCCAATCATTCTGGATGAATGGTGATGTACTGTAACTGGGGATATGTCGTGGGGATATGTAAAAATTTAATAGATATACGGTAGCGAGATATAAACAGACAATTAATGGGTATGTTAATGGGTATATAGATGTATATAGTATGTATACGGATGAATGACAATGACAACGTCGCGACGTCAAATGATGGGTTAGGATTGCGGTAACTTTTGAGTTTGGTGAATCGTAATTCATCCAGCATTATTCCTCTTTTTGAATCTTTTCACTTAAACTATTTCCAGGTTGGATACACCCAGGCGCAACCATCTTTGCCTTGCGCATCTTCAGGACTGGAAAGCACTGGAAATCCCGAAATCGTGAGGGCACCGCCCACGGAAAATCGCGGACATCGACATATATAGGACATAGATAGCATCATAGACATATAGCTGGCGTCGTGACGACTTCTGCGCAGTGAAAATCCTCCGTGTTGCGCGCTGGGGTTACTGCAGCTATTGGGTTTTCCCAAGTCTTCAGTGGCCCAACCTGGCCCAACCTTTACACCTTAGCATCAAGCCTGAGTTGAAGGCTTCGGTAGTAAAGAATTGAAACATGGGTATGGGTCAATACCTATAGATACATTTTTAGTGGGATGAACATCCATAAATCCCAGCTATTTGGGGGTTCACTAGGTACCAGGGTTTTGACCCATCCCCATGTTGGGGACCGTCAGACTGGGTTTTCAGTATGACTTCGCCCTTGCTCCAGGATCTTGAAACTGCGGACAAGAGCATCGAAACCTCCAGACAGGATGTGAAGACTCTTGGCAGATCCAATGATGTCCAATGACGAAAAGGGTATAGATACGATGGGGATATTATGGGATATCATTATGATGATAATATGATGGGGATATGATATCCTATATTTGATAGGTTTGGAACAATTGGAAACATTTGGTTCTGAAAATCATCCCTTTTTCGTGCAGCTTCCGCGAGTAGCTATAATTATATATATGCACGTATATTTGCACTTATATATATATACACATCAATATATATATATATACACATCAATATATATATATCGTCTATATATATGTATATATATATATATATCGTCTATATATATATATATATATGTATATATACACGCAGTGTATGCATATGCAGTTTATATATATACAGTACACATGCATATACATTTACATACGCATATACATATGCATATACATATATATACATATATATTCGGCCTGAAATCGGGTGGGTTCTCCCAGTTGCGCAAGGGATATTGATGACTGGCAGTCCCCGCTACACCAGCAGCACTCGGGTAATCAATAGGACTGCGGATGCGGCAGGAACCCCCTATAAACAGAGATCTATCCTTAAACAAATTGATAAATAGTGTAAATGAATAAATCAACATATATATATATATATCTATCCTTATATATATATATATCATAATATATCCTATGTATCTCATTTTCTGGACAGCTTTCGACTACGTGGGGGCATTCGATTTTGAGCAATGCACCCACCTTTTTCATTTTGCCATGTCTTGGAGCCCGAGGAACGAAATCTCAAAACTTCGATCGGAGGCAGTGCCCCAATGTTTTGCAAAGGGTCTGAACACTGTAAGAAAAATTGGAACCATTAGTTTCAGGTGTCGAAGTAGTTGTGAACTATTTTTTGAAGATTGTGACTAGCTGTTTTTTTCGTCATTGCATTTGATAACCCGCAGATGTAGCCAAACAAACTCTGGTCGAAATGGAAACTAGAACGACCTGAAACTGCTCCAGGGCAACATCCCATGACAATTCTGCTGCCAGAAGCCGAAGTTGGAGAAGGCTCTGAATGAGCAGAAGCAGAAGGTGCGCTGACCCCCAAGACATCCCAAAATGAGATCCCGAAAAATCCAAAAAATGGGTTTGCAAAGCATGAAGTTCTTTACAGCATTCCCTAACAACTAGGTTTGGAAGGTGAACTTTCATGTGATTTTACATAGTTATTTTACAAGAGTGAGACACTGAACCATTAACATCCAACAAAATCATTTCGTTGGGAGATTTACATGCCATGCAAAAATTACGCGCGGCGGAATCATCATATTTGGCTGGTAGATAAGAGCCACTTCAATGGTTTGCAGCTTGTTGGGGTTCTAGCGTTCTATCCTTCTTATCCTTCTTAACCCTTCACATTGGCAGGAAACAGGAGTTCCGGGTTACAAGTGGCTTCCAAAAATTGGCTACCCCAACGGTTTATCGTCATTTTCTCATTGAAATCGCGGCTGGGGGAATACCCCATGCGTTGTTCTTTGTCCTTTTTCACCTTATATTCCCTGAGGGCAAAATGTGACATGGGGAAGACCTTCAAGATCTCCCACTTATTCCCAGTACTCTCTGGTTATTTAACATAGCCATGGACAATCCCCAAAATAAATGGAATTTTTATAGCTGGGAAAATCATCTATTTCTATGGGCCATCTATACCATGGCTATCTTGAACAACCAGAGGGTCATGCTTTTTGTCTATTTTTTCAATGGCTTGGAATCCTCAGCTGTGCAGGCAGAGTGCCAAGAAATCCATGAAGAATCGGGACTTACCCATAAACCAACAGTTTGCTTTGGAAATCGCTGATTTAGTTATCGATAATTTAGCTATACTAGAAATGATGATTTTCGATGGTGATATCAAATATCCGGAAGGTAGCGAAAACCTTTATCAGTTTTGGATATCCCCACTGAGCTTTGGAGCTGTTCCCACCCCAACACCCAGCATTGACTCAATCAGCCGACTTGCAAGATACGCCGATTTGCCAAACACAGCCTCCAAAAGCACAGGGCGGCTGCATGCTCCTATCATCCTATCATTTTAAGCAGGTCTAAGTGGACGTCAACTCCAACAGGCAATAGCCCTTTTTTGTCCCCCTTCCATCAAAAAAATCCCCCTTAGGGAGACCCCATCCGGAGCTAGTCATCTCTGTATGCGCCATGGCTTCGTGGCGCTTAGACGACAAGGTGCACAAGTTGTGGACGTTGGTTGAGAATGACACCTTTTAAAAGGGAACCAAAAGGGATTTTTTGAACGCAATTCACCATGACTATCCATGACTTTTGTCGGAAATAAATAGCTTCTATTTCTGGGAGGGGGATTGCTTAACCTTGATTGGGATCAAGGTTCTCCAACTCCCCAAAATGGATTTTACCATGTTTGCAGTGGGATCCATATTGGATCAAACCCAGTAGAAGCTGGTGGGTTATGGTGGCGATTCAACCCAGAAAACCAATGCAGGTTCTGGGTTATGGGGCAGACTCCTACCCGAAAAAACGCAAAAGAATGTTAGGGAGTTCCACAGTATGTTGGGTATGGCTTAAACCGTTGTGCTTTTTGCTTGAAGGCTTCAGCGCAAGAAATCGCCACCCCATTGTGGACCAAACTGGTAGCTCATTTTTGGGCCACCCCGATTTTCTAGATGTCCGACTGAGGTGGAATACCAAAAATGGTCACTCCTCCAAACATGGTCTGTTTCACTAGGGGATAAGTATCACTCCATCTTTGAACAAGCCTCCCCTGAAGGTGGCCATTGTGACGGGTGCGGGCAACGGTTTGGGCAAGGTGGGCTGGGGGTGTGAAAAATGGGATTCAGGGGTTCCAGCTACTGACTAACCCTTGGATGGATTGAACGTCATGTTTGGGATGGTTATATATATTTACTTGTACTGTACTTTCATGATCTTCAGCCTGGTGTTTCCAGGCTGGAACGCGGATTTTGAATGGACCTACAGCATCTACAGTAAACCTCATAGAAGTTATGGCTTCCCAAGTTCCGGGCGTTTCTAGTGATATATTGGTGGTGACATCTACTGGAAGCGCAGAGGGTTAGGCTGGTTGCAGCCACTTTCACGATCCCCTCCCTCTAAAATCAAAAACACCCAAACAAAGCCCTGGTGGAATGTATCTTGGAATTATTCATGAACCGGTGTCCCGAAAACTGAGGGTATGTTTGTCATGATTATTTCTATTTCTAGGCACAGCTTCTTTATTTCCGCAAAATCCCAGAACATTGATTCCAATCCTAACTTTTGCCAATTTCAATCTTGTCTTTCCCTAGGAGTATGCCTTGTACTTGGCGTCTCTGGGCGCCAAGGTGCACCGCAGCGGAGGGATGGCCGATTTCGTGGCTCCTTTCTCTTTTTTTGGGGGTACGTTGAAGGTTCGCTCGCGGTCCCCCTTAGCCCCGCTCTTGGGGCTGTTGCTCCAAAGATGGTCTTTGAATAGGGGCGCAGATGATCACATTGGCGTAAAGTGCCACGCAGGTCGCACAAACCAAGCGTTGCACAGGCTTTTGTCTGTGCCCGTGAACCTTCGTTGTGACAATGGCAACTTGCAGTTCTTGAAGGATGTCTCGCACAATAGCTTTTTGCTTTCACACCTTCAACTTGCAGTTCGCTGTGAAAGGCCATGTGCTGTTTTTTGAAAGCGGGCGTCTTAAAGGAGACAATCCGAAGACGCGTGGAAAAGGTGGAGGCCGACGTTTCGCACCTTTTAGCTGCCTCTGTGAACTTCTGTATTGGTAGGAACAGCATGTGTAGGCTTTTGTAGGGACTTTCAGGAGCTTATTGATTAGCATCACGTGCGCCAGTTTAGGTTGATGTAACTAACATGTAGTAGCTTTTTGTTGGGGCTGAGGCACCACGGCTTGAAGGGGGGGAGAAATGGTACCACATTGCTTCTGTTATCTTCGGCTAGTGGTTTTCGATACTTGTCTGTCTTGTCTTGTCGCTTCTCGCCTCTTCTCATATCTTCTCATCGCTCATCTCTCCTCGTCTCATATCTTGTTCTCTGTGTGTTCTTCGTCTCATCTCATCTCGTCGCATGTCTTCTCATCTCTTCTTATCTCTTTTCATCTCTTGGATTTTCTTCTTGCTTATTGGAACATTCCCTGAAAGTTCCCCCTTTTACTGGTGCCATCATAGTCGCACCCCTAGAAGTTTCTTTATACTTGATATACTTCCTATTTGGTGCCATGATAGTTCCCCCTCCAACCAAAAGGGTCGTACCCTATGGTGCCATGATAGTCCCCCGCAACCTAAAGGGTCGTACCCCCCAGACGTTTCTTTATACTTGATATACCCCCTATTTGGTGCCATGATAGTTCCCCCCCCAATGGGTCGCATCCCCTTCATAAAGGACCTTAGGGGCACAAGTGATGCTTTTTTAGGCGCACAGATGATTCGAAACCAGGTGAAAGTTTAGGGGCGCAGATGATGCGTTTTTAGGGCCGCAGATGATGGGTGAACCACGAGGTTCCTATGAACATTTGGTGTATATATATATATAATGTATGAATATGAGAATCCAAAATTGGAGGCAAAAGTCACGTACTTATTCGAAAAACCGATGCCAATGCGATTTGGCAATGGGTACCGATGTTTGCTGAAAGGTTTGCCATTGCCAGATTGGATGACTGGAGGGTGTGCAACTGACACGTACATAAATGTTGATGATGCTGGGTATTCCCTATTTCCCTACTTCTCTTCCATCCATGTGAGCGTGAGGCGTTTGAAACTTACTGGTCCTAGGTAGGTTGGTAGAGGTAGCCAAAAAACTGCCCACGCAGGTGGGGATGACTGAAGCTGGTTTTGGGACGACCAATGTCAAACAATTCACGATTTTTGGAAGGTCCAAAATAGGAGGAGCTGTGACCGAGAAAACTGAAGGGTTTGGCCCTCAAAACATCAACATTTGGCCCTCATAGAACTGATCGAAAGCTGGCTATTCGACCCCAAAAAAACAGTTTGAAACTAGCTAATGGGAGACACAAAACATGATACATGCAGGAAGGGTTCCGGTTCCACAAATGGTCGGTCATAAACAAATTGGTTAACTAGTCTATGGACAATGGACTGGATTTATGGACATTCATGGTGGATGTTAGATTAGGAGGGCCCTTCCAAACAATTTCCAAACATGGTTAGTTAGATGGTTGTTTATATAACTTTGCAATACTTTGCATGGATATGCATGGATATGATATATCCACAATTAGATGGTGTTACGTGACAGTTCACCCCGGTTAGATCAGTTAGTAAGTGGATTATAACCTAATTATATGGGGACTCAGCCTACTTACCCTACCTATTGCTGGGGTTTAGGACACCTACTTGGGATTCCAGGTTTGTTCACCAAGTCTAAACCAAGTCTGCCTTTTCACTTCTTGTTCAGAATCTGCTGAAGCCAATGCCATAAACCATCCCCATTTCATCACCATTTTGATGGGTGCGATTTCAACATCTATAAGCCACCCTCAGTCATGGTGGCTTTATGGCAGCCAGGCTTTTCCACATTATTCCAGTTATTCATTCTTCATCTATTGTTGGTTACATAGGTCATATACCCATTATTCACCATTCTTCACCATTTATATGTCCATATTAGGAGGTGTCCTAAAATAGGGTTTTTCCTTAAATTTTTGTAGGTTTTTTTTCCTCAGATTTCAACCATAAAAAGCTATTTATTGGGGTAGCCGCGGTAGCCCACTTTCACCAGGTCGTGGTGAATGACCTTGGTAGCAGTACCACAGGGAGCGGTAGCTCCAGCTCAGCAGCAGTGACCTGGTTTTCGGATCAGCTGGGCGGTTTGATCAAAGGCGACTGAGGCAGAGAGTTGCGATGAAGAAATCGTTTTTGAAATCGTTTGTTTTTTGGGGAAACCCATGATCCAAAGACATTTCTGGATTTTTATGTGGGGGTAGATCTGAACGGAAAATTAGGGTTGAGATTGAGATCCTAGGTTTCAATCAGAGGGGGGTTGAACGCTGTCCAAATTATCGCCTGGTGCGGGATTTCACCCAGCATGACCGCTTCTGAGAAGGACTGGCTGGCGGTTTCAATTATGTATGCACATATTATATGTACATATACTGTATATATATAATAATCATGATACTAATAATAAACATAAACATAAGCAACATATATATATATATATACATATATATACATATACATATATATATATACAGATATATATATATATATATATATATATAAATGATATATTTTTTCATCCTGAACGGCCCACAGACAGTGATGATCATGTCACGACCTTTGTATTCATCCTGAGGATGCTGTGGTCAACGACATCAAACAGGCCGGTGGTGAGGCCGCGGACTTGGACCGACCGCTGATTGGATGGTGAGATTCTTTGAAATTGGGTCAGTTGGCACCTCAAGTTTGATAGTCGTGATAAAACATGTAAACATGTATGTATGTATGTATGTATGTATGTATTAATGTAATGTAATGTAATGTAATGTAATGTAATGTAATGTAATGTAATGTAATGTATGTATGTATGTATGTATGTATGTATGTATATATGTGTATATGTATATATGTATATATGTGTATATACATACATATGTATACATATGTACATATATATATATATATAAACTAACATAGATATTTATGACATATCCCCAGTTCTCTATGGGCTATGTATGGATTTAAGACCACTTACACACGCGTGCGACTAGGACTTGAACTTCCCAGGCAGTTGCCAACTACGATTCGGTGGTCGAGGGCGAGAAAATCGTGCAGACGGCCATCAACACGTGCGCAGTAGCAGCAGCAGCAGCCTAACACATATAGTATAATATAATTTAATATAGCAGAATATATAATAATTATTATATATCACAATATAATATGATATAATCTTGTAAAATAAATAACATAATAGAATATAGTATGTTTTGATATGACATGACTTAAAACATAATATAATATAAAATACAAAGATATATTTTATGATATCTTATTCAAACTATAGAGTGCTTGATATATAACATATGAAGTATAGCATATACAGTAGTATATAATATACTACGTAATAGATAATATAATATTATTTAATACAATATCTACTATAATATTATGTAATTATGTAATTATGTAATATAATATATGATATGATAACATTTAATACAATATAATATAAGATCTTTCAAACATCTATAATATCATTCTATATATAATAGAATATAATAAAACATGGTATCATATAATATGATATAAGATAATATGATATAAGCTAATATGTGATGATATAAGATTATTCCATGCAATATTATTGTTCAATATAATGTAATCAAATATATTTTGTATAGTATATCTCATATTATGAATCTAATATTTATATACTATATTTGTTAGATTTTATTTGCTAGATAATATATCAAAAGTTAAATGTAATATAAGATATATAATATAGAATATAATATACTATATATATAGAATATTATCTATTTAATTTTTAATATATATAATACATAATATCAAATGTCTAATATTTAAGATACACATATAAAATATATTAGATACTTTCATAATGGAAGCTTCTTGGCGTCGTAGCAATCTGCAGGGCTGGTTAACACAATTCCTTTGGAACATGCTTTTCCGTACACCTGCAGTGCTTGCAGGACGGTTTGCAGTCCTGGTTCCTATGAAGCGCTGCTGCTACCAAGACTTTTACATTTGCAGCTTTTATTTGGATCCTCTGTCGACCCATTTATTCGGTTTCGGTTTCTAGTATTTGCTATAGGCCCGGTTTTGTTCATGTTCGGTTTCGGTTCCTGCGGTTCCTGGTCGATTTTGGTTCGGTTCGCTTCGGTGTTTGGAACATTCTGCATTAATATTTTTTTTCTTTTTTTTTTCCGGCGTCGGAAAAGCAAATACAGATTGCTTCCCGCAAGAGGTTTATTGCTTCCCGCAAGCGGTTTCATGAGCAGCGGCTTTCAAAGAGCGGAGAGAGCTGAACTCGGAAAACCAAAGCTTCCTGAAATTGTCAGTGCATGCAATTTATTATGAAGAAACCCATATCAACTTTTCCAATCAGTTTATTGGGGGAGGGTAAGACGGTTCCGGTTCCTCCGGTTCGGTTTTGCACACGGTTCCAGCGGTTCACGGTTCCTGCGGTTTATAGGCTATTTGATTTTCTACGGTTCGGTTCCACGGTTCCGGTTCGGTTCCAGAACCTTACTGCCCATTGCATTCTGCCTTCTCATGGTTGGTTTCACTCTTCCTAATCTACACTCGGCTTTATTGTCTCCACCGGCTGCTTTGAACTCCTTCTTGTTCTCTCGGACCATGGGTAGCAGTAACGTGGCAACCCCACTCTGACAGCATAGCAGTAACGTAGCAATTCCACCCTGAGACGATCGTTTACAGCGACAGTGAACCAAACATATGAGGCTGTGTATATATATATATATTATATTATATTATTATACATTATATAATAGATTATATTATATATTATACATTATATAAATTATATATTATATTGAAATAACATATATATATATATATAATGATAACTATTACTATTATCATTAAATATAATATATATATATATATATATACATAGGTTAAATAATATATCATATTAATGTATATATATAATCGATATAGTTTATAATATATATCTGTATAACATCAATATATGTCTATATAATATTAATAGCAATATATGTCTATATAATATTAATATATATATATATATTATCTATAATATATATACATAATATCATAATATACAGTATATATACATTATAATATACAATATATATATAATATTAGATATATAATATAATATAATATTATATTATATTATTTTATATTATATTATATTACACTACATTACATTATATTATATTATATTATATTATACTATATTATGTATATATATATATGTACGATAACCCTACGAATCGGGGACTTACTAATTATGCTTGTGACAGGTTGCTAAGTTGGATGGTCCTCCACGTAGGTGTACGCCCTGCTGCCAGTTGCACTGGAAATGGTTTTGTCTGAAAATGGGGCCCCAAACCCATGGGTTTATCACAGTTTTCGCTGCTATTTGATGGCCATTTGGGAATCTACGCCATTCTCAAACAAATTCAAATCCCAGAATCGGTTTATGGCAAGATTTATGGGACATCCGGACACCCCTATATTTGGCTGGTAAAACCCATGGTTTCCTGCAGTCCAAAAAACTCCAAGCGTTCACCCAGCACGAGATGGTCATGAGGTATGGCCGCGTGGACATTGTAATCAACAACGCGGGCATTCTCCGCGACGTGTCTTTCAAGCGGATGTCAGAAAAGGACCGACCCTCATGTGGTTGAATGCAATCCTGGATGATGCTTGGTTTTTTCCGTGGTGAATTTAGAACTTCAGATTTACTGAGCAAAATGTCAAACTTGTGGGATCTTTTTTGTGCCATGGTCAAGTTAATCAGATTATTTTTGCTGAGTCATATCAGTCATTTGGGTATGGTCATTGCCTTTTGATTGGGATTTATATACTGATCATCAGGACTGGGAAGCAGTGTACCAGGCTTTGCCGGGCCCGTTCCAGCGCTACCGGGTTATGGGGTTGAAAAGATATGCTTTGGAAAATCTGACCACCTATGAATGTAGAGGAATACTAGCTGATCATCATTTCAATACTGAGAATACTTAGAATAATGAGAAGCATGATCATAATGATAGCACCAATAATGATAGCAGTAACTGTAACTATATCAAAAAACAATAGTATAAATACTATTTCACGTGATGACCCGTGATACATGCTGACCGTGCAACATTCGTCGCAGATAGAAATTCTACCGAACCATTCCATACTGTGATGTATATATATATACATACATATATATATATATATATACATACACATGCATACACATGCATACACATGCATACATATATATATACACATACATACATACATACATTACATTACATTGCATAACATAACATAACATAACATAACATAACATACATACATACATACATACAGACAGACAGACAGACAGACAGACAGACATACAGACATACAGACATACAGACATACAGACATACAGCCAGCCAGCCAGCCAGCCAGCCAGACAGCCAGACAGACAGACAGACAGACAGACAGACACATATACATATAGATATCATATACATAAAATATGTATCATATACATAAAATATGTATATAGGTATCGTATCATATACAGATATCATATGCATATCTATAGGTGTTTTTTATTGGTATCATAATAGATTGATATATAGATATACTGTACATGAGCCCTCGGCACATCACACAAAGTGACCTCGGCTCCCCACAGGTTCACCTGAAAGGTGCCTTTAAGGTCACTCGGGCGGCCTGGCCCCATATGGTGCGGACACCCATTTTTTTTTTTCGCAACGGCGATTTGTCGTGGGGAGAGTTTTCTGGGTCATGTTTTCCTTGGATGGTTATATTATATATGTAGTATACATATGTATACATCAATATGATGTTTATATGTATATATATATATAGATAGATAGATAGATAGATAGATAGATAGATAGATGGATAGGTAGGTAGGTAGGTAGGTAGATAGGTAGATAGATAGATAGATAGCGTTAAGATGCAGAAAAAACAACATTCTACTTGAACGGTGGTACATGTACTTTTCTTTAACAATATTTTTTTTGGGTTCGGTTTATATTATATATATACGTTTTGGGGATGTTAGATTAGGTTCTTTGTTATCTCCCGTCTCTTGATTTTACTTTCTGCTTTCTTAGATTCTGAGCACCTGAAACTCGTCAATTCTTTTGAACGTTTTGAGACTCGAACATGAGATGGTTTAGCAGAACCCGTGACTGAAACCGGGGCAAACTCATCTGGCAGCGGATGGTGGCCAAAATCATCCAGAGCACAATTCATCCAATCACCCTCCAGTAAGCCAACGTAGCTATGGAAAATGATCCATTTATCGTTGATTTACCTCTCAAACATGGTGATGTTCGAGTTGGCAAACGGTTACAGAAAAAAAACCAGAGGCTTCTGCTGGATTTTCCATTGTGCAGTTCCAAGGAGACCAACGGCTACGGCCGAATTGTGAACATCACCAGCCCCGTTGGACTCTATGGCAACTTTGGCCCGGAGACACGGCTTGCTCTGCCGCTGATCATCATTGGAGTTTTTTCCCATGAAATTTTGTTAATCATCATGTTACTTATGTTGATCATCATGTTAATCATCATGTTACTTATGTTGACCACCATGTTAATCATCATGTTACTCTCATCATTTTATATATTTGCCCTGCTGAACATGGCAATTTTGGGTATCCCCTGCGGCTTGTCAGCGTGGGGTTATGAGCCACTTCAAGTGGATCCATGCTTTGGGCATATTTGAACCTTTGGGGCTGAATATGGACCCAGCAAAATCCTATGAAACCATGGTTATTCAACAGTGAATCAGCCGCATTGAAACCCTGGTCTAGTATTGGATCCTCTTCATTTCTGAATCCCTTAGTGGGGGATTTGATGTTGCCGGGATGGAATTACCATTCCTGCATCAAGCACATCCAGTTTGGCAGACACGAAGTTCAGGTCAAGCCAACTACGTAGCAATGAAGAGGTCTTGACGATCGGCGGGGGGGAGAGGAGGACTATCGACAGTGCTATAAATATATACATACAGACATACACGTAAGTGTGCAAATGTTTGAAATTTTGTAAATATGTAAATATGCATATGACATATGTATACATTTGTATATAAATATACGGCTAGGACGGGTGTGCTGCCTGGGGAAATGTGTTTTGACTGCGCAAGGCCAGTGTTTAATGAGATTCGGGATGTCGGCAATCTACCCCAGTGGCTGACGAAAATTGCCCTCATTATGGTCGTCATCATCATCATCATCATCAGACATGAAACCCCAAGTACGCCTTTAAAACCATGGTAAACACCCTAAAAACACCAAATGAAACACCAAATAAACCTTAAACAAACCCTAAACCATCCCTAAACAAACCCTTAAATAAACCCTAAAGAGTTGGTCACATGATAAACCTCAAGCGGCACACCCGGCCTGGGGGTAAATATACACATTTGCACTGATTGCAGAGAGGATGTACAAATCCACGCATTGGGAATCCAGCACAGATGTATCCTCAATCTCCAAGGTACTTTTTGGTTAGCGTCTATATAACGGTTTGCGAACTGGAAAATCATCATTTTTTATAGGCAAGTCATCATTTCAATATATTTCAATCTATAAATGGGCCATTCACGGTGAATTCGCTAGCTAATCCCAACCATTGTCAAGATTTTTGTTTCCCGTCGATGGTGCACATTTACATGGCTAGTCTCGTTGATTCTGTGCGGAGCCATGGATTCAATGTTTGTCATCCTTGATGGTGGTGCACATTCCAAGTCTATTATTCTATTCAATCCTCACTCTTGGTTGGCTTCCAGTGCGCCTTGCCACCTTGTCACCCTATCTCAGGGCGCTAGTGGGCTTCACCCTGACTTTGGCATTGGAAGGCACGGCCCTGGGATTATGATTTTGGGTCCAATATGGATCCCATTCTACTGGGTGCGATCCCACTAGTCCCAAAGTAGCTGATCCATCTGCTGGGGTTATTACTGTGGGTTTGTTATACTGAATGGTTATGCAGATTTTTTTCCTGGGGACTTGACCACAGAGAAACTCGCGGATTAAAGGAGCTATTTTCTACTTGCCTTTGGATGAGTTCTTTGCAGCATCAAAATTGGAGATAGATGGAGATAGTCTCTAGAGATGAGGATTGACTGGTCTGAGGATCCAGGATTTGACACACGTCTCGATAGGAAGGAGATCAATTTTGTATAGAACGGAATATACACAAGACCAGCAATGATCAGAATGATGGCATTCTGACCTTTCTCACCAGGATGGTAGCTGCTAGCACTTGGATAGCTTTGGTGTTTTTTTCTTCGTGATGCTCCCATTGTTTTTGGGTGAGAACCTCCATTTTGCATGAATTCATAGGTTGATCATCATCTTCCTGATGATTTGATGTCCATGTTGCTGAGTATCCCCATGAAATAACACCAAAATCCCCATCATTTGGCCGAAAGATCACCGAAAAACACCATTTCGCTGGGGGTTTCACCACGCTTTTGGCCATTTTTATAGCCTTTTTCTAGCCGTGTCTCGAAATGGCTCAAAAAAATATCCCCCAAATAATTGGCTATGAATGGCTTTCTGAAACATAGGGATGATGATGATAAATTTTCACCATTGGATTTATGGCCCATTGCGTCAACCACGCCAAAATCCTCCCTCAGAAATGGCCTGGGTCGATCGCCTGGGTCTTTGGGAGGTGCCAAGAAACAGATCAAGGCCAATGTGGTGGCGCCTTACGCGGCCTCCAGGATGTCGACACTTGAAACCAAGAGAACTATAGGGCTTTCACCGGAAAATGTCACGGTGATGAATGGACAATCATGGGAGTTTATGGAAATCATAGGGATTATCTATGGAATTTATGGGATTTTATGGTGGTTAATTCGAAGTTCACCAACAACATATTGACAAATTACTTGGAATTTACCCTCCGGTGATTTAAGATAGAGAGGTATGGAAGCCACGGCCCATGGATAGTTGATTACCTTGTAAAATGCTGATTTTCCATAGCTGTTAGTTTACCAGACGGTAGTGAGTTAATGGGGGGTTTTTACCAACAGAACATGTGGTATGGGCCGGAATATCAATGGAATATTTATCGCGGGCTAGCTGGGAAATCGCCGAACTAACTGAAGGTTTTATTGGAAAGTCATTGAAGTAGGGACTTTTCCCTCAAGACGTGTTTGATTAACGGAGGGTAATGTGGCAATGCGTTGATTTTTGGGCATTCAGTGGGATGCACACATGAAATGCCCATATGAACCTCTTTGTGCTGTCAACCTTTGCCAACACAATTTATTGGAGTCTTTGACTGTTGTTACATGCACCTGAGCTCACCATGAATCATTGAAATTGGGGTCTTTTTTGAAAGACATTTTCTGGATGAAAGTTCACGAAAGGTTTGGGTGAGCCTTGAACCTCCAAGCAGAGAGCCACCTCGCTGCTGTTGCTCAGGAAAACCGTGATGTCATCAGAGATGCTCGAAGCTTTTGGCTCAGTTTCTGCACGAGTTTCCACGGGCTGGTTGATGATGGTACCCTCTGGTAAACTAACATAACTATGGAAAATCACCATTTTTAATGGGAAAACTCACTATAAATGGCCATTTTCAATAGCTATGTTAGTTTACCAGAGGGTAACTCTGGTGTCATCCCACATTTTTCAACAGCCGTTCTCAATATATCGATGATGGCAGCTCTGGTCCACTGTATACTGTATGCCAAAGCACTTTTTTTTGACAAACAAGGACAGGGCGATGAAAATTGGATTGACTCAATCACCGACATCGTGGGAACAGACCGGCAATATCCGGCAATCAAACTACCAGAGGATACATTACTCCCCCATGAAAGACGTTACTCCCGGAATCTCAAGGAATCTCTAGGATCTCCAACCATGTCAAGGCGCTGCCTGCTGCACCTGTGGCCAAGTTCATTGCCTTTCTGCCTGACACCCAGGTGGCTACTGAAATGGTTACCCCCGACCAACAGCCCAGGGGGTCATGAAATCTTCCATGATTTTCATTTAAGCAGTCGTTCGTTTGTTTTTCATACGCTGGGATAATTTCAGGTTTAACTTGAAAAAGTAAAGCGTGGGAAGTGGAGAAATCTCATTCTCAAGAGGACAAACGGTGAGAGAGCCATCAGATCTTGCGCTTCAGCAGGTCCACTTCTATTTGTTATAGGAAAGAAGGCCGAACTATGACGGTTTAAGCAGTTTGAGGCTGCCATACCAAGGATTTGGGTCAAGGATCCTCCAATCATTCCCCAAGTTGAGCTCCCAGCTGAGCTCTTCACACTGGAGCCCTCTGAAATCCCCGAGGTGTCATGAAAAGTGCCCCGAGTCCGGTGGTATTTTTGAGCTGGGGGGCAACTGGGTGTCGAAGGCGGCCTCTGAGGGTTCCTGGGGATGACTGATCCATAGATGGTTTGGGGTACCCGGTGACAAAGCCATACCCATAGGATCCATGTATGCTATATATGGTAACATTTACCATCAATATACCCCCAACGTTAGCATATATACCATACATGGATCCTATGGGATATGGATCATCTGGATCATCGCAATGTTCTTGCAGATCCAAGTTTGACCCTCTCTCAGCAGGTGAGGTTTGGATCTATGATCTATTCATTTCATGGCCACATCGGGGAAATTTTACATGGGGGGATGGGAAGAGTACTGTCAACATCCCCGCGTGGATAGCACTGTGCCTGGCAGCATTTTGTTTGACTGAGTCTGCTCCTGTTTGCTTTCCTAGTGGTTCCAAGATCTTATTTGATTCGTTGTTTGATGGGTGAGATGTTTGGCCAGGTGCGATTGCAGCGTTCCCGCGGAGTGCAATTCCGCGATGGTTTCGATTTGGAGGCGCCACATTTCACCGTTTGGCTGGCTGGAGAATAGAGGGTTGATCACGGCCTTTCATTTTTTTGGGGCGATGGCATGTGTCACCCAAGTCAACCAAGTTATATCAAGTTATTCTCACTATGAACGGGCCTTTTTTTCAGGAAGATGATGACCACCTTCCAGAGTTTTGTTTTCGGCTTCCACTTCAGGTTGCAGGAAAGGGTTCTATATAATATATATAAAATTATATATAAATATATAATTTCACCAACATTGAAGCCTCGGAAACTCCGAGAAACGACTGAGTTGACCCTGGCTGTGCTGGCTGTTTCAGGACATTTCTGCGCACTTCAAAGAAATTTGCGACTTTGGGGAAGGCCCGCAGGAAAACGTGATATATAATATATACATATATATATACAATATATATATACACACTGTGTATATATATAATTATATGGAAGTAAAATATACCTCTGAACATATGAAAATGTAGGCCCCCAGAGGGGCCGCTGACCATATATATTTATATACATACACTGTACTGTATATATATGTATATATATATATACACTGTATGTATATATATATACACTATATACATACACTGTATATATATATACACTATATATATATGCAGTATATATATACACACTGTATATATATATATACATACACATAGATAGATAGATAGATAGATAGATAGATAGATAGTATAATAATATATTCATGTCATTACATGTCCAATTTTAGGAGTTTCATACCCTAAAGGTGCCCCAAAGTGGCATAAAGCGTGGGGGGAATGCTGGTGACGATACTTGGGGTACCCAACTTAGAGCGTTTTGAGTTGCTATCTTTCCCATGGTCAGAATGTGATCATGGCCCAGGTTCTGAATTTCCTACAGAAGGTATGTCAGGCATGGGCCATGCAATGGTCCTCTACTCAGTGAAGTTGTTTGGGATGCATGATGTGGAGACAGCAGATTTGATGCACGTTTTTTCCCCTTTGGATGTAGACTGTCGACGTGGTTTTGTCTAAAAATAAGACCCCGCCCCAGCAGTGACCCCATTTTCAGACAGACCCGTGTAGACTCGCGTTTTTACCCGAGGCTGCCCGACAAAAAAGACCTGACGGCAAAACTGAAGCGAAGCTTTGAGATGACTTCCCGCATTTGAAGCTGGTGTTTGACGGCCAAGACTGTATGAAATCAAATGATATGAAATGATCCTAAAACTCAATGATTCAGAACACATACAAATTCTGGGCAATGAAATCGGGGCAACATTCTGTCGCCACTTACTACAACCCTGTAGATGATGGATCAGCAGTTGGGCAACTGGGGTGGGCGCGCCAACCCCACCAGTCACAAAGGGTTTGCCAACCCTTCCCTCGGAGAACACAACTTGGATTTGCCTCTCAGAGACTCTCGCATTTGGTGAGGTCCAAGGGGAGTCGTCGCGGATAAGTCTGTCTTGGACCAAAGTTGCTGGTGGCACGGATGGACACTTTTAATGTGTCGCAGCGAGGTTTTCCCCAAAAGGGGTAGGAATCCTTCCATCTGCCGATCGTAGAGCAGTAGGGGCACAGAATCATCATGAAAAACGCCGCGACACGCCCGTCCTTTGTGCTGATTTTCCATGTGAAGGTCAGTGAAGTCGGAATGTGTTTAAGTCGCTTCAAGGCACGGGTTAGGCTTCATTTGATTGCGACGAACATATCACGCCATGGGTTGGATCATGGCATGTAAAACCACCGGCAGTGTCCAATTTTTTTTGACTCGATCACTCGATGCAATTTTTCCGGAATTGGTTGAAGGGAACATCTTGAAGGGCTTTGTCCCTCTATGTTTGGGGGGTACAACCATGGCTTCCTGTAGGTTTTCAAGTCAATTCATGGAAATTTCACAGCCACCTTCACGTCTCCAGCAAAAAAGTTAGTGAAATGTGAAGCTGTCGCTTGGACAAAAGGACCCGGGCCTGGGTTTGGTTTGGAAGAAAAGGGAAGATGATTACATGAGGGGATGGGATACTGTACATCTTACAGCTAATTAACGCAAATTATTCACTATGAGAATTTCCAGTGCAGCCGCTATCCCCCTTTTTGTTAACCACCCAGAGCACCCATAGCCGGGCATCCAGTGTATACCTGGCCCTGGTGCCACGGTTTTTGTTGATTCAACCCTTTTAGCCAGTTGTAAACGATGATCCCCTCAATCTTAGAAGGTTTTTATATGTTTTTATTTTAAACAAAGGGGACACTCATCATCTTTAGCTGCTAGCCAAAACAAGTTCTTCGTTGCTTGAAATTACCATTCTCTTGTTGCTCCAGGAAGTGTTTATTGCCGTTGATTCAATCACCAGTTGCTACCCTGAACACTTCCAAACCATTGCCATGTCCATTGCGATTTCGTTAAAATCGTCTTCTAACCTCCAGTTCTTAACATTTCTTAACCACTACTTTTCCTTTTCCACGTTGAAGACCACGATACTCCCACGATTTCACGGTTGGTTGAAATTCTTTTATATTCGCGCTACAAGTTCAAGCATAGGTTTCTTTTCTGTTATTTACCTACTTGTGGGTCATTTATTTGGGCACATGTTTGTGAATATTCCATATTTTTGGTAAATCACTGACCTCACTGCAACATCACTGCGAATGATGGCTAATAAGGGTAAGTATGCAGAAATGCATAGAAATGGCCTTACTTTATATAGATTGGTGAACTATTGTAAGTAAGCTAGATCAATCTTTGTTTGGCGGTTTCAAACATGTTTAAAACAAATAAACCAAAACATACCAAAACAACCAAACTGGGAGTAACTGGGATGATGATACGCCCAATGATTTTCATATTTTTCAGAGACCGCCCACCAGCACCACCAGCACCACCAGCACCACCAGCACGACCAGGTGGACAGCGCCAAACGTGCGCAGAACGAAGCGGCGGCGCGCTTGTCGAAGTTGGAGGCAGAGAAGAAGGCGCCCGGCCACGTTTTGTCCCCTTGGATGAGCAGTTTCAGACACCTTACCCTCTGGTAATTTAACATAGCTATTGAAAATGGCTATTTATAGTGGATTTTCCCATTAAAAATTGTGATTTTCCATAGCTACGTTAAATTACCAGAGGGTACTTGGTTGACGAATATACTGCCATCATAGGTCTACGTTTTGGAAGAATTCAATTCAATTCATGACCATCCCACTCATCAGCATACCACTAATGCATACAGCATTACTGGGGAATTTGTACATCATGGCGATACATACCGCCCATAATATGATCGTGGTACGTGGTGAAGCTAATTCAAAGTGACATTTTCAAACATGGCATTTGTTTTGGGACGTTTCACCAGAACAAAATGGAACCTGAACCAGGCAAATGGGTTGACAAGATATGTGCTTTTCATGGATTGCAACAGTTGTTTGGCCGATTGGTGCTTCCATCCTTTCTTGACTTCCAGTTTTTGTTTGGGTATTCTATGATAAACATTGATAAACTAGAAATTTCTGAGTAACCTCCTGGTTTTTGAGTCCAAAGATCCTGACAAAGATCGAGATCAAACGCCGAAGTGCCGCCAGGAATTTGTGACCAAAACGCAGAAGGAAGAGAGTCAGTTGCAGAGCGAATTGGCCCAGGCGGACCATGCTGGACCATGCTGGACCATGCTGGACCATTGGTTGCAGCGACTGGGGATGGTGGATGAATGGCCCCCTTGGGCTCAACGGATAAATTTTTTCATGACCTCACTGCGATTTCACTGGAATGATGCCCTTGTAAGAGGAATCATTCGGAAGAGAGCCTTAGTTGAGGTCAGTGAACTGTATGTTGACTTATCCAGATTTTAGATCTAGAAATCAAAATCAAAGGGTAGCCCCGAAAGGGAAGCCCCAAAAGCAGATGAGGATATTGAGGATCCATGTTTTCGGGGTTCTCATCAACTACCATCATTTATTAAAATCCTATGAAGCCAGCAATTTTGAGGAGGCACAGTTCCATCATGTTCCATCCCCCAAACAGAACTGGAAAATGGTTGATATCCTCTGGGAGTTGTCCCGGATTGAAAAACGTTGGCATTTGTATTGCTTCATGACTTGGTGGAGCTACCCTCTGGTAATTTAACGTAGCTATGGAAAATCACAATTTTTAATGGGAAAATCCACTATAAATAGCCATTTTCAATAGCTATGTTCAATTACCAGAGGGTATTTTTCTTCATGCTCTTGCAAGTTGACCAAGCTCTACACACGGATATGATGGTGACGCGCGGCCGATTTTTGCTCTGAAGTACCTGGAATACTGATGAAGATTTGGAACCCAAAACCATCCATAGCCATCCAATTCGTTTTGGAGCGTCCTTTTGCTGCACACATGCTTCATTCTATTCCCTTCCAAACAGTGCATGAACTTTTTCAGCCCTTGGGACCCCTGGAATCTCCAACCTTTCCAAGAAGCCTGCCGGTGCGAGCAGACCCACCCAAAGCAACCACCCAGCACTTCCAAAAAATCCGACTCAGCTGAAGCTTCAATGGTTCGGCCGCCATGATCCAGCCCAAATCTTCCAGGCTGCTGTCCTTTTCGGTGGAGGCCGCTCGCCTCAGCGACGCGGATGCGACGCCAGCGCCAGCACCGGCCCCGGCGCCACGGCCCAAGTCGCTGACCCGCCGCGAGTCGCCCTTGGCTGCAGCAGCCAGGCGTGCCCGGGAGGCTATGGCGCGCAAGGCCGCGCCCAGGGCCAAGGAAGGCCCTGTCAAGGAGCAGGATGGTCCTATCAAGGCCAGGGAAAGTCCGGTCAAGGCCAGGGCCAAGGACAGTCCTGTCAAGACCAGTGGCAAGGAGGGTCCTGTCAAGGCCAAGGAGACCAAGGAGGGTCCGAAGGCCAAGGCGGTGCCGAAACCGGCGGCAAGAACTACGCCTTATGCAGCCAGGTCGCTGATTGAAAGGCCCAAAGTGGAATCAAAGGTGCTCGAGAAAAAACTGGGGAAGAGCGAGACTTCGGAAACATCTGCGGGATCCACACCCAAGTGTGTCTTGTTGGAGGACTGCCAGGGGAGCTTGTCCCAGACTTTGGTTGAAGTTGGGCCGAGAATGTCATGGCTGTGTGTCGTGGTCCAATGTCCATTGTTTTTTGTTTCAACTTTGTATTATTCTATCTTGATATCCTTGATCCTCTTTGTACATAGCATGGACCATATTTTCAGACCATGCCAAACCCAGATGTTGTTCACTTTGAATATTCGTAGTCAAGTACATATCTCATTTTTTTTTGGTATCTAAGTTTTGATCTACATCCATGATGTTTTTCAGTACGTTAGCTTTAAGATCATCCTGTGAACTGTGCAGGTTATATCATGCCAAAGCGGCAACTTTTCCCGCCGCCTGCAGGATACCAGCAACATGACCAACCGAGTTGAGAGGGCCGAGATTCTTGAGGCGAATCCAACGCCCATGGTTTGATTAGGGGCTGCCATGAACATTGAGACACAAAGACTCACAAAGATTTACTTTGTATACTAAATATATTAATATAATTTAATATACATATATTTTTGTATATTATTGATATACATAATATAATGCACTACATGTATATGATATGTATATATGTATATATATTTGGTACCCCCCGGTACCTACCTTTTAATTACTCTTATTGGTATTCACGTGGTTTGGTGACTGATTTACATGGTTGGAGTTTGGCAGTAGTTTCGAGAGGGGGTACCATATATTTTTATACATACTCACATATATATATATATATATATATATATAATATATATACATACATGGATATACAGATATTTGTAACCACCAAAAAACCCACCGAAGAGAATATTTCACTGGTAATTACAGTTTTTTGATAACAATTTGGCATACATAAATAACTGAGGGATACCATACATCTATATTTATACCTATACTATATATCTATATCTATATCTATCTATATATATATATATATATATTATAGTGGTTCAATATTTTGCTAAGACCAGTGAATGTTAATATGATTTGATAAAGATTCATCTTGAACTTGAAATCTAGGATCCACAAAAACTCTGGAAAGTTCGCAATGTTTTTTGGATTCAAGCTTCAAGATTCTGAGAAACACTTTTTGAATCCCACGCCTTGAATCTTGATGAGGGAAGTCTGGATTCAAAAAAAAAAATCAGAATCTTGAATCCTGGATTAGGATTTCCGAAAGTTTTTCTCAGAATCTTGAACCTTGAATCTTGGATTGGGATTCAAAAAGTTTTTCTCAGAATCTTGAATCTTGAATCCCAGAAATGTTGCAATTTGATACAAAATATACAGATTGATTCATCATTCATGCTCTTTATTTAATGTCCCTGCCCATGTCACAAAATAAAAGATAATAAAAGTACAGAACAGGCAGGTATTTTGGGTTTCTTTGTGTTTTATTTGCTTTTTTTATGTTTTGATGTTTTGATCCTTAGGGTAGACCCAGATTAATCCAAACCAAATCTGAATCATCTTGCTTCTATGGCATTATGTATTTACCAAATGCATCCCTTACAAATCATTACTCAAGAAATGCTTGTATGATAAACAGAAGCAGTATTCTGTTGGGGATGTGCAATTTTCCAATCAAAGGGTGAAGGCCTTTGGGATGTTCAATTTTCTTCTTTTGGTGAGTGAAACATTTCCTTCAATTCAATGGCGTTCCTTTCCAAATAGATTGTAATTGGGCTTCTTTAAAAGGAGTATCACATGCTTTTCGGAGAATTGGTGCTACTTTCAAACGTAAAGGACAACTGAGACAATTTTCTTTTTGGTAAGTGAAGCATGTACTTCAAATGAATGGGATGTACAAAGGAAAGGACCTTCTAAGAAAAGGTGCTACCGGTACTTTCCACAGTACAGCTGTTTTTTTTTGAACGGAGTGCGGCATTATCCTTTAAGGACATGGTGTTACCTTCCAACATAGATAAGAGCTGAGCTTTGAAGGGGGGTGTTACTTTTTTTAGTAGACATATTCCATATTCTGCGACAATATACACTTCATATTCTGCAACAATATTGTTTCTGTTGTTTGAACAAATGGCTGCAGCTTTGAGTGAAGTATTTTTCTTTCAAGGAAAATGCATCTGTTTGAGAAAATATATCCATCATGAAAAATGGAGACAGGAAGAATGTACTTAAAATACAATGCATCTTGTAGAGAACTAGTGTGTTTTTTCGAAAAGAAAATCAACCTTCAAATTGAGATTTCCCTAAAAAGTTCTGCGCTTGCTCAAAGCTACAAACAAGATTCTAGCATCAGGCTGTGTGACGGACTTTTGCCTGAAGATACTGATGGCACTGCATCAAGGCAACCAATCTATCGAACATATCCACAACCTGTTGAAAACTCCACGGAGCTTCCTTACTTTTCTAACTGAAATAGGCCTGGTAGATGAATTAAGACTCGTTTCTGCAAGTTTTAATTAAAAGGTAGGTACCGGGGGCGAGGGGGCTAGCATGCATATATATATATGCATATATATATACATATACATGTGTACACATGTGTAGTGCAGAAATAGTACAACATATAAACAAATATAAACAGTCCATCATGTATATATATATACACAAAAAAGTATATTACAAACATATCATACGTATACTAGAGATATATAGCAAGTATATTAACAGAAAAATTACAGATATATCACACCTAGTGTACATATATATATGTTGAACTATGTTTCAAACACATTATATCATCATATATACATTGTATGTAGAAGGGACTTGTGGATTCATATGTATATATATTATATAATATAGATGTATAGTTAGACAGACATGTTAATCATGCGCACATATGTATACAATGATGCGGCAAACCAGCTGGATAGATCTTGGACTGGCCATGGCAACAGCACAACATGTGCATATCTGAGGCCAACACATATGTATAGCACTAGTCAGCACCAAAGTACACATACCGGATACACAGATAGATAAATAAATACATCAAAATATACAATATGTAGAGGACATAATAACATTCTAGATCAATTTATATCTACATATTCATATATATATATAATCTATTTTTTCTCTAATCACTCACCGATCAATCGCTACCTATCTAAGTCATCAGTGTCAGGCCGCGCAAGTCTTGCGGAAGGAGGCGCAGGACTTGGGCCAGGCCTTGCGGCAATGGGTGGCTGAGGCCGAAGCGGAAGCGGAAGACGCCAAGGCCGGGACCGGCCGGGACCTGGATGATGGATCTAAACCATGGGGATTTCGATGGCAAAAACTGATGGATTTTGCATGATTTGATGGATTTAACATGATTTAACCAGAAGGGAACATCTGAACCAAAAAAAAGGCATCTACTTTTTTTTGATTTCCCTTAAATTTCAAAACTGTTATGATGGGTTTAAGGGAACATCTGAAGCAGAAACCATTGAAACCAGGGCTTTTACTACTTGAACTGTCCTGCCGAAACTCCCTGATGTCATTTCGGGAGACGATGGAGACGATGCAAGGATGGAATGTTTATTTTTGGGGATGATTTGCAGGAATCCAACTGATTTTGACATAGAAAATTGGATACAACTGAGACATTTTTAGGGAGTTTGAGGAGCAGCATGTGAGAATTTTGAAGAGGTTTTCACCAAAAAAAATTGGTTTTGAAACCACAAGGACGATTTTCAAACAGTAAAAGTAGGAAAGAGGTCACGCCACCGAACTGCGGATTTCTTCACTGAGTAAGTTGATTTGCATTGCAACACATGGGGCAAACATTCCATCTACGCATGGATTAACCATAGTTGGAATCAAGTGAGATCCTTTTACTGTATTTAGTCAAGTATGATAATATCATCCTACCTTTACCACAACTGTGTTCGCATTTATATGGGCAGTGACCAACAGGTAGATAAGCAAAAGGTTGGACTAGGCATACAGGACCCATTGACTGGGATCCCTTTTTCCATTTTGCTGTACTGGGATGATGCTGGTTGGTGGCTTCAAACATTTTTTATTTTCCATTTCATCTATGGGATGTCATCCTTCCCATTGACAAACTCATATTTTTCAGAGGGGTGGCTCAACCACCAACCAGTGATGGTACTATTATCATTAAGATTATGATTATGGTATTAATATTAACCATTCATAATGGCTATATATTAATTAAGAATGCTATATATATAGCCATATTAACCTGGTATTAATATGGGATTATTAACCATTAATAGTGGCTTTTTGTCGCATTCTGCCCCTCTTCTCCCCCTAGGATCGGACCAGCTCGGTGGCGATCTCGGAGGCGTTGACACGTGTCTCAATGCTCCTTTCTATATCTAGTGTCTAATATCTAATATCTATATCTACATATACTTATATATATATATATATGAACATATGTGAGTCCGCCAAACTGTCCACCTTTTTTCCTTTTTCGTATGCATGGAGACACACGATCCGAGATCTCCTTTCGACCGGCCCATTCCGGCAGGCGACATGCCGTTCCAACGACCATGACGAAGCCCCTGAGGTTGGGATTGTCTGACATTTTGGGTAGCCCCAACTTGGAGTTGTTTGATCTGAATCATATTTTTCCCGTTAAAGTTTCTCATTTGAGCAATATTCCATGATATCCCCGTTGTATAATATCCGCAGAATATCCTGTTGAGGATATACCCATTGATATTCTGAGGATATTATCCATTGATTGTTGTGGATATCCCATGACATTCCGATTGTATAATATCCTCATAGTATCTCACAGGCTTATCCCAGGATGTCCCCATTGTATAAGAATAATTTTATAGTTAGTTTCCCATAAAATTATCATAGTATTCCTCCGAATATGGTAGTTTCCCATAATATTCCACCCAAAAAACACAATCTGGTTGGTGGTTTGGAGCATATTTCATTTTTCCATATATTGGGAATCATCATCCCAACAGACTATTTTTCAGAGGGGTAGGTCAACCACCAACCAGCAATAATATTCCCATAAAGTTTCCCTTGCAGTTGGTTTCCCATGATATTCCATGAATTCCACCTTTTTTTGCTCGGGATGATGGACCTGTGCGGCAGGTCCACCTGGTTCTGGATGGTGCGGAGGCGGAAAAAACCCCCGTGAAACATTTGAGAGCCATTGCCATGTGAAACATGCATAAACATACATTATCCTGACATGATCTATTACCATCTGGTTATTTAACATAGCCATGGAAAATCACAATTTTTAATAGGTAAACCATCTATTTCTATGGGCCATTTTCCATGGCTATGTTAAATAACCAGAGGGTATCATTTTCGGTGATATTTGTTGTACATGTTCGAAGAAGAAGCAAGAACTTCACCATCCTTTGGCATGTTGTTTTTTTGAGTCATTGAGCTATGTGTGTGGAAACATGGGCAAACCAAGAATCCACCAGTTCAAACATGTACATGGGAAAATAGAAGCAACAAACAGGTACGGTATATAATACTACCAATCAAGTATGACACCACCATTTGGACTCGGTTTAACGCTGGGGAAGCAAAGTTTCCTGCAACATTCCTCAAAGCTTGAGGCAAAACTGGGCACCTGAGCAAGTTCAACGGCACATGTCAGGAATGAGGTTAGTCTGAAAATGGGCTATAAATGGATATTAAATTACTTTACTTCGTGTGATCCCCACCATGACATTTATACATTTTCTTACTGGCAAATCTTCTGGCATTCTATCTGACATATCTTCTGGCATTCTATCTGGCATTCTATCTGGCATATCT
>Ga0126342_10002704_pt1 | contig 28154 bp, 29 predicted proteins | sample Cyp1metagenome_FD_92528 | JGI IMG/M metagenome (GOLD analysis project Ga0126342, IMG submission 92528) | Coral microbial communities from Lord Howe Island, Old Settlement Bay, Australia - Cyphastrea 1 metagenome | ecosystem: Host-associated > Invertebrates > Cnidaria > Coral ... | reverse complement strand
GTGTAGAGTGTGGAGTGTGGAGTGTAAAGTGTAGAGTGTAAAGTGTAGAGTGTAAAGTGTGGAGTGTAGAGTGTAGAGTGTGGAGTGTAAAGTGTAAAGTGTAAAGTGTGGAGTGTGAAGTGTAAAGTGTGGAGTGTGGAGTGTAAAGTGTTTAGTGTGGAGTCGAGTGTAAATTTAGAGTGTGGAGTGTGGAGTGTGAAGTGTGGAGTGTGGAGTGTAGAGTGTGGAGTGTAAAGTGTAGAGTGCAAAGTGTTGAGTGTAAAGTGTGGAATGTAAAGTGTGGAGTGTGAAGTGTAAAGGGTAGAGTGTGGAGTGTGGAGTGTAGAGTGCGCAGTGTGGAGTGTAGAGCACGTCTGAAGTGCTGCGCCTGCCACGCAAAATGATGATAGAGGTCTCCAAAGTGCTGCGCCTGCCAGGAAAACTGCAACGCATGTTCTGAAAACGACGCAAAAGTATTGCGCCTGCCACACAAAACGACTTTCGACACGTTACAAAACAAGTCTGAATGTGCCACGCCTGCCACGCGAAACGAAGCAACGGGACATGTGCAACCTCCAAAAGTGACCCTTTTGCAGAACTTACCACAGGCACGTCCATATGGGCCTTACACGGTCGCCCGCGGACGGTTGCGAACGGTTGCGGACGGTTGCGGACGGTTGCGGACGGTTGCGGACAGCACTGCTGATGCGGAGTACGATACGGAAATACAGAACAGATTCTCAAGAATAACTCCGAGAAATACAAGAGTTTGCATGCTCTGTGTGTCTGTCTGTGTCTGGATGGGTGACACATGGCCAGGAAACTCGGTAACCGACTAAGCTCGGTGAGCTTGTGGGCCTCTTGGAAGATTCTTGAACTTGCCGAATATTTCTTGCCTTCTTGGATCTTAAATTCACTTGAACCATTTTCTCCTTGGCAAATCAGAAGCACTAAGCCGCAAAACCAGAAGCACTAAGCCGCAAAACCAGAATCAAGGAGAAATGACAGCAATTATCGGTTCGTCTGTAGATTTGCAAATGCTGATTATATATATATATATATAATGATTTTATGTAGTCCAAGCTCTTTCTTCCTAGTCCTTCCTCTCATGCAAAAGCGGCCCACACAAAATCAGAGCCGAGAATGCGAAAGATTTCAGCTGGGGTGAGTAATATCCAGAGGAGCTCCTCTGTTTCAACCACTCCTCCAGCATCAGACTTTAATCATTGGGTCATTGGACATGTTTGAACTGTTTTAATTTCAGTCGAGATTCCAAGTCAATTTCGTAAGGTTGAGCGCCAAAGCCTGAAAAACGATGCGGCCAGTCCCTGCATACTTCACCGTATTTAATGTTCACAGCTTGAACAATCAATCAAAGAAGACATTGACAAGGTGATGCCCGTGGCCACGAGTCTGACTAAGAATCCACCTGCAAACGGATTCAAAATGTCAGTGTCCAAATGTGTCCAGCCATTCTTCAAGGGCCTGAAAATTTGACCTTTGTTTCCTTTTTTGCAACAGCTTCACGGAGCAATTCCTCAGTGGAAAACGAGGCGAGATGCTTTCAGGAATTTGACGAAACATGAGAAAGACTGAGATGCTTTGATCATCTTTGATCATCTTTTATCTTCAACATCTGCACTAATAATAGTCATACGGTATACATTATTCTGGATAATAGTCTACTAATAATAGTCACTAATAATAGTCACTAATACATCCAAATATTCTCCACGGTGACGGCGGAGTTTGGCCAAAAAGCTGTGATGTCACTTGGCAGCTTCTGCCAACCGTCATTCAGACTGACTTCCCAGTTCAAGGGACCAAGACCTGCGCAGGCCACATGTACAAAAAAACATCAAGAAGCCATCCACTAAAGTCACCAAAGAATCCGCAGCTTTGCAAACGTTCCAGACAAATCATACAGCTCACCAACCTTCGACCGAGGACTTCCCACCCTTCTCTTTGTAGCGCTTGGTGCCAATCGCCTTCCAGGAAATGATTCTCGTGAAATGATGTGAAATGTATTAAATTAAAGCAACATAAAGCAACTGGTATCTACTGGCAGTCTACTGGTGGCTTGTGGACTCCAAGATTTCCTTCTGTGATATTCACACTTGCCACATCTTGCTACCGTCTATGTCAGCGATGCTCGGAACACGCACAGTCCAACACCTTCCATCTCTCGAAGAGCACGCAGGTTGGCCGAGAACTCCAAGGTCCAGATTCCTGGTTGGCATCACTTCAATTCACTTCATGAAGCAAAACAATCAAAGATGATCAAAGCAATTCAAATCATGTTGTCTTGGGCAATGATTTGTGCGTTTGTCCAGGATAGTCACAGAGTCAAGAAACTCGCCCAGATTTCATCTGGAGGTGGTGCAGCATTGACACAGTGTCAGACAAGCGCATGCCCTCATACCTAGGCGGCCCCAAACGTTTGAGGTATTTGAGCCGCTTGGTTCGTGGCTTGGGCTAGGTGCACGTAGTACCATTCTATTTAAACAATAATGTTGTTTCTAATCAATAATCTACGACTGGCATGAACGGGAACTTCAAGACATTGAGAATTTGCTTTGAGCCACTACAGTACCAGAGATTTGTACGATTAATTTGACAACAAACAACATTGCAAACAACAAATGGAGACGCAAATCCAAACAACATCAAACAACCATCAAGAGTTCCAGTGAATGGCTGTCAAAGTGATTCTGAATGCGTCTTTCCATTAGTTGCTCCAATTGTCAGAAGAACTCTCAGTTTCGTACCGATAAGCCAACCTCGGATGGCGTCAGGCGATTGATCACTTCAAGATACTCAGATACTCTCAGAATCTGTCAGATTGCAAGATGCGTTCATATGTTGCTTATTGTTGTTTATTGTTTCTTCGGTAGGCAACGGTAGTTAGGTCGGGAAAAGTGAAAGCACCGATTGAAGATTTGAAGTGTGTCGAAATATCTCAGGCTCTGACACTGTGAAGCCAATCAGAACATCTGGTTGGGCAAACTCGGCCGCAGGGCTGGGCTTGTCCTGGGCTCTTGGGGAAGTATGACTTGACTGCTGAATAATGCTTAATGCATGGCTTAATACTGCTTAATTTAGGCTTACAGTATCTTACAGTAATAAAGTTTCATACATGTTCATAAACCTTTATAAACCTTCATACATCTTTATACTCACACCATCGATCCCCACGTGCCTTGGCAACAAAGGGCACTGCCAGCAAGCGGCGACTCGAGGGTGCCTCTGACATGGTAACCGCAACTCGGCTCTTGAAAGCCCCCTCGATGTCATAATCTCTCATACCTGATCTATCAATCTGTCCTGATCTATCCTGATCTCTTGATCTGTATTGTGGCCTACAAGCCTGTATGGCCCCATAAAGCAATGGATGTATTCTATCCCGTCCATAAAACAACCAATGTCGGTTGCTGGACCTAAAAAGTGTCACCTCGAAGCTGGAGATGTTTGCCAAATAACAGGTGGATACAGGTCTGCAGACAGATGGTAGATCTATGGCGACTTCTCCCGGTGCACTTCTCGCGCCTTTTGGTTCTCAACAAGGGCTAGTTCTTGCTGGGTCAACAAGCCATACCTTGGTTTGCTTTGATTCTGCAAAGGGCGTATCCATGTATCTTGGATTGGAGTACAGTAATGTGTTTTGCCAGAAAGTAGGAAGAAATCCTTCTATCCAAATGCATCCAAATGCTAGATCCTCTTTGTATCTCTTTGTCAAGTCCGAGGAACTGGACTCGATTCACCTTGGAGATCACATGAGGGACCAGTTGGAATAGCCACTCGCGGCCCAAGCATAAGAGCTTTCCAATGGTATTATCGGCCTGCCATCAATTGAATCAAAGAGCTTAAAACGGCACACCATATGCAGAGTCCTTGCATCCTCACAACATCTCACAGCTAAATAATCTACTTGGAACATCATCAAAGAGCAAAACAGCAGAAGGAACATGGAAGATGTTGAAAGGAAACTTAGGCATGTAGTATGATGTATAGATATATGTATAATATATGTATATAGTCATATTAGTCATGCAAGAATCTGTGCACCTTGGACTCGACCTTGGATTTCACGTCGGACTTCAACAAATCTGACAAGTCCATGGAGAGGAACTCGCAGACGTCAGAGTACTCGACACCCTCTCGGAACTTCTTAGCCTGTGCAGAGCACTCTGTAGCATTCTGTAGCCATCTTCATGAACAGAAACGTGTGGCGTTGGTCTCTCAGCTTTGAAAAAAAAAAACTAACGTGTCCCTCGCAAATGTTCCTAACTAGCAAGGCCTCTGTACGGGTGACGATCCAGCAAGCCAGCCAGTCTGCCAACGGCCTGTAGGAGAAGTCAAGTCAGCTCATGTCATTAAGAAAGGTGGACGTTTGCTAGAAATGTGTAAGTCGCAATCTATTCATATCTATTCTGGCAGCTATTCATATCTATCATTACGTATAAATATATATATATATATATTATGTGTGTGTGTTTATTCAATTATATTCATATCATTTCATATCTAATCTACCCAGCTCACCCTGATGGCAGCGGCTGGTAACATTGGAAGCTTCATCGCCTCAGAAGGTTCTTGTCGTACCAGGCGCGGCTGAGCAGCACCAAATGCGGCTGCTTCTGGAGCGTCAGGAGGTCGTATCCTGCCCAGCTCCATGGGGCACCATGGGGCACCATGGGGCATTCTGATCATTCTGATCATTCTGATTGTACATGACCGTACCATTCTGCTTCCCTTGCACTGTTAGGTCTGCGCCTTTCTTCACGATATCCGGGATCTCTATTTCAAGTTGTGAGATGCGCTCAGCAGCTGCTGTGCCAACCTGCAATGAGATGTTGCTGCTAGAGTGGGAGTGCTATGATGATCGGACATAATCTGACCAAGATTTGAAAGCGGCATGCCGGCTTGCCTTTCCGGTGCAGTTGCGGATATCTGGGTAGAAGATTCCTGGCCAATGACTCAACAGTTCAGTGAAGCAAGAGCGTGCGCTCAATCACTTGTCATTCCCTGACCTGCTGCAGCATGGCCCTCATCATTCAAGAACAGGGCATCCAAGAGGTGCACAGCCAGGTGCCAGCGCTCGCAACCCAAATCATACCTTGACACAAAGACCCTGGGCCAGGTTTGATCCAGGTACCGATTGGCAAAGCTGTTTCGCATCGTACTTTCAGGGGATTTCAGGGGTGTGTCCATCCATTCATCATGCATGCACATTGCCAGTTTTCAAAAGCATCTGGAACCGGGTGGCATTTCAAAGCTGCCGATGGGGAAGTTGAGCTCCGACTTCAAGGGGTGCAAAACCAAATCAACCTGCGCATCATTGCCATATTTGATTACCAGAGGGTACGGATCATTCATGAAACAAATCGTCGGCCAAACATCTTGGGGCATCGGTGTCGTCAACGGCACGAGTTCAGGTCACCTCGTCAATGAGCGCGCAGCTATTGTTCCGCAACATTCCCTCGGCACGATGCTGTGCAGTGTCTTGCACTTGACATATACTTGACATGTTTCAAGAACTCAAGCCTGTAGGGACAGCTGGCCCGTAAGGTTGGTAAGGGAAACATGCCAAGTATGCCACGGATGCATTGATTCATATAAGATCAAATCATATCAGAATTTCTTGGAAGCATAGCAAGTCAAATCGAAATCTGAGACAAGCTGCAAGGACTTCTCCAATGAAGCCTGCCATCACGCGGTTGCCGGTCACGTCCTGCCATGCCCAAAATTGCACATGCGCGTTGGAGGGCAAACTTCATGATCTGGTACCAAATCATACCAAGTCAGACTCTGAGTGAGTTCCATTGATTTGCCAGGAGCACTGGAGTCATCTCCTTGTTGACATCATCCATGCGCTTCTTGATGCGCGTTTGTGACACCGAGTCGGTTGCCTGTGGCGGTTCCATTGGGCAAACCGAGATGGAGAGTTTGCATATATTGCAACCATTTGCACAGTGTTCCGCAGAAACGACATGGCCTGGCCTTTTTCATCTGGGTCTTGTAACCCTCCATGGTGGTTGACAAAATGTGGTTCAACTGCAGCAACTCCAAATGTCGAAGAAACATAGACTTGATGGCCTCGCGCTCAAGCTAGTCATCAAAATGTTCGAGGCGTCCAACTAAGGTGTCTGTTTGGGAAATCTGGCCCGTCTAGCTTCATACCAATTTCAAAAAGGAAATAGAATAGATTGTAGTCATTTGTAGTCATAGTGTGTGTGCGTGTGCGCTGAATGCATTTGGATACTTTATTTACAGGGTGCAGGTTCATGTTACTGTTCCCTTTCAGATAGAGATTCATGACATGTATACATAGTTACTATACCTCATGCAAACTCGCATAATGATCATAGATTCATAGCTTCTTAACTCTTCTGGGCGTTGTTTTCATATATGTTATGTTCATTTAATTTCTATTGATCTCTATTGTCAATAGATGTCAATAGTGTGCCTGATTGTCACCGCGTCACACTCTCTCATCCGTCCTATTTTCGTCAAGGAGCCGCTGGGGTAGTGCAAACCACTGCAGCATCGCGCTGCGCATCAAAGAGTTGCATCTTGACCAACTTCACATCAAAGGGATCGTCCTGGTTGAGCAATCCGGCACGAGTCTTCAGTGGTCTCTTGTGGCCGTGATTATCTAAAAACATCTAAAGACCATAATCAGCCCCTTCTCCACTGCAACAGCCACAATTTCACGTAGAACCTATAGAGACTTTATGATACTTTGGGTGTTTGCTCATCAGAACTGATTGATGGGTTTGATATAGTTTGATCATTTCTGATGACTGTGTGCTTCAAAACATCCTCTCTTGATCTGTTGCTTGTCGAATCTTGTCGAGCCTGACCCATCATTCTGCTGAACTCCAAGGTCACTACGCGCTTGGCAAGAATCTGGCCGAACATGGTCCTCAGGTTTCATCGCATTGGCGATATATTGGCGATATTGGATCCACGTCGGTCACAATAATTAGTCTTGAGCGTGAGGACAGTGATTCAGGGTCGTATTCTGCGCGTTGAACGTGAAAGCTCAGGCTTTCAAACAGAAGGCCAATTCACGCGCATGCACTGTCACTAGAAAGAACCCAAAACGTGACAGTGAAAAGTCTCAACTTCCCCAACAGGGAGACACTGATCACAATGAATCAGTTCTGAGTCCAAGTTTCCTCATGACATTCCTTATGACATTCCTTGTCTGGGCCAACAAGGCTCGCGGCACGATGTTCAAGACCAAACGCCCATTGTTACCCAACCTGTGCGACGAATTCATCACTCCTGCTACAAGTACGACATACATGACTCTCAGTCATATCAGGGACATACTGTTTGAACAGGGTTACATCTTGGCTAGGTGGCACAGAATATGACAGAGCCAACAGATGCCAAAAGCCTCCTGAAGATCTGAAAGCAGTTATGCCAAGATATGCCAAGCTGCAGCAAGGTCAGCATAGGAGCGATGCAAGTGGTTTTGCCCGCACCTGTGCTACGCAGGGCTCTCCCAGCATGCTACGGGGTAGCCGCAGGAGCAGGTTGCTGCAAACGCTGCAAATTGACGGAAGCTTGGATCAAAATGGAAGGGTCTTGGTTTGTCTTGGTATCCCATAAGGATTCCGAACTCTTGAGGTAGAATGAGGTAGAACTCCAGCAAAAACACCAAGGATTCCTGAGGAAAAACTGGCATTCACCAAGCCACCCATAATCATCTGCGCCACAAGGGATCTACCAGCGAAGGCCTCCTCGGCAAAGCGCCGGATCAGATCCACCTGTGGCACTGGAATGGAGCCGACGTTGCGGCCTGTTTAGTGGAGAAATGGGAGATCAACGGTTCTGGCATAATGTGTCAGCTGTCAAATGCTGTCAACATGTGATACCGTTATGAGGTTGCCATGGCTATCAAGATGCTCTTTGCCAAATGTTTTGGCGCGGAACTCCAGTCTCAAGTAAACTTAGCCAATGCCTTGCCTGCTGCTTTCGAACCATGAAGCCGGTCACATACTCAAACCTCACCGTGGGGGTACATGGATAATGATCATGATAAGGATAATACTAATAATACTCGTCGTCGTCGTCGTCGTCATCATCATCATCATCATCATCATCGAAATCCCCGTCATATTGAAATGTCTGTCATCCTTTAAAATTGTGATTTGCATGAGCTGTTACTTTCAACATCAAGCGTGCCAGTTGTGTGCACAGGCATCACACGCACTGACCAAGGCCAAGCAGCAGAAGGAACGCTGGAGATATCTCAGGACTGCTGGTGGTGTAGTTTCTCAAACATCCCAGGAACATAGCGACTCGACCCGCAAGAGTCTGCAGCTCCTGGTGGATCCACAACGTCATACAATGTCCACAGGAACGTGACGTAATCACTGGAACTTCAGCGCCAAGCCAAGCCATCTCAATGCCAAAGACGGCAATCTTTTGACCATCAATTGTGTGCTCCCTGAAACTTTGAGCCATGCTTTCACCAAATGTTCACAAATGAGATGAAAATGTTCGTTCACAAATGTTCACAACATCTCTAGAGCCATGCTTTCACTAATTCAGCCTCAATATGTTGTCTCAACAGTCCTTGCAGGCCACTTCGTCAATGCCCTTGCTTTTGGTTCGCTTCAGCGCACCACGCAAGTCTTGTACACAACCCAAGACCAGCTGTGCTTGCGCTACACCTTGCTGAATGGAGGTTGCATGAGGTTGCTAAGTCTGGTTGACATCAAAACACAAATCAAGACCATCTGACCATGAGCATCATGAGCAAGAAGATTCACACGTGCACCCGTGTTATCGTGTTAAGCTTTCATAGTACGTTTCTGTTGCCATTTACCATCTGCATACTCAGCATATGAATTAATATGAATTATGCATATTTATGTCTGGATCAGGGATGAAGTGGGTGAAGTTTGACATGACACCATATGACACGTGCATCATCTTGCATCAAGTTACGATTCACATGAAGCATCAACCCTAGGACGCCACGGCCCACTGCGGCTGCCGTTCTCTTGTTGACCACCTGGAGGCTCTGGAGCAGGTGCAAAAGGCGTCCAACAGTTTCAAGGTCCAACCCTTGTGAAGCCAAAATGACTGAAAGAATCTGAAAGATCTATAAAGATTTATGAAGATCTGAAAGGAGGAGGACATTCTCCATCAAGTGAGGCTTCACAGAAGCACTGCGCCTTGTTGACTGCTGCTATGCAGCCGACGAATTCGCGCACGCTGTCCAGTTCCTCGAGCAATTGTTTTCAAGAGACAAGGTGAAGAGTCTGATGGTACTTTCTTGATTCAAAGTAGTTGAGACATGTTGAGACTTTGAGACAAGTCCAGTTTTGAAAATCATATTGGGAACGGACAGAGTGACAAGATCTGACAAGCCATTGTTGAACCCTTGGACTATGACAATCTATTGACAAGCATCCGAACCAATGCACCACTCGAGCCAAAGGTGGCCTTCAATTCCACCTCTTCCTCAAGCAGCGCAACTGAAATTCTGGAAATTTGGCATCTGTCGGATCAGGGATTCCTGTCATGGGGTGCAAATCATACAATACTATATAGTAGCTTAAGTAAACTTACCATTGGCTTGGCATTGGCATTTTGGCCTTCCGAAATCTCTCTGCAAAGCCAAGTCTCGTCCAAGCCAAAATAGTGTACCTTCACCCTTGTCTTCTGGAGCAAAGTCTGCTTTCTTCAAGAGCTCCTTGCGCAAAGAAGCGACTGTCCTTGGTTGTCAGGTGCATTCACTTGGAAAGCATTCCCTTTCTTCAAAATCTTCAAATAGCTTTGACTTTTAAGTGTCGAAGGGAGGCTGTTGGTGTCCTCATGTCACTCTACCATCTGATCGTCTCTCCTTTCCATATCTGATCACTCCCTTTCCAACGTTCTGAGAATGCAGTTTCGACCTTGCCGCTCAAGCACTCCAAATCGTGCGACCAGCAACGTTTGAGTTCGGCCTCCAACCTCGGACTCACTAGCATCCCAGCCATATCGCGAGAACACATCTTGACTCATCTTGCTCACATCAAAAATGTTTGCTGCTATGAACTTTGGGCCCCTCTTTCTATACAAGCTGCTCATTCAGCGTCTCCAAACTGCTCTCTAGTGCAGCTTCATCTGGCACTTGCGGGAGGCATTTTAACCCAAAACCTGCACCAAAGGCAACAACAAACTGCTTGAAAATTGAACCAGCATGAAACAACTGGAATTCCGAGACATTGGCACACTGAATTGCGACAGGATCTTCTACATGTTTTTTTTGCATTTCTTAGCTGCTTCACACTTGCTGCGGATCACATGTCCAAAACAAGTGGCAGACTTTGGGGTCGAGTAGGATTGCCGCATGGTACGAGTATTGCAGCGTTCTGCTTGTCACAGCTGGCGCATAGATTGTTTGAAAATACTCTTGCTTGTGACATGTTGACTGTTCAGCGGCGGATCACTGCCTTTCTTTTTCTTGGATCTGTCCAAAAAGACAGCCTCAGTCTGTGTGCGTTTTTAAGGCAGGTCACACATGAAGAAATTCCAAAGAAAAGGAAGTCTGATGTCTTATTTACCTAGCTGCATTTAAGTCTTTTCCGTTCAAATTCAGGTTCGTAAACAATCACTTGCGAAAGGATGCCAAATGGCATGCGGCATGCCCTTTACGAACAAGACGACATTGCTTCAAGCCTAAAGATGATGAACTGGAAAAATTGGAAAAGAAGGACTTCAAAATGCTTGAAAAGTTATCTTAGAAAATCCAAGAAACTAGGACCTACATGCTGGAGAACATCCTAGAGCACTGTCTGAGGATGTGGCGTGTCCATCCAACTTCCCCTTGATGATTCCAGCTCCCATGCGAGTCATGCCGCCAGGCAGTCCACTCAGCCGCTTTTCACTGAAGGGACAATCGGGAATGTTGAGAGACTCCTGAACATTGCGCTGAACATTGCGCTGAACATTGCGCTGAACATTGCGCTGAACATTGCGTAACAATCGTAACATAGCCATGGCAAAGACCGGAAAAGCAAGGAGTCAAAGGTCATCAAGAGGTGGCTTCAGCATGCTTCACCCAACTGCACATGTACAAACCTACAGTATAGCCTTCAGGAATCTTTAAATTCTCAGTGTCCTCGAATTCACTCATGAACTTGTCAGAGATGAATTTCAAAGGTTGGCTCAGCATTGACAGCACCTTTCGGCAGGCCAGCTGGAGTACAATCGCGATTTTCACTCAGCAGTTCAAACTTATTGGCATTGGAAATCACATGAAATCTCCCTTCAATGTAGGCAGACTTCACAATGCCGTGAAGCTGATGAGACATGACTTAGCATTGAAGCTAACTATGATGCGAAAAAATGACCGGCAGAAAACGAGTTCGATTTCATGGAAAGTAGTTTGTTGCGCCTCCCCAATAGCGATACATAGCGATGGTTCTGCTTACATAGAGTTACTACGTGTAGATCTCAAGATTCGATTCCAAAGATGTAGATCTACGTCTACAGACATAGCTACAGTAATTGATGCTAATCATAACTAGGTAGATGTATTTATATTATATACAATACATATAATATGCGTGCATATATATAATTATGCAGTATCATATGTACATATATTATATTATGTCATATGATGTCATATGTATAATCATGTATTATCATGTGTACATTGTACATATATTATATAATGTAATGTGCTGTACCTCATCACATCACAACTGTTGCAGCTGTACTCTGTCAGTGTGCAGCGCCTCTGCTGCCTCCCCTTCTAAGCCGCAGCTGCCCTTCGCGAAGTCCGTCAAACGTGGAGCACAGGGTGGAGAAAATCTGGGCATGGCTTCTTCACCTCGAGACTACGGTGAAAGATGTGAAGTATTGAGGACTACTGATCGACTACTGTTTTATAGTGTTTATGGTTTTTTTCTCTCTAAACAAAAAAGGGATATGGTGAGCCATGTGAGATGCTGACCGAACCAGACTGAACAGTTGAACGACAATGATTGATAAGATATTATTGAGTGTACCATCGTGTACAACTTTTACCTCTTATACCTGAGGGCATCGCTGATCGTGAGCTTGTCCTGGTGGGAGTCGTTGCGGCAAGTCACCTGCTAAACATCTCAATAATCATGAATGGAGAAAGCGCTTCCTTCTAGCCTTCCAGCTTTCCAACTCGAGTCTACTCAAGTAGCTGGCCTGTGGCACCAGGGTCTCTGCACAGCTGAAGCCAGACTCCAAGGCTTTGTGCAAGTCATTGAGAAAGGTCAGGCCACAGCTCTCATCATGTCCAATCCTCGTTCAACAAATATTGTTGTTAAATTATTTATTCATTTATTCATGTATTCATTTATTTATCTATATTATATATATACTATATTATATTATTACATCAACATATCAAGTCATGGAGAAACTATGCAACACCCTGAGGCTTGTGGCTTTGCGCAGCACTTGACATGCACCAAGCAGCAGTGCTGTGTGGAATTCTAGTGGCTGGTTGCGGTTGACTCTTCATTCCAAGAGTCAGACATCCATATTTGGACTCCTTGTATAATTTGGCCTAGCCAGGTTGGGAAACCGGCGATGCTCACAATGTCAATCCTTGCTCAGTGAATCTCAGTGATATGACCGACTCAATGCGATTTCCATGGTGCTTTGGACACTCGATGTCCAAGCGACTGCATCATGCCAGGGGGGAAGGCTGCCAGTCGTGCCCATCGCGTTCATACCAAGCACAGACCAAAGGGTACCTGACCAGCTGGAAAGTTCCTTTCATGTCCTTTCAAATTCTCAAGCTGAGTCTGGTCAAAGTGCTCTTGCATGCTCTTTCGCTGCTTAAATTAAGCAGCAAGGCACAATCAAAAGTGTGTGGGGCCCACGGGGTGCTGGCTTTCCAAGAAGTCTAAATCCAAAGAAACCGTCCATGAAGTCTGTCTTTCCGCCAAGGTGCAAATGATTCGCATGTCGTCTCCTGACCGAGACTGCGGTTGAGACCCTGGCAATTCGATATCATGCTTTCTTGCGAATCTGCAGCGTTGCATACTTTGCCCCAATGCCACATCATCTGTCTGCCAAAACACTATGACCCTTTATAACCTTTATATAGCACTCTTGGCGAAAACCCAGTCTCCTGAAGGATTCTTAGCAAGTCGAATGACTCTCAACCAGAACCTGGAGTAGCAAAGGTTGCATACAGGATCATGTCACAATAGTACAAAGATCCGTCGGTTGATCAAAAATGTTGCTAGTGCCAGCAAATATTTGAGTCGCAGCAGTGCATTTTGACTACTGATTCGCTTACGTAATCGATTTTCTGCCTGATACACAAGAAATCACAAGAAATTGTTGGCCATGTGGCTTTTCAATGACCAATCGGACAAGACGTTTCGTCACGTCTTTTCCATTCAGCGTGGCTTTGCTGGTTCCTGGCACAGCGAACGAGTTCCACACAGTTCCATCCGATCCGCAGTTCCAGTTCGACCCTGAATGTTATCGTACTTTTTCAGTGTCAGGGTACAGCGGCAGTACTACATATGCTACATATGCTACAGAATCGATCATGCTCCTAGGCCATAATTAGCCAGAGAAAAGTATCAGCCTTCTTATCAGCAGAGCATGTCGGATGCCTGTGAGGATTGCATACAGAGTGAAGAAGAGCGTTCCGGAGCAGGTCCAATCTTCCTCAGGGAAGGGAAAATCCTTCAGTGTGAGTATATAGATTCTGATGCTAGCTGTCCATAGCTGTCCCTTGATGGCTGCAGTACTTTGCTCGGGCTGCTAGGGCCCAAGCCCGGTCACAACGGTCCAAGAGCTGAACAAGGGACTCCAAGTCCGTCCGATTGTTGCCCTCATCCTTCATGTCAACCGTGAAGTTTTCATACCTTGCAACTGAGTCAGCTGACAACTCTCCAACTGACAGAAGACGTCGTCAAAATCTGAGATTCACCATTGAAAGGTATTACAAAGTTGTGTCATGTCTATTCCCTGCAATGTTACTTCATGTAGGAGTAGGAACAGCTGCACGGAACTCCAAACACTTCCAAGGGAACGGGAAACATGATGACAGAATATGAAACACGTATTAATATGGGTTTGTCTTAAAATATGGTCCCCATTGGTCCCCCATATTTTTCAGTGGTTTATCATCCTTTTCCCTAGTAATGTGGTTGTTTGGATGTTGTTTGGGGTCATGTTCATCCATTTTCAAACAAACCCTCTCCGTCCAGTGGCCATCGATTTTTTGTGAAGACCTCCCTGTTTCTTTGCAGGTTTTGATAGCCCAGGAGACCTTGGCTCCCGTCCGGCATGGGATTTTTGTTGGACGATGGGCTACCCTCAAATTTGATGGTTGATCATCTTTTCCATATTGAAAATGATTTAGAATTGCCGAAAAAATGGATTTGAAAAACCCCGCCGCCGCCACATATATCCACATCATGGCTCGCTACACTTCAAGCATGTCGAATACACCCTTTTGGGCCTTCTCGACGTGCAGCTGGATGGCGCGAACCATACCTGAATGAAACAAAAAGCAACAAACCAGTCCATCAAAAACATCAAAATCAAGGGCTTTCCAAAAGATTTAAATTTTCTCAGCCGTTCAGCTCTACTGGCACCTCGGAAACAATGTCCACTACATCTGTATGACATATAATATATATATATATATACATTTCAATATATATATATATTGAAATATTATGACATTAATTGACATTACATCTGTGAACAGAAAGAAGGTCCGCTTGCAACTCCCATGACTGCCATGACTCCACACTCGTCTTGACCTCGGTATGCCAAGGTCTAGCTAGGTCTAGGCCGAGTCCAGGCCGAGTCTAGGCCGAGTCTAGGCCTAGGTGCCGAAGAACACATGCTGGGCTTCCATTTTGAACCGCCTCGACAAACTTGAAGCGGTTGTCGGCTTGTTGCCAGGACCTGAGCTCACTGAGCTCTGACTAAATCTGACTAAAACATCTCCAATTTTCTTATTTCATTATTGAAAAATCTTGAAAAATGATCAAAGCAGATTCTGATCTTCTGGGCATTTGATGGCATTTGGATACCTGGGGGGTACAAGATGGTACAAGGGAACACACGGTCATTCAAGTAAACTGCTTTCCTACTTGGGTTATCTATTCACTATGCTTGGTGTTCCAAATTAGGTCTTGAAGGTCAGCAGAAATCCAACAAGACCTGAACTTAGATATCGTCGTTGAGACAGGCGTCTCGCAGCCCATCTCCTGCATATTTCGCAGCAAGACGCCTTGCGCAGTTGGATGGGTCATGATAGCATAGAAGTTGAACGAAGAACATGTTTAAATAATAATAAGCAGAAAGCATGCGTCGGAGACGCGAGCTGATTCTGCAGTACGCCCAACACGGGTTTCACATATTGATTTGCGGGTAAAGGTTCTCTGGTTATCTCGATTGATCTCCCGGTTCTGAGATCTTCTGCCTTCTTCACGCAACTGCAGCTGGCAGCTCTGTGATATGTGGGTCAGCTTCAACAAGTAGTCGCTATAGTCCGACTGGATGAGCTTGTTGTCCTCGTCAACTCACACATCGAACCCCATCAATAGATCCAACAAAACAGAATCTAGATTCAGACCTGAACAGTTTGAAGATGTTTGAAGCAGCCAAGTGGAAGTGGAAACAGGAGAAAAAACCTGCAGCAAAAATCATCAGGCTCGCTCAACAAGAGCACGGACCCCAGAGAATGTCCATAGCCATGTCACTGGGTCCAGGAGAGGGTGCTTTGGATTGTGCGCAATAAGAGCCAACACCAGCTTCAAGCGCAAAGCTGAAGCATCAGGATGTCGGTCCTCAGAACTTAGCACTGAATCAAGAGACACCTCCTAGACATTCCTACATTCCTAGACTATCCTATCAACCCCACTAAGACAAGGCACAAATATGCAGCGGTTCTCATCAAGTTGCGATCAAGCAGCTTTCATGGTTGAAAAAAGGGTCATCTTCAAAAGGCGGAACTCTTCGGCTGAAATACCTCCGGCTCAGTCAAGATGACTCATGATGAAGCTACTGTAGCCAACTATCGTAATTGGTCACCTGGCATCATATCGCATCATGCAGTGCAATTCTATGGGTCCGGTCCAAGTAGCCAAACCATTGCCTGTTGGAAATCCCTTGAGTATCTCAACCTCTCATGTCAGTCCGTGATTATTCTGCCTTGACCCGGAATTGCATCTTATACGGGATTCATTCAAATTTCCTTCCAGGAGTGCATCTCGGCGTAGCACTGGCCATTCCCCACCTTCATCAAAGCCCACCGAGCCAATCAGTCTTGCGCAAGCGGTGTAGTCACGGTGCAGCAGGGTCCTACAGAGAGAAGCCACACGGCAAGCCTTACAAGAGCCTTCAAGGGTTCTGACACTGCTCAGTCAAGATTATCAGAAATTCAATATCCTGGTCTGTCATCAAGTTGGACAAGGATGAAAGATTGCCCAAAGACTCTCTTGTGTCAAATGCGTTGAACCCTTTTGAACCATTGTGAGATATGTGCAAGCAAGGTGCAACAGGCTCAAGTAGAGTGTGCCACTCAGCGAGGACGTCAGCAATAGAGATCCAGATTCATGGAAGTCCCAAAGGAAAGTCTTGCCACTCAGCGCAACTAAGATCTTTCGGTTCACCACCAAATCCTCGGATCACCAGATATCACCAGATATCACCAGATATCACCAGATATCACCAGATATCACCAGCTGCGGCAATGCAACCGCTCAAGAAGCACATCTGCATGCAACGATTGCAATTTACATAAGCAAGCTACGTGATATTAAGTAATAGAGATCATGAAGAATCATGTTACAACGCGTAGTTGTTCCTTGGAGGGCTGCCCCTTGTGCGAAGTATAATCTTTCCGCATGTCACTTGTCACTTTGGGATGCTGAGCTTCTGTTGAGAAGGGCTTGCATTTGATGTTCGGCCTACAGCTGAACAGTGCAGAATGCAATCACAGTTCCAAGCACTTCATCTAGAAACCTATATCGTACATCATAATTACATTATAAGACATTATAGATCATTGTAGAACAGTACAATCATGTACAGTCTGTAAATGTCTGTAAAATGAAATCTATTGCAGTCAAACGGTGATACTTTGCTCCAGGCCTTGTGACGTCAGCACTGGTCACAAGGATTCGGATAGCACCAGCAGCACTTCTCAAGACCACTGCATGGGGCATCTTGGCCAAAAACGCGGCCTTGGTGGCGGCCACTTGACAAACATCATCAAACCCTGAGTGCCTATTGCATCATATCGCAACCAGTTGCTTGGAACATGTTGGAAACTTTCAGCTTGGCGGCAAGATCGGTCGCACGTGGATCGCCCGTAGCTTCTTGCCATGCCTTTCAGTGCTTTGCGAGTTAGAAAAATTAAGAAAGTCAAAGTTTAGCGTATAACAAACATTCAGATTCAACCAAGAAAAGACAACACAATTCGTCTAGAAAGTCCACACCCACTACTCTCCACTCAATGAGTCAATGAGTGACAGATTCTATATATTCTTGAACGAAGAGGTGAGAAGCTGCTAGCGCTGCTATCAGAAGAGTCTGATTATTTCGACAACCTTTGGCATCATTCCCGGCGCCTCAGGATCAAAAACCCCTCTCCGGTTCAAAAGGTAGAAACCTCACACGCCAAAATCGTCACGAAGATGGCAGTCCCTACAACTTGGACACATGTTTCAACAGGCACGTCATCCTCGTGGAGGCATCTCTAACAGTCAATATCAATATCAAACCCTCTGATCAAGTTCAAATGAATCAAGAATGAACTTCAACAATATCATTATATATCAATAATCAGTCTAATTTAGTATCAAATATCGAATCTATATATACATCTATATTATATAATATACACTAATATACTATATATTCAGCAAAAGTATCTTGACAAAAACCGTGGCCTCATAATTTCTCAGTTTTCTCATATCGCTTTCCGTGGAATTTTCCCTCGCCTCCGAACTCCTTGGAGAAGAGCCGAAGTCCACGGTTGTTGGGATCGGGTCCAGGCACGAAGCGCAGCTGCACACGCGGAAGCTCCACCAAACACACAGCACTGCCCTCCTCGGCGAATGGAAAATCAAAGTCGAATGGAATGAGGATGAAACATGATGAAACATGGGCGCCGCCTAATCGTAGGAATCCTAGCAGTAAGAATCCTAAGATCTATGATGTCAGAGTTCAAGATATGATCCTTCGACGCAACGCGAGAAGATATGGTGTTTATGTGATTTGTAGTTGTGGTCATGTATCTCGTGTTCCCAGCTGGTCCGTTTTGTTCCATGCAGGTTCTATGAGCATCCGTTGCTGTTGAAAACTGGTTCATCTACAGCATTGCACAAGACATCACTGCCGACTGCCCCTCTTGGAATCCAGTGACCTCATCGGTCCAGAAGAGGGTGTGGCTCATCGCTTCCAGTGGTCCCAAAATCGCAGCGAAGCGCTCAATCTGAGAGCCACTTGGTGCATGGATTGGGCTTGCCAAAACCCAGGTCTTGTCGCCAACTTGACGAGTGACCTGACAACAGCAAAAAATCACACAGGTTGAGAAATTGAACTCACTGTCAGTAGCATATTGCCTTTTATTAAATCTAGTTTCATGTATACACTCACATACTAGCGTACACCGTGTCTGCCGATCTATCAACTTGAAGGCGCCTTTCGTGCTGAATGCTTTTATGACTGGTCAAACAACCGCACACAAAGGAATGCCGCGAAATGAAAGAGTGTTCTGGTTCTTGTAGTCTTCCCTCTCTCAAAGACTTTGAAATACTCCGCTTGCCTTTGCTAGTCCATTCTCGCACGTCACTTGCAATGTGTAGTTGAGGGTGTTGTAGACAGGTGGATTGTATGGTTTACCTGCGAAGTCAGAATTCTGATAAGACATTGCTGACAGAATGGCAAAGAATGGCCGCGAAAGAAAGGCTCGAGAAACTTGGAGAAATGATAACGATATTATCGATATCATCCGATGTCCAAACTCTCCAAAATCTCCAGAATGTCCAAAACTCGAATTAGTGCCTGTGAAGCTCACGACACCATGCTTCTCTTCTGCCCAGAAGCGGCAGCCCTGCGGCACGCTTCAGTTGCTTCCGGGATGTGTGGTATATATTGGTACATATTGGTATACGAAGCCAGTGCCAGAGAAGCCAGTGTCTCCTTATCGTAGAGAATCGTCTATCAAAGGATATCAAGGGCATCTTGTCTGTATTGCGGGTTGACTCCGTCTTCGGAAGACTTAAAGAGGCTGCGCTGGCCACCTACAGCTCTGTTCAATTCCTGTTTTCCACGTGTCAGTGTCAGCGCTACAATCCCAAAAACTTCTACAACACAAGACTACAATGGCCCACCAAGTGAGACATTGCTTAAAAGACATCCGTTCCCCAAACAAACCTCCAAAAGAACAGCAGGAAGCAGCCCCTGCAATGCCACAGGGGGGACCCAGAGCCGCTTGCTATCGTCCAAGATCGCCAGGGTCTCATCTTTCACTAAGAAGCCTGCAGGCACAGGGTCTCAATGGGTCTCATGTCTCAAGATGTCTCAAGAAGAAAGTCTATCACCAGAAAACTACACCCTGACATGACTGACATGATCATAATATGACCTGACACGATTTGACATGATCTGATATGCCTTCTGCAGGATGCTGCAAAATGCTGCAAATCTACTACGATGTTTTTTGACACTCGCACCTATCTTTCCAGCAAATTGCGGATTGCATAGTGGTCGTTCTTCTCTGTCCAGGTCATTCGGTACCAAGGATGCATATGAGAAGGCCGCATCGGAGCAAAAGACTTGGGACCGGAAGGAATGGCGTCCGAAGTCCTTGGCAAGTGACCATCAGAGCACTTCCATGACTTCATGGCTGAACCGGAGCGGAAAGACACAGAAAGACCCTGCGAATATCATCGAACAACACAATTGCATACTGATTTTCCAAGGCACACTGTGAGTGAAGACACGAATCACAGCATGCCCTTCACAAGCGAATCGAGCTTCAAGGATTCCTTGCCTGGATGAATTTGGGGAGTTGTTTCGGAAAAGTGTAGCGTGCTTCACACCAAGTCAAGTCAGTCTTCGCATCTGGCTTGACTTGACACAAGATGACACAAGTCTAGAACCAAGAAACCCCAGACTCCTATAAATGATGTCACATGGTTGTTGTTGCATGTTTTTGCATCTATCCAATTGGTCAACCGCCTCTCCAGCAACAAAGAATGCTTTCACCACAATCAATATGTCCCTGGCCTGTCCATATGCTGCACAGCCACCAACTCTTTGGTCTCAGGTGCCAAGTGATGGGCAAGCGAATCTACTGCTTATTCAAGATAACGTCAAGAGTCTTGAGTCTGCTATCACTTGGTTGAGTCGTTACATGTTGTTTCCATCAAGTACCACAAAACATCACAAAACTATATATGTTCACCGAAAGTTCTTCTTTCATTCAAGTGACCTTCTCTGATGCCTCTTGGTGTTTCAGATTGTGCGCAAAGTGAATGTTTCAGAAACGATAGCAACGCAACTTACCATGCCGACCCGATGTTCACAAGGCAGATAAGCGACATTAAGTTGGTTCGTCTGGCAGTACCAAGAGTTCATCAATGGCCCCAGTGCTTCTCCTGGTTAGCTTCACGTGGATACACGTTGTGGACACGAGACAACCTGAGACATCCTGAGACTCAGTATGACTCAAGATGACTCAAGTCTCACTCCCTTGGCCCATGCCAGCACGCCTTCATCATCATTGCCAGGATCTTGTGCAAAAGTAAGAAGCCTCTCCCAGACTTCGGCCAATTCGTCTTTGCCCTGCCCTTTGAGCCTCGCGTTTTGGATTGCATGGCTTCTCACATGGCACTGATATGGAAAGCCAATGAGGCTAATGGAATACGATGTGTATCCAATCCGAAGCTGAGGCCCAAGCCAGGATTGCACATCTTGCAATTCACACACGATACCTCCAGGCAATCTCCATTGGTCATCCTGCTTCCATGGCATTGCTACCTCAAAATCATTCAAAATCCACGATGCTGGCGATGCTAGCCGCAATGGTTCTCGCACCAATATAGCATGACATGGTCCACGGCTGACATGGTCTACCATCCACCAGTCTGGGTGGAAATTGTGTTTTTTCAAAAAGAACCAAAAGTGTTTTTTTTCGTGGAGCACTGTTGCAGAGTATTACCCTTTCTTGAGACTCGGCAAAATTCATCTGAGCGGCTCCAGTGCACGATCCTTGCGCTTTCCACTTCAAGCCCTGATCATCCTGTCAATTGTCGCACGATCCCAGAAAACACTGCGAGAAGAAAGCTGCCTAGCTGCAGTAATATCAGACAATGGTCTGTCCTCTGCAGATACGTATTCGTTTTGCTGTTGAACTGATGACCACCACCTTGATGCCCGGATATGTGTGGGTTGAAAGCTTTGCACCAGCTGTGTCTTTGCACTTCCATCGTGGCTTCTCCGCAAGCTATGACGGCGCAAGTTCAGTGAAACTGAGACATCTGAGACCATCTGAGACCGTCTGAGACTCCCTGCTGCAGCTCAAATGCTTTGCTGTCGTCATCGACTGCAGAGAGCATGTGGCAGTTCCGCGCCAGCCTGGACCAGATATTCCCATCCCGTGGCGGTCGGGAGATGAGAACGTGGAGTTTCAATGCCAGCCCATGCCAGCCCTTGCCTCAAAGGACGGCAGGTTGGCTGCAGTTTTACAGGATGCATCCGAAAGAACTCTGCCTGCGCCAGCACAAGTCAGCATCAATCTGACCAGTGGGAGTAACCACACACGAGTGCGGCTTCGTTGCACCAACCATCGACATGTAACTATTTGGAACTCCCAGCATGACCACTACGACCTGAGACCCAAACAAACTGTGGAGTCCGCTGGAGCTTGGGCGGAATGGGGCGCAGCAAGCCTGGTGATGTGCCCACAGACTGGGTCGCACCAAATTCCGTTGAGCTTCAGTATCTTCAGTGGAAGTGATCCAACGAAGTGACTTAGCAGTATTTCATGCTTGTTTTTTAATAGAACAGAAGGAGATGTGTGTGTGTGTATACGCATAATTCAAATGGACATGCACATAGAGAGAGAGAGAAGGCCATTTTCATCCCGGCCTGATTCCAGCCACAAAGTACATGTTTGAAGATTGAAGACCTCAGACCATGGTTCAACTGCTGTCTGCTCTGCATCCCAAGGGATGCCACGAGCATCCCTTGGTACGGTATGCCTGCCATTCAACAGGACAAACTATGTTGACCAATAGAATGACTACATAACTTGCATCTAATATACTTACATGGCATATAATATATATATATAATTATATAATATGACAATTACTTCTAATACATACCATAGATCAAAAACGATTAACATCATGGACATGTTTGTCGGAAACTCCTTAAAAAGCTGCTGGCCATGAAAGAGCTCAACCACTTCGATGCCAAGCTTCAGCTGCTCCACCCTTCTTGTCGCACTTCCAGGTTCCAGAACCCTTCTCGGCATGCCATTCGTCCGCATCTTGGATCGCTGACACGGATTGACGCGGTACGTTCGAAACTTGGGAAGGGACAAGGAACAGGTTCGTACAATTAGGCCGCAAAAACATGTTAGAAAAAAAAAAAAAAACGCGATTTGCCTTCATTTATTGAATTGCTTACCTCATTAAGCGTATGATACATTCTTCAGGACGAATCCTGCGACCAGGACGCCAGATGTGAAAAAGTTCGAAGTGATCTTGGCTGCCTGGTTCACATTGGTTCAGCTCTCGCACAAGACATACAGTGGATGCGGGCAGGATGGGCAAGCTGGGCAGGCTCATTCAGTTCCGATTCGGGCTGATTGATCAAATATACTGTGATGGTGCCTGGTCCAAGATGTACTTCCGTTTGGGGGAATCGTTCACGGCAGCGATGACCTTGCCCACGCCAAACCAACCCAAGCCAAAGACTGAGATGATCCTGTTGTGAAGCCAACATGATACACGGTAGAGAAAAAATGATATGACTCATGTAGAAACTGAGACAAAGGCCTCCACTCTCCTTCTTTGAACCACTTCAAAGACCATCCTGGGGTTGAAAGCGAGATATGATGAGATATGGGTTTGTTGGGAAATGGTGCATACCCCCCAAATGGATCCAAATGGCCATTTTTATGGGGACAATGATGATAACTGATAACTGTAGATTGCTAATTTGGGCTGTAGCAGCCAGGGTTGTACCAAACGACCCCACTGCCAAGGGGCTGCAATTCTGTGCCAAATGTGTCGGAAAAGTCGCGCTCGTACCAAGCCATGACGTATGAGCAACCTAAAGATCAAACAGATTGCATCTGACTAAAATGCTCAGGAAATCTCAGAAAAGATGCCGCGCTTGCCATCAAGGTTGTTTTCCATCCAGCTGTCGAAAGAGTTGAGCGGACTGTGTGCAATCTTCGTGACTGCTCAAAAGAAGAATGAGGTTGTCGGCGTCGGACCTTACATGCTCACCGGATGAAACAAAACTGAAAATCAGGCAGTGTTAGCATGTGCTGGCGGCTGCTGAATTCATGACAGTGTTTTAGCAGAATGTCAACTGCAGCGAAAAAAAAAAACGACATATAAGATTGTGAGCACAGGTATGCACAGGTGTACTGATATCCTCTATATTCTCGATTCTTCTGGATAGTCTACCCCGCGGGAAACTTGCTTGCATGTGAGGCATTGGAATGCATTGGTATGTCCTGGATTATGCTGTGTGCCTCTTCTTCTGAAAGAAAACGATCGTTTGATCAATCCAGTGAAGCAAAAAATGAGGCAGCGGCACATCTCTCTGCAAGCAAGTAAGTGCCATGTGAGCGTGAAGCCGGCAGCGGACATCCATTTCCTGTTCAGGTCGCTGGATGTTTCTCACAAAGTCAACAAAGACCCAGATTGTGAAACTGTTCTACAATTATCTACAATGTACAATTCTGCAAACAAAAGATCTGAGTGACCGAAGCAGGATTCTTCCCAAAAAACTTGTTGATCCTGTTTTTCTTTCCCCTAGACCCTTAAAGACATCCAACCTTTAGACACTGAAGACATCTCAAGACCAGGCCTGAGTTGACGCTGTGATCCATCTCCGCAAATGTGTCACAGCTTTCTCCTCCAAGAAAGTTTTGAGAGTCCTGACCAGCCATGGAGTGTGTGAAACTGAAGTGCTTTATTCTGAGAAACTCGATTCTATCATGATTCTATCCAAGGACCAAGCTATGCATTCACAGCTGCGCATAGCTCTGCAATATTCTACTCACATCTGAAACCCAGGCTGCACCGCGAAAACCAGCAGCCACCTTGTGAGGTCAGGCTCGCGCGCGTCCATACCCTGGTTGTAGAGCTGATCCAAAAAGCGGCTACAAAGCCTGGCACTGGTGATGGTCCTTGGGAGCTCCCAACCCTCAACACATCTCAACACTCCTCACCACTCAACCGCCTCACGAAGAATTGCAGGATTTCCGCTGGTGGCCCATCAAACTCCTGCAAACAAAAAGAAAAAGTTCCAGCAAAAGTTCAACACATAGCACAAATGGAAAACGAAGACCTCAGGTAGTGCGAGCCCTGCGAGTTCATCTGCCTGGCATTGCGGCATTGCACCAAACGTTGTGATCATCAAGGATTCAACAGTAAAGGAAACTCGACATACACTACATTTCTGAATCCTATCGTGTATGTCTACAGTACATGTTTTAGAATGCTGTATTTTAGAAGCTGACACTAATGGACAGTCTTGTCACTTCCAATGATCTTGCCTGGTTGGAAGAAACGGCTGCTTGTCAGTTTGTTGTAAGCTGGCTGGGATGCTTATATCAACCACATCATCAATGATCAAGAAGGTCAGCACAGTGCCTGCGCACAAAGAGCGCAGAATGGTGCCGCAATAGTGCTCAAGCCATTGATCACCTCAGTTGCTGCCATGGCATCGTTTGAACATGTTTGAACCACAGCCCAACTTGGTAAGTGAAGAAAACTCGCAAGCAGAGTGAGCCATGAAGGCGCATGGATCGAATGTGCTTCGGGTGCTTCGGTACAATGGATGTGGAAACCATGTGCCTCGTTGTGCAGCAGACCGAAGGAGGTACCCAGCTTCCCTCTTGCCTCCTGGAATGCTCGGCTCCCAAAATCTGCTTCTAAAACTCAGAACAAGCGGCAAAATGAACTCAACCCTGAGCATTCCAAAATCCAAAAATATCACAAGCTAACTTGTGCACAAGATAGACATGATAGCACGATAATTTTCGAGTATAGTTCGGAATCCCTGCCACGATTGGCGAACCAAAGCCCCAGCCATGGCCAGTCCGGGGCATGCTCCACTGGTTTTGGTTTCTCATCATCTGCCCAAATTGCAGGTTCCATCAGTGCCGCCCAGAGCATTTCCTGCATCGACCTGCAGTCATCACTAAACTCTTGGAATGCCAAGCCCCAAACAGTTTTTGGAACACCCCGGGTGCAACAGTTAGAGTACGGAAAAAAAAGTGCATGGGTTGAAATCCTGATCATACACAAGGATTTCGAAAGCTGTGTGGAACAGGTATGCACAGGCACGCAATAATAATTACCAACAAGAAATGACAATAATGTTGGACGCCGATTAGGATGAGGAGTTCCCCAAAAAAAAATCTGGTTCAGTGGAATTGTTGGGGGATCCACTATTGTGTCAAGTTTTGTTTCAGCATTTTTCCGTTTTTTTCAGTATGTTTCGAGTTTTTTTCAGCATCTTCCAATTTGTTCAGCACGTTCCCCATTTTTTTCGGCATTTTTGATTGCGTCTCATTTTTCGGCATTTTTGAAAATACTTAATTAGCTAATTAACTGATGAATATGTGTTTGTTGTGGTGGTCCTTTATTGTGTCCAGTGGTTGCCTGAAGAAACAATTTTTTAAGGTTGTGACCCATCAGCAAGATTCAATAATTAATTAATGTGTTTGTTGTGGTGATCCTCTATTTTGTCCAGATTTTTTTTGAGATGAAAATGTTCGTCATTACATTTATCCCCTTCTCTGGAGTAGCTATTGTAAATTAATTACTTAGTTTTTATCTAGGATAGTCAGAATGCACCATTTTCACAACGTATCAATTTTTTATTAAAAACTTATGAAACACAGCACCAAACAATTTTTCAAGCCGGTAGCCCAAGAGCAGCATTGGTTTTCAATAATATGTTGTTGTGGTGGTCCTCTAGTGTGTAAAGTTTTCTTTGAAGTAAAAATTTTCCAAAATCCTTCTCTCCTTTCCTTTTCCTTTCCTTTGTTAATTAATAGTTCTCTTTTTACGTTTTTACTTCCATTTTTTTAAGGTTCTCAAAATGTCTAATTTCCAAAATATAGGATGCCTTATTAAAACCCAATTTAAACCAAAAAACAGCAGCCAAACAATTTTCAAGGGGGTAGTCCATGAGCAACCCTGATCTTCAATAGTATGTTTGTTGTGGTGGTCCTCTATTGTGCCCAGCTGTTGTCTGGGGTGATTTTTTAAACATTCCTTTTACCTTTTCCTTTGCTAAAGATTTTTCTTTTACTTTCTTAGCTTCATTCTTCTGGAATCCTCAGAAATGTCCAATTTCCCAAAATATAGGATGCCTTATTAAAACCCAATTTACAAACAGCAGCCAAACAATTTTCAAGGGGGTAGCCCATGAGCAGCCCTGATCTTCAAAAGTATGTTTGCTTCGGTGGTCCTCTATTGCGCCCAGCTGTTGTCTGACGTAAAAGCTTTCAAACATCCATCTAAGCAATTGCAAAGGACATCAAATCTAAGTTGAGTATTTATGACTCACAGCGCGCTGCTTACAGGAAATTTAGATTCATTCTGCTAAGTTAAATCTTAGTGCTTGCAGCTCTACCCAACCCCACCACTTTCCCAACCATTTTTTGGCAGTGTCTTTTGCTGATAGCAACATGCTGGGACATTTTAAAAATCACGAAGCCTTGCTCAGCTCAATGTAAAAAAGCACTCAAGCTTGCTCAGGAGTCGATGAGGAAAGAAGACTTCATGCTGAGCTTGAGGTAGCCACCAGGTAGCCCAGTTGCTCAGGATGCTAAGGTCCTGTCAGGGACAAAAAGCTGGGAGCATAACATATAACTAATTAGTAAACTCAATGTATGTTAATGACAAACATGACCCATTACTTATGCTAAAGTAATTAATTCCAAACAGCAACAACAACCAGCAGCAGTGGCAAAACCACCCACATCCCTTCAGAGCTGCATTCATTTTTTCTGCCAGCTGTTAAAAATGCTGCTGAGACTTAGGAATTGCTAATGCTTTTAGCTTCTGCTCAGCATTCATGCACCTTATCAGTCTCCATCTCATCTTCCTCCTTGACCTTGGGCTTCTTGCTCTGCTTTACTGAAGCCATTCTCCAAGCTGCGCCTGCAGGTAGGACTCAGCTCTGTCCAAACCCATGGCCAGCCCAGATTGCAAAGCGCTGAGCACATGTTGCTCCTCTTCCATTTTCCGAGCATCTTCCCTGAGCCTGGAGATTGTGAGTTCCTGAGTCTTAGCTGCCTCCTCAAGTAGCTGCAGCTTAGACCTCATGTCCTCAATCAGCTCAGGTACGCTTTGCATTTCACTGAGCCTCTCATCTGATGCTGACATGCTAAGGAGCCTCTCAATCTCTTGGCTCATGTCCAGCCTGTGGAGCTGAGACTTGCTATAGCCCTGAGCATCATTGGCTATCCTGATAGGCTGAGGCTTCCAAATTGGTGTCTTGGTTGGTGCTGATGAAGAAGCAGCTTCTCCTGAGAATCCAGCTGGGTGCGCATCAGGCTCAGGAGGCTTCATGCCCTGATAGAACTGACCTCTTCTGAACTGAGGAGCTACAAATGCACCCCAAGGCAATGGGTCCATTCTGAGCACCTCAGTGTAATATCTGTGAAGCACTTCCTGAGACCAGCAATTGTGATCCTGCAGGGTTGCAAATGGTGTCCATGCAAAAATGCCAACTATATCAGTTGATTGGCTAAGTAAAAAAACGCCAACTACTAACTAACAAATGAATTAATTATGCTCATTGCCCTATGCTAGGACACACACACGACACACACGACACACACGACACACACACACACGACACCCAAAACCACGACAGCCACACACACACGACACACACCCCCACCACACACAACACACACACACCCGACC
>Ga0126342_10002703_pt1 | contig 28155 bp, 21 predicted proteins | sample Cyp1metagenome_FD_92528 | JGI IMG/M metagenome (GOLD analysis project Ga0126342, IMG submission 92528) | Coral microbial communities from Lord Howe Island, Old Settlement Bay, Australia - Cyphastrea 1 metagenome | ecosystem: Host-associated > Invertebrates > Cnidaria > Coral ... | reverse complement strand
GATACCTCATGATACCTCATGATACATCATGATACATCATGATACCTCATGATACCTCCCTATAAATATGGTATTTTCACAGCAGCCCAGGACACCCGCGGCGAGGCCCAGGACCTGCTGCGCCTGGCCGTCGTGCAGCAGGACTCGACGAAGGTCTTCGAGGCCATTGAGCTCCTTTCGTCCGCGGATGCGCCGTGACCGAAACGGGGATCCGGGGATCGTGTCGTGAGGCGAAAAGCATCGGGAAAACCATGGGAAAAGGCTGATTTCAGCATGGAACATGGGGATTTCATGGGATTTTACCAACTCTAAATGCTATTTATATGGCATTTTTGAGCTGCTTTTTATGATGAAAATTGCATGAGAAGCTATAAATCTATATACGAGTATTTACATGGTATTTTGGTGGGATTTACCAACTATAGATGATCATTTCAGCAGCAAACATGGTCATCTTACCATGGATATCGTCTTGGGGGATCATCCCATGGATAACGGTGATGGAGTTCATGGTGATGTGGTGATGTTTAGTGGTTATTAGTGGTGCTTTACCACTTTACCATTAACATCATGAATCACTACACAAAAGCACCATAAACCATCAACAGGTCATGAATCAGCCCAAAAAGGTCAATATTTTTATGGTGAGCAAAATTGCATCTGGTTGGTGGTTTGGAACATGGCTTTTATATTTTTCCATTCAGTTGGGAATGTCATCATCCCAACTGACGAACTCATATTTTTCAGAAGGGTAGGCGTACCACCAACCAGGCATATATAATATGGATATTTCATTATATCGTGGATATATCAGTGATATACTACAGTGATATACTTAACCATATATTGAATCTACATTTGCCGTAAGCATCAATGAACACTAGTCAACCACTAACCTTGGACAAGGGATCGTCCCGGCAGTTTTTTTTTGTTGGCAATGGTTAGAGCTGGGACCCAGGCATTTCTTGTGGGTAATGAGCATACGATACGCCAGGTACTGTATCCCCAGGATTCCCCAGGTAGATCAATGGAATAGCCCCAGCTGTATGGCTCATAAACCATTTCTGGCTGATAAACCCGCACATCCAAATATACATCCCGACCATTGATAGTGGAACCTTTGTTCAATCACCAGCTATTGGGATACCCAGTTATAAGATGTTATAAGTTGGTTTATAACCCCATCTAAATATAGTTATAAGTATCATACACTATTGTTATTATAGTTATAAACCAACTTAGCTAACTATGGGCCCCATCCTGTATGGGTAGCTCCATTTATGGCACCCCATCCCGGCCTCGAACCCAGGCGCGCGTGGAGGCCGAGGCCCTGAAAGTCCTCAGCGACCTGCGACGCTCCGAGGACCAGCTGGAGGCGGCCCTGGAGGCAGCGGAGGAACGTGGCTTGGTGGATGGGGTAACCATATTTGGAGGTTTCCATAGTCATGGGGGTACCCCAATAGCTGGTTGATATTGGTTGATGGTTGATTCATAATGGAAAACCCTAGGAAAACCCTACGATGATTTAGGGGTAGCCCTATTGATCAATATGGAGGTTTCCTAAAATTTTTAGGAAACCTCCATATTGATCCATATTGCCTACGGTATAACCATAGTGATGATCTAATAGTGATGGTAATGTGGTTAATTGATTTTCCCATCCGAACGAAACAGGACTGTTGAACTCTCTAAGATGGTGGTTATTCATAATAGTAATGGTTATAACCACTAACACTGTATCATATTAATTGATGAATAGTTATTGAGAGAGAGAGAGAGTGAGTGATTAACCGTATATAATCACATTGCCAGGTGTTTTTTCACTCTCTCTCTCTATGGGATTCATAGTGATTCATAGTGATTAGAATTTCGAAACTGGGGGATTCATCGAACTGGATGTTTTTGGGACAATTTTCACCGGAAAGCCCAATGTGTTGATGGTAAAAAGCCATGGCTTTCCGGTGAAGATTTTCAACCAATCCATTGAGGAATGGGATCCCCCCCTGGATGGCTCAGGTCTTCGCATCGTCCGCGGCCTTGGGGACTTGCACTTGGAGGCGCTTCGACGATAGCGAGTCCTAAATTTTCATTGGATGGGGTTTTTTAGGGGAAAATTTACCCTCTGGTTATGACTAACATAGCCATGGTATAGATGGCCCATTTATTAGATGGTTTGTGATGGTTTACCTATTAAAAATGGGTGGATTTTCCATGGCTATGTTAAATAACCAGATGGTACTGGAAAATTGAAACAGGATCCCCCCATGATCATCATGATCTTCGAACCCCCCATGATCTGAAGATGGGAAAATAGCGATGGTTTCCGGTGAAGATTTTCCCAACAAAACCAAGCCATTGATACGAGCCATGAGTGATGGGATGATGAGCTGATATGGCGACCCCTATCTACCCCTTAACTGATTGGTTGATCATCATTATCCCAATTTTTGAACAGCCATTTTGGGGTATACCCCATTTTAAGACACACCCATACCTTCAGATTTTCCATGACTTATCAGTATCTCACACCATGCATCCATGTGTATCCCATCACTGTCCATATCTTTTCTTCTCACCTCCAAGCAGTTTTAAGTTGGTTTACCAGTCTAACCATCTAACATAAACATTCACACACCACAAGCAAACCAAGTTAGATGTTTGATCACCCCCAACTAACATCGACCCGGAGAATCACGACCTTTTAGAGGAATCTAGTCTTCCAACCCCCAAGTCATTGCAGGGTCGATGCTTTGGTGGATGGCCACTTCTTCCCCTGAAAATCCAAGATGACTCATATTTATCACATTTGACCTCTCGCACATTCTTCATACATCATCCAGCACCCCCAACTCTTCTCATTAAAACACATCAAAACACCTTAATCCCTACATTAAAAAACGCATTTTTTCTCCATTTTTGGTGGATCCCTTTCCATCTCCACATCAGGCGCAGGCCCTGCTGAGCGTCTCCCGGCTCCACCTGGCCCTGGGCAGCGGCGACGCCACGGCCACGGCGCTGGAGGGGCTGCAGCTGAGCCGCGGCAACGAGCCGCGGCAACGGCCGCTGCGGGTGGAGCTGCTGCTGCTGCTGGTGGAGCTGACCGTGGTGGAGCCACTGGAGGAGCTGATGGGTCCAGATTTTTGGATGTAAAAATGATGTAAAATATGGGGGATATCAACTTGAAACATTTGAAACCCTGGGTTAAGATATTAATTTTTAGACTATTTAAGAATGGTAATCCTAATGATTTGGATGATTAAAATGGGGTAGCTACATTTTAGGACACCTCCATATGGAATAAACATGCATTCACCAGCTGTTTTTAAAGGGTAGGGTACCAGGGTTTTGACTAGCCAAATAGGGACAGATGAAAAATATCAATTGAAGAGATCAATTCAGTTGACTTACTCTGCGGTACTTTAACAGTTTGCTATGGAAAATCACAATTTTAAACAGGAAAGTCATCGAACTAAATTTGCCATGGCTTCCATAGCTACATTAAATTACCGGGGGGCAAGTCAATGTTGGGTTAAAATGGAAGCATTCTGGCATTCTGTTGGGTTAAATCCAATGTTCACATGTCAGATCTGTTTCAAACAGTGCGAAGATGAATAAATATAACTATGACTACAACGAAATTGGTCATTAACATATGAACCGACAAGCTTATATCCAAGCGTATACACACATCATATGTTTTTTTTGGCTCTAAATGGAGATTGTACGGATGGATTTGCATAGACGTTTTTATGATTTCGTACGTGGTGGGGAGGTTTTTTGGTTGAGGAAGCTGCTGCGCGGCGTAAGCTGCTGCGCTGGTCAGCCGAAGCCTTGGCGGTGGCGGGGAAGGCGCGCCATGGTCAGATTCCATGGTCAGATTCTTTGGAAGGAAACATCTACAGGAAACTCAGGAAACCTTGGTTTTCCCCATCAACACATTGGGGGTTCCTGTAATTTTTTCAACGACTTACACATGGCGCCAGATTCAGCAGCTTTTTGAATTGGAACTTTAAGGGAAGTTTCATGAAGCTGCATTTTTTATTCGTTAGATTGTTTAAAATTGAAAGAGCATCCAATTTTTACATGTATCTCTACCCCCTCCTGTAATCAAACGTGACTAGCTGGAAAATCCCCGAACTAAATGGGAGAATCCATCAAACTAAATGGATAATTTAATGGGAAAATCATGGAACATAACCTATAAATGTAGGTTTTCACATGTTTTCACTGGAAAACCGCCTATACATGATGACAAATGGACGTTTATAGCTGCGATAATCTCCTATAAATCATGGATTTAATGGGAAAATATCCTATAAATGATCGACTATGATCGACTTATATCATGGGAACATCAGATATAAATGGTGGATGACCAATTCGCCAACCAGTTTGATCAATTCGCCAGCAGGTGGGTGACCAAAGCCTTAGAGCGCTGGCCTTGTACTGGCGCGCATATGTCTGGGGTATCTTGGGGCGGCCCAGCTGCTTGGCATGTTTCCGGATGAAGTAGTTTAGATCAATCACCAAATCTGTTTAGCTAGCAGCTATACGTATGTATATATATATACACATACACACACACATATATATATACCGTTCAATTTTTGTTCGCGAAGTGAAGCTTATTAGTCCAATGTGTTTGACTCTTCATCTGTCTTTTTGGCTGGAGATGATGAAGCAGAGGCTCATTTCTGAGCTTCAACCTTCTCATAGCTTCTCATAGCTTCTCATTATATAAGCCGTGCCAAGTCAGAAACGAGCAGCCCAAGAAGCACTAAACGTGGCTTCTTTCATGAAACCTCCGCCTGGATCCAGGCTCTGGCCTGAGCTTTGCCCGAGAAGCCCGGGATCTTTGCATCAAGTTGGAGCACAAAGCCAGCGAGGCGCCAGGTGATTTGGTACATGTCTTCTCGTTTGGCGGTTGTAAATCTGACTCATCTGTCGTGGTTCAACAGAACCAGGTGAGTTGTCGTTTTTTGATGTATTTTGTTTCTAAAAATTGTGTGTTTGAGTCTAGCTTGAGGTGATTAAAGAAACATGACAACTGGAAAGCACCACCACAAACAACACGCACTGTCAGTTTCATCCACACACCACCCAGGCGCGATGCTGGCTGATGATTGTACAGCTGCTCTTTGCCCAAGGCGGGAGTATCAAGGTGAGCGATGCATCACCGACCCCCACTTTCAGAAATTATGGGTGACAACATCCACCCCAAGCGAACATTTCAGGACATTTCAGGAACGTTCAGGTAGAATTTAGCCTACTTTTAAGCGTGCATCAAATGACATGGATTCTGAATCCTGTCTTTTCATTTCACTTCCTTTTAAAGCTCATTATCCACACTCTCAGAGACACCTGTTTACTGTTGATGTTATACCCCAATAATCCATGGTGATTACTCCCTTGTAATCCAACATGGCCATGGTGGCCATGGTCATGGAAGTTTTAATAGGTAAATCATCTACAAATGGGTCATTTTTGCAATGGCGATGTTGAATTGATCCATTCCTCTCAATGTTAAATACCACCTCAAAAGCCCTGGTTCAATATTGGATCTCTCCATCTGGGAGGGTATTTAAATGTATTTAATATATTATATTGGCTGTCATTGGCTATATTATACCCATTTCAGGATGGTTAAACCATACTTAACCATATCCACCATATCAAAGAATCAATTTTGATTCTTTCAAATCATTCAACCTTATTTCAACCACATTAAACGACATTAAGCCCAAATTAAGCCCCTTGTGAAGCGTATTACACCACATTCAACCACAGTAGACCATATTAACATACGTATATTGACCCTGATCAATTCTAGTCCTTTGGCCCAACGATCTTCCTTTTGTTTTGTCACGTAGGTTCCCGCGAGGAGGCCTTGGATGCCGCCAGCACGGCACAGCACTTAGCGGCCAGCTGTGGGGACTTGGATGCCGAGGTGGGGTCGATGGATGGCCCCTTGGGAAAGTCACGGTCAGTTCCCATAGCTGCCACAGCTGCCACAGCTGCCACAGCTATGTTCATTTCATGTGGGTAAAACAATGCCATTTTTACATATTTTTACCAGCTATGACTGGGAATGGTAAGCATACCAGCTATAAAAATGGTGATGACTTGGGGATGGTGCAAATGGCATTGTTTTAACCACATTACCATCATTTACCAGGTCATACAGGGGATTTTTTTGCTAAGAACACCCATTCTACCAGGTAATATTGGGCAATCAATTCTTATTTCTGCTAAAACCAAGATGTTGAACATTGTTAACATTATTTAATAGGATGCACCCGCAAAGTTCTACCCCTGATTTTTCGTTGGTGGGATGATGTCAGGTGGAAGTTCAAAACTTCAAAGACTCGCTGAGCAAAAAGGACCGAGCTGTTACTAAGTGGAGAGGCATCACTTCTGGGAGTTCAACCAACAAGACTGGGATAGAACAGGGAGTTCATTCACAAAGAAATGAGTTAAAAAAAACGAGAGTTTGGAGCGCCCAACTGCCTGGAAAGTTGATCTGTTGAGGTTTCTTGGTTGAGAACAGCACTTGAATGATACACCTGTCATCTATAGAAGACCTTTTTGGCTAAGAAGACCTCTAGAACTCAGCACCGGACGGAACCCCAAACAGTTTGCAGCACATTGATCCTGAGACGAGTGACCTCCATACGCTTCGCTACATAACCGTTCCAAAGCTTTCTTTCCCTGAGAAATGGAAACGCCATCGCCACCCCTACTGACAGAATTAAACCAACGCTCCAGCTTTCTTGCAGCCAAAAAACATAGGGTTTATGATGGTTTATGTATGTTTATGTTGGGGTACCCAAATATTGAGGTACCCCAAAAAATCCCACGGTGTATCATCATGTTCTTTCATTTTCCCATATTTTCCCATAGTGTTCCGATGAAAATGGTCTCTTCACTTGGGTTTCTGGCCTCAAAGGAGCCACCTCCAGCTCCGGAGACCCCCTCAGCGCCGGGTCCAGCGGCTGCAGCGAGTCCGGAAGACGCGCCCAGTCGGGCGGAGGCGTCCTCAGGGGTCGTCAGCGGCAAGGGAAGCCTGAAACCCGAGGAGGTGCCACTGGGAAAAATGCTTCAATACCCTCTGGTAAACATACAAAAAGCTATTGAAAATGGCCATAGAAATAGTGGATTTTCCCATTAAAACCAGTGATTTTCCAGTTCGCTATGTTAGTTTACCAGAGGGTATTTTCATCAACCAGAAATGGGGTGATCCATTTGTTTGGCAAGAGTTGGCAACATCCAAGGTGGGACGGCAGCTGATTGGTTTTGTGAAGGAGTTGACGTCTGGAACTGAAGAGGCCATAGAAATGGAGATGGATGGAGATGGAGGGGGGAAAGATATGGGAAGATATGGGAAGGGAGATGAATATGGAGAGATGGTGAAGGTTGATGGGTGGTTATGCAGAGATTTGGGATGATTTGGGGGAATTCGATGGGGTTGATGTTGTGATGTGAGCCAGGCTCACCGGTTGATTTGGTTGGTTGCGCCAGAGTGATCAAAATTCCTTTCTCAACTCTCTTTTTCCCCATCCCCAAGTTAGCTCTATAAACTATGTTATATATACATAAACATATACATACATTTACTTTATTCATGTATCTTCGATTGGCCACATCTGAAGTTGGGACTCAGGTGGAGCTAGATACCGCCTTCATTGACGCGGGGATGGACAGCCTCTCGGGGGTGTCCTTGGTCAGCATGCTGAATCGCGACTTTCAAACAGCGCTGACTCCCTCCGTGGCTCCTGGGGCTCCACGAGCCGGGCTGGGGACGATGGGGACGGTGAGGACGGGCGATCGCCCCCAAAGCTAGTGACGGGGTGGTAAAACAATGCCATTTTTACCAGCCATGACGGGGAATGGTAAACATACCACCTATAAAAATGGTGAAATTGGGGGTGGTTTATTATTGTTTTACCTTGTTTTACCAACATTAGCTGTTAATCTGTTAATATATCCTCTGGATCCCTCTGGTATCCTTTGGGAATCAAACATGATAACCATGGCTGGAAAATCTCCCATGAATAGCGAATGTTCCCATTAAAACGTCGATTTACAGGGGATTTTCCATTGCCACGTTTGATTTCCAGACCAGAGGGTACAAGGGGATCCTGAGGGCTAATGATGGTGGGATGACCAGGGGCCCCATGTATAGAATTATACGGTACCATGCTTTGACATGTTTTGACCGTGGTACATGTATGAGCATTAGTGATCATCATGAGTCTGGAATGGCGAGGATCAATGCGCATCATAGTGAGGGTGATTGAGGATGTGGTTATGTTTGTGCTCTTTATAGATTCTTAGTTGGGAGGGATAGCCCATGTCTTGCGGCACTTTGCCAAGTTATGGCAGCCTCAACCCTCATAGTAAATCTTGCTCAGGTCAATTTTACCAGATATACCTCCAGCAAAAACATGAACTAGTGAGTTAGACCATGTTAGACCTGCCCAGGTCTTCGACTATCCTACCATTCGGATGCTGCAAGAGTATTTGATCCGCGAGAGCCAGGAGTAGTCGAAAAGAAAAAATGTCGCGGAAGGGGCGCCTAAGGCGATGGTGTTTTTTTTTTCGTGGCTGGGCCGGTGTTGCACATTTACAAAGTTCATATGTGGCCCTTCAAAGCCCATTTTACTTGAAACTCCGTGCGCCTGCCTTAATTCATGCACGAAGAAATCGCAAATCCACCATGTTCAATTGGACCAAGAATCCGTAGCCCAGCCCCTGCCTTGTGCACCGCGACACCTGCGAGATGAACGCCTCCGCGGAACTTCACTCCTTGGGGTTGAGGACCTCAGCATCTTCCATCCCAGGTGACTGGGATGGAGTACAACAATCAGATGCAGGCAGAGGTACTGGCGAATCATAGGGACTATGGCTACGAATTCAAGTTCCACATCACCAGCAATAACATCTCCTGGGGCGATTGTGGCTGGGTTTCAAGGACTTTTTTTTTGGGGTGAAGGTTTCATAAGGTTTCCAGATGAATCCAGTTTTGTGCCATTCCCCAAGAAAAATGGGATCACAGCCTCAAAGCCCCCAACAAAACATATGCTGTAATGTGATTTTTTCTCAAATGGCAGCTCAACCAGAGGTTCCAATGGGGTCCATTGTTCGACTGGGGTTTCAACACCTTGGCTTTTTACTGCCCGGTCACCTGTGGATGCATGGCGACGCCCATCACGGATGACCTCACGGACCAGGATAGGAGATGTCCTTTGAATTCACTGAGCGGCTGTGGGAGTGGCAGCCTCCCAGACAGCCTCCCAGATGATGGGTCATCTGGCTCTGCACCCACAAGGTCCGGTGGATCTAGCGGCCCGTCCAGCGGATTTGGTGGCCCATCTGGACCAAGGTAAGGTGTGCGTAATGTCAATATGTGTCAATATGTGTCAATATGTGTCAATATGTGTCAATATGTGTCAATATGTGTCAATATGTGTCAATGAGTTGAGGATTTTGGCGGCAAGAATGCCGAGCCTCACGTAAACGCACTATGACGCACAATGTGCGCTGCAAGAAGGCACGCCGTCTGAACGCGTGCTGTATATGTATAATTATGTATATATAATTATTATAATTATTGTATATTATTGTTTTCTTTCCCCTTGCAGTGGTTTTAGTGATCAAGGCTGGCTTTTTAAGATGAAAAAGGTGCGGTCGCGAGTTGCCACCCTTTCAACAGGATACAGTATGTGGTTGCTTCATGTTGCTTCAATTTTTGGGATGTATTGCAATTATATAAGCAATGAACACAACTATCCCGTCCCAGTAGTATACTTGTTGATCTGGTTGGTTAGTAAATATTCCTGTTAATAAGCCAGCTAGTATAGTAACCCACCAAATTTCACCCATCAGTGGTTTTTTATGGTTCCCCAAACACAGTGGCCACACTTGGGGTTCTTACAGTATGGGTTAAGGCGGGGGTATCAGTGCGAGGTGGTCTCATCCGTGTCCGGCAAATGTGGTGACCCTTACAGCACAAAAGCTCCTTCAATTTCCGTTTTTTGACGGAAGATAGCGCAAAAGCTCCTTCACCTTCCGTTTTTGACGGAAGTCTCGCAAGAAACTTGGGCTTGGGATCCGTGACCGGCAAATTTGGTGATCCTTACAGCACAAAAGTTCCTTCATCTTCCGTTTTCGAAGGAAGCCTCACACGAATGGTGTCCATGGAGACCTCTCTTCGGAAGGTCTCGTTTTTTCTAGCGCGCTGGGCTCGTTTTTTGAGCTATGTCCATTCTGACTTTCGGGACGTTTTGAGGTCTAAAACGTCGTTTGCGTGACAGGTGCAGATGGTTTTGAGGGTCATTTCGTGTGGGAGGCGCCGTATTTGGTGAACTTGGACAATGTTGAGAAAGGGTCGACAGTTTCGTTTTTGTCGTCATTTTGGGTTTGGACACGATAATGATTCCGTGTGGCAGGTGCGGCACTTCGGATGCCTCGGGCTCATTGTTCGCGGCATGCGCAATACTTTTAGACCTGTAAACAAGTGCCCGAAACCTAGGTAAAATCGCTTTTGACATGTTCAATGTTGATTTTTCGTGATGGGCGCAATGTTTGTGAAATTCCAACATGTGCTCGCGCAACCGCGTGTCAGATCGCTCTCGCTGTGGTGCGGTGCTCAGTTTGAGATCGCTTGCGCAACCTTCTCAGCACTTTGGGCCAGATCGCTCTCGTTGTGGCGCGGTGCTCATTTTGATAGTCAAGGAGATCTTGCACAGAGATCTTGACAAGGATGTCGTTTTTAGAGAGCTTGCGCGGAGATCTTGCCACGGAGACCTCTTATAGAGATCTTGTAAAGGGAACGCCACCGTGTACAGAGATCTTGCCAAGAGGTCTCTTACAGAGATCTTGCCAACAGAGAGCTTGTACAGAGCCAACAGAGAGCTTGTACAGAGATCTTGCCCAGAGACCTCTTATAGAGATCTTGTACAGAGGTCAGAGATCTTGCCAAGACAGGTCTTGTAGAGAGCTTGTGCAGAGATCTCTGAAACAGATCTTGCCAAGAGACCTCTCTTTATAGTATTTTTTAGCGAACTTGTACAGAGAGCTCTTCACGAGACCTCATAGAGATCTTGCACAGAGACATTGCAAAGAGATCTGCGCGGAGATCTTGCTGAGAGGTCCCTTACAGAGATCTTGCCAAGAGACCTGTTAAGGAGATCTTGCCAGGACACCTCTTATGGAGTTCTTGTGCAGAGACATTCCATAGAGATCTGTTGCAGAGATCTTGCCAAGAGGTCTCTTACATAGATCTTGCCAAGAGAGCTCTTATAGAGAGCTTCTACAGAGATCTCATAAAGAGGTCTTGCCAAGAGACCTATTCTAGGGAGCTTGTTAGTTTGAGATCTCGTACAGAGATCTTCTGTGGAGATCTCGTATAGACACCTTGCGCAGATAGCGTTACAAAGGGATCTCGCACAGCAGCTTCCAGAGAGAACCTTTCAAGGAAATCTTGCGCATGATCTTCTACAGAGATCTTTGCAGAATCTAGCCCGGCATCAGTTCTTCCAGATACCACCTTGAATGAACACCATGTTTCACTACTAGGGTTGCTCTTGTCCTGCTAGGTTGGAGCCACTGATGTTTTTGGATCCTTTCCAACTTTCCCTTTGGAATGATCATTGCGCACTGTTTGGGTTCTCGTGCCGGGATAACATGTTTCCTTTCACAAAATTCCAATTCTATAGGCCTGGGCCCCTTGTTCAGTGATTCAGGGGACAACGCGCAGGCCGTTGATTCCACGACTGCAGATTTTTATCATCCATCACGAGCGTTCAACCCATAATATAATAACTATTATGTATATATTATTATAGATCATAGTTTTTTAATATTGATTGCCAACAGATTGTGACAAACCCCAAGAAGCAACCAACAATCTGTGCAGAAGTTTGTTTGGCCGCCAATGGCGCACAAATCAATGGAAACAAACAAATTGGCAACGAACACGGTCTCACATCCAGCTGATAAATGCAGCTGCATCACTGTAAGATATCTTGCCATGGTGCAGATGAAACATCACCGACATTGGATTTCAATTCCCGCTTCCCCACTGTTGCCGGCTGCCATGAGTAGGGAACTCGAACGCGTGAGCGTGTTCCCTGGTGCAGCACAAGGGGGGAAGGTGGGTTTCCTCAAATTGTGCAAGGCGCATTGCCGTTGGTGTTGGCATCTTGCATGGTTGGGTGTCACAGACCAATGTAGGTGACTTGGGGTTTCAGTTCCTTTGGACCGCCTATTTCAGCGGGGGTTTTTCATGGCATTCAATCCCAAACCAGCCAAATTTCCGGGGATTCACTTGAATCGAAAATGGTAAGTGGGTGTATCAGGCAACTCTGGTGCCTAAGTTTTTCCAGTGCGTTATCTCATTCTTATGGGAGCAAAACCATTAGAAGTCCTTTCATAACGATGGTCAAAACCTGTACTGTTGCCGGCCTCATGGTTTTACATCCAAACAATCCCTTCCACCTACCAGTAACATCCAGTTTCATACCCCGTAGAAACCTTAAAGAGTTAAGTCGTGGATTCATTTATTTGTGGACCCCTCTTGGCTGTCTACAATACCCTCCGGTAAGTTAAGATAGGGAAATGTGGGCATTTGTATAGGTAAATCATCGAACTAAGCGGACCATGGTTTCCATGCTACTTTAAATTGCCGGAGGGGTTTCCGGTCATGATTCCCATAAAATCTTATCAAATCTTAAAATCCTTATGACTACGCCCCAATTTAAGGGATGGCCAACTGGCCAGACGCTCAGGAACGATTTAACGCCGCTGCTTTTTCTGGAGCACTATGCTGTGGCAAACCGTCCGGTGGTGCTCTTGGAAGCTTAGCTGGGAAGTTTTTCACTGGATTTCTCACTGGATTGTTGGTTGAATGATGTGGAATGTTTATAGTTATCTCATGTTATCCCCGTCAGGATCATCCAGTTGACAGTTGATACCTGAGTGAGTATCTTAGTACTAAACATGGTCAGGTGCCATGGCTCCAAAAGCCTGGACTCCCTGCTGCTGGGGGCCTTCCCCCAGTTGTTGAAGGCTCTCACCCGCCACGATGATGGGCCCGATTTGCAGATCAGTAGAACATAGTAGAACATAGTGAAACAAGGTAAAACACCATGAAATGAGAAGGACAATGCTTCCCTAAATTTCCTCAATTTTGTTCCCTCCCTCCTGGACCCACCCCAAGGAGGCGGTCCAGAAATGGCCCTGCTGGCGTCTTTGGCGCGACGAAGACGGCCAGCCGAAGCTGGCACAGATGGCGGAGGACTTCGAGAAATGCGACGGTCCGGTGGTGAACTGCGAGAACGACCAACAGGCGGGGCGGAGGCGGATCTGGATCCGGCGAGTGGTTAGTCACCATGCTTATTACACACTTCAAAACTTCAACACTCTAGAATTTCAGGCTGAATGGAGAAAAGCCTGCTGAATGAGCCTGATTTTACCTCCAACTTGGGTTGGATCTCAGTCTTGCAGGCTCAATTTTGGAAAAACATGGAAAAACTGAAGTGCGGAAGGGCTGGACACATGTTGGAGCATTGATGTGTGGGCAGAAGCAGAATCTTGGGATGCTGCCAGTTTGTAGCAGGCACTGCGAATCCAATTGACACTAGTTCTTGTCGAACTGTAGGAATTGAACCCCGATGGTGATGTGAATTTGGAATCATTTTTTGGAAGTATTTAAAATTCAGGTTAATCTGTCGTGTTAAATCAGCAAGTTTCGTCAAGAGCGGCTCGGCCTTTTCCAGCTCTGGCCAAACATGTCGGTTTAGTCCCAAAAAAAGCAATCTGAATGTATAATGGGATGCCCCCAAAGTGAGGCTACCGACCTGGGGTCATTAGCATTCATTAGCCATTTACGATTTGTGGTATGACCCTCCAAGTAGGGATGGGAAAGGAAGGAACCATACGGACAGAATGAAGCATGATACCCCAGTCCCACGGAAGGGAAGAACACCCACGAAAGAGATACTTAAAATGTCATGTCAAAGTCAAAACCTCAAATTTTTCACATGGGATAAACCAAACATCCAGTATTTCATGATATTTCATGGGCACATCCATTATCAACCTGTTCCGCAAAGCGAACCTAACATCCCTGGGCCCAGCACAGGAGACCTGGAATGTGGCGTCCTTCCTTCGATGCTTGGAGCAAGATCAAGGCGATGGATTCCGTGGGATCGGCGGATAGCATATTTGTATTTATTTATGCATATTTAGTACCCTCTGGTGAACTAACATAGCAATGGAAAATCACCATTTTTCATGGGAAGACTCACTATAAATGGCCATTTTCCATTGCTATGTTAGTTCACCAGAGGGTAGATATTTTAGTAAATTAACAAATGAACATAGGTCCCTTGGGGCACGACTTACTGCTTTTCTTTTTGGGCTCGCAGTCGCCACGACGTCCAGGCTGCGAACATCTCTACTTGAAGGATTGGCACTTCGTTCAGGCCTGCAAGACGGCGCAGACGGAGGTGCCGCCAGTACATATCTGCCAGCTGGTTTGCCTCGGTCCTTTGGATCCCTGGGACTAGGTTAGGTACGGGACTAGGTACCCTAAAACAGCTGGCTAATGGAGAATGGAGGTTGATTCTCCTAAATGCGGTAAATCATGGTCAATTCATAGGTGTTGACCCACTTGAAAGGCTGATTTTGCATAGCGATGTTACTCGTAGTTTACTGGATGGTTTTACGCCTTGCACTGCTGCAACCCCAGAAGGAACCCCACGAAGACAATTGTAGAACTTTTGGATCATTTTCTGGGGTTAGTATGCAACTAAATATGGGGAACCTAATGCGATAAACCACTTTCGGGGGTTACACGCACACACACACACACACATGTGTATATATATATATACACATATATATATGTGCATATATATATATTTATTTATTTATTTAATGTACATATATTTAAGTGATTTAAGTTGCTATGTTGGTCACTTTTGGTAAATTGGTGACCGCTTATTGGTGGAACTGCAATCGTTTACATCTTTACCGCATGACTGCCAATATTGACCGATAGTAACGATTCACAGTGTCATTGATGATGAGTAGTAGTGATTACATGTGATTACAACAAAAACCGTAATCAAAACGATGACGTCTCTAAACATAATCAATAGTGGTCATCATCCGAGGCGTTGACTTGTGATAATGACAGCAATGATATTAATATCATATTATATATATATATATATATTATAGCATTGTTGTAGTCATTATCAGGATCGGGTAGCGCGGGGTAGACCTAGGTTTTGGTGTTGCTTCAAATAGGTGATTTTCGCGCCATGGAGAAGTGTGATCATGTCGTGAAAGGCTCAAACATGCACCTTACCATTGGGAGTGCCAAAGGTATCCCACAGTGTTGCTGGTTTAACACCTTCACTTTTTCTGCTCAAAGCCACCTTTCTGCTGATTAAGTCCTGAGAGATAACGCCGCATTATTCTCTGATAAAAGTGCTCAAAACCTCAGTTGTGCTGCTTCAAAAACACCATTGCCGCTGGTTCATTGGATGGTTTGTAGCCATACGCCTAGATTTTGAGCCTCTTTGGGATTAGATGAGTAGAGGGGTTTACCATTCATCCCATTTGGATTTAAGCTTGTAGCCGGGGATTCGGGCAAACTCCCATGTTTCGCCAGTTTAGGTACCTAAACAGGAGTTACACCATGTAAAGCCATATTTTGCAAGTTATATCCCCTTACGGAAGCCCTTACATAGACCTTATCTGTGGTAGGTGCCTCCAATTCAGGTTCCTGAAATGGCTGTGCCTCGTCTCGCTGGGCAGGTGCCTTATGAGGCGCCGGACTTCCTGAGTGCCCCGCTCCATGACTGGCTGAATGACTTCAAGCAGCAGTCAAAGCCGGAGGAGGCGACAACCGGAGCAACAGCGGAGTGTTTTTTTGGGGAAAGGGGTGGTTAACTCAAGCAGGGATGTAGTGATGGTTTTGGGGCGCAATTTGAAATTCCCAGCGTTCCGCATGGGGGGATTTTCACTATGGCATTGGGTTTTCCAGGTTTTCGGGCATGCTGAAACTTCTGGAGTGAGGCACCTAATCCAAAGCACCGACCTGAACCATCAGCTAACCTTTGGTTGAGTTAGCCATTCATGATTCAACCATTGGTCAAGAGGTGGGTTGGAGCCGGGTGCTTCGAAATTCTAGAGGTGCCTCTCCTTGATGTTCGGATTTCCTGGGCTTCGGCCAAACCACAGGAGTTCACCGTTGAATGATGGGTACATAACATACCCGGCCTGGTAAATATACAAAAAGCTATGGAAAATCACCATTTATAGTGAGTTTTCCCATGAAAAATGGTGATTTTCAATAGCTATGTTAGCTTACCAGAGGGTACACAACCCAGGTCAGTGGGGACAAAGTAGGGTACCCTGAGGCTTGTCACTTGAGGTTTGCCAGCCACTATGATGTAAATGATGGGGATAGGGGATGCCCTGAACATGGTGAAGGTAATGTTCATGGGATTGTCCAAATATCTTGGGAGATCTCGGCTGAACGGGTTTTTTCTTAGAGGAACATATTAATTACTACTACTACTACTACTACTATATGGGTGTTTCTTAAAATGGGGGGATCCCCAAGTCACCATCGGTTTCAATGCTAAAATGGTCCAATGACTTGGATGATTTGGGGGTACCCCCATTTTAGGGAACTCCCATGTAACAATGTTCGAATCAACCATCATATTTTGAAGGGTGCAGTTCCAGATAATATGTGGGCATTTGTTGTCATACAGGGACTAAAACATATTAAAACTCTCAACTTATGGTGGCTAGAGCACCAGTGAAGCACATTTACCACTCCAACTGCCACCCCAAACAGTATGGCTTTCAGAACAAAGTATGCCCCAGTTGATTGCAATTTTAACGGGGGAAATCATGACGGACCGCTAGATTTTAGGTAATGAATTGCCGATTTGTGAACCATGTCTTTGAACAAACTGAATCCATAGTGCGTCTTTTGACGGGTGGCAGGCCTAGACTATCTGGATAGATTCCAAAATTTGTGGACCCCAAATCCGGCATTTCATTTGGGTCTGAAGTTGGTATTTGCCATTTCTGGGATGTCTCGGATGACTTGATCACAATCTTCTGAAAGTCTGGCGGGCCGCCGGCCCACTGGCCAGGACTATCGGTATTGCTACGTTGGCGCGAAGATTCATGGTCTTGATATGCTTGAGGGTTTAAGTTGAAAGTTTTGGGTTGACGTTGCTTGATGTTGCTTGATGTTGCTTGATGTTTGATGTTGTTTGATGTTGCTTGATGTTTGTGTAGTATGTTTTAGTATGTTTTAGTTTTGTTGGCTATTCATTTCCCAGTTTCCATCCTTGCAACATTGGCACTCAAAGATACGAACATTTTGCAACAAAAAGTGAGGTAGCAGCCTTGGCCTTGGGATCTCAACGAGATGACCTTTGCGATATAATGCGCTTACAAACTAATTAGGAGTTGTGTGATACATACTGCAGTACCCCCTAAAAAATGGTTGGACTGAGGTTGTTCTGCTTTCTTGCGGGGTTGCCATGGGTAATATCTGCATTTTTTATTTACATTTACAAGAATCATAGGGACGTATGGGGACTCAGAGACGGCGGGGAGAGATAGGTAGGGATGGTAGCGCCTAAAGAAGACAACGGGGAAGTGTCTCAGCCCATGTCAAGGCAATTTCCGGGTATGTCCGGGTTTGAAACTTGCAGTCTTCAGCATTTTTCTTTGGGTGGCATCCTTGGATGCAACTTCCCACGTGATTTTGGCACAGATTTGAAGGAGATACTTCGCTGCCAATGTTGCGTCTACCGTCTAAGGGGCACCCGCACAAAGTTGCACCACGATGTGCTCTTGTCACACTCCTGGTCTGTCGCTCGGCGCTGAAAGTGTCGTGAGTCGGTAGGTGTGATGGCATTCAGAAGTACAGGTTGGATGTGTCCACAAACGTGAACCCAAGACTCCATTTGAGTTGTTTTGTTAACGTAGAGACGACCCAGAAATTACATTGATGAAACCCTGCTTGCTGTCTAAAATACACGGCAAAATTTGCCATTTTTTCAACATACTCAGGACAGTTGACTGTTGGATGCGAGTGAACTAAACTCCACTCCTCCCAAAACCGATAGACTGCCCCCCATCGTTTGGGAATTTTCAACCGTGACCGTTGTTGGAGACGCTGGGGCTCATCCAGTGAGTCACGAGGCCAACATTTGTGGCCGAAAGAAGTGGATTTTCTATCCACCAGACTGCAAAGATCAGCTTGAAATCAGGCCGGGACTGCGGGGGCCGAGGAAATCGCGGCAGTTGGAATTATTGCTCATGAAACTTAGAGGATGGGAATTTAACATCAAAACATCATTTAAACATCCTTGAAATGATACAAACATCTGAAACGAATTGGATTTCAATGGATTTCACGAGATTTCATCCTTTTCATCCCTCCAGCTTGGGGATTTCTGCCGGAGGCCGGGGCATTGGCCAGCCTCCGCGCAGCCGGACTGCTACGATGCCAAGGAATTCCCGGAGGCAAAACAAGCCTTCGAGCGACGCATCGAGGCGCATCTTCGCATCTTAGGTTTTTTCTTTGGGTTTGATGTATGATATCTATATATATATAATATATATAATATATATATATGTATATGTATATATATATATGATATATATGATATATGATATATATATATATATATATAATTTAACTGGTAAACAAACTGTTTGCTATTGAAAAATGGTGATAGAAATAGTGGATTCCTCAGATTATATAATAGCATTACAATAGCATGCTGATTTTCCATAGTTATGCGAACGTTTACCGAGAAGGTATATATATATAACTGGTTGGTGGTTTGGAACATGAATCTTATTTTTCCATATATTGGGAATGTCATCATCCCAACTGACTTTCATATTTTTCCGAGGGGTGGCTCAACCACCAACCAGATAATGTCTAGCTATATATCGAACTGATATCTAACTATATCTAATAGGCAATATAGATATCATATGATATCTAACTAATATCCAACTATAGATTGTTTGTTAAGGTAATATCATTCCTGTTGACATTAGATGATATTAGCATAATATAGCACAATGACCAACTAATATCTAACTATATTATCAATGACAATATCATCGAATGAATCGATATAATATCTATTAGTTGATATTTGTTAAGATGTATACTAATGATACATGGGCAATTTTGTTCCCATTTACTGATATGTCATTGTTATTGGAATGATTTTGGGAGTTGCTTGTGGGAGAATCATAACAACCCCGGAATGTGTCACATTTCAGATGTGTTTAGATTTTTGTTTTCATCCAAGTAAAGGGCATAGATGATATAGGAACCCTCATCGATTCAAAAAAAAATCAAGAGCATCTGTGAATGGGACCCTACTGTTCGACATCTTTTGGGGGGGTTCTATACTTAGATCTTATTCTTAAGCGATCAGGTGATAACTGGTGGTTTGGAGGGAGCGGTTCCGAGCTGAAAAAAAAGGGCATCCAACAGATGGGGAGCCAAGGACCTACGAAGATATTCCATGCTATTCCCTTTTTTGCTGAATGATGTTAAACGATGCTAAATATGAAAAACAAAAAGATTCTAGTGATGAAAAACTGCTGACTTGGGATTCAGCTATATATCTGAATCATACTAAATCCCTCATTGATGATTGGAAAGTTTCAATTCATCGTGGTGAAACGTTCATTTTCCCACAATTATATGTCTATATATGTATATACATAATCTTTGTACAATACCAAGCGAGGTTCGCTGAGTTGTCCTTGTGGGCATGCAGGGCGCAAGACATGAACGTGAAAGTAAAAGTGACAGGTGGCAGTGGGCCGATCCCACTTTGGAAGCCAGGTGGCTTTGAAAGCTGAATTACAACAGCCTTATTTTATCAAACTTCGAATCCAGTTGATAACTGGGACTAGTCATGGATCAGAATCAGGTATTTTTTTGTTTTGATCTCCTCATTTGAGAAAAAATGATCCAGTACTAATGCAACAGCTTAAGAAGTAAATGTGTTTTTCTATTATTTTATACCTTTATATTTTTCGAACGTTGTTTGTGCCAATGGGTCAATATAAACATGCCCCGCACTTTTGGTTTGAATATACAGCCCAAAGAAAAACCAGGCGTAGGGTTCCAAAGACAGTCTGCAGGAGATGTGGTCGCGATTTTAGTAGTTTTCCCTGCAACTATCTTCCTCTTTCACTGGCGTCAGTAGATTTCCAAGTGTGGGGAGTTCAAGCACCCTCTTTTGTTGATAAACCTATTACAACCTCCCGTGAAAACGGGGGTATTGGTAGAGGAAATATGTGCAATGGCGAGCAGCACATGGGAACCTCATTCAAAATAACGGGTTTTTCCGTAAGGGACGCTGATAGCCTCTCCCAAAGTCCTCACATGTCATTTTCATTCATTTTCGAATTCTCTTTGGAGGTAGTGTTCGTAATGTCATAAAACCCCCCAAAATCCGTGATTGGCTCCCTGGCCTTAGCCGATCATTTCCAGTCCAATCTCACCTCTCTTCAAGGTGATCCAGGAGCCGGGCGAGCTGATCTTTGTGCCCAGCGGTTGGTATCATGAGGCGCCTTGGAGTCGGTGGGCACTTCGGTCATGGGTCGGAGTTAGTCAACTGTTTAGTACCTGGCTGGCTGCGGCTAGGATTAGTTAACTGGTTAGTACCTAGCTGAAATAAGAGGGTTGCAATAATGGATTTTAAGCCAGTTACTGAGCAGTTGACTAATCCCATGGCCCGTTCTAAGTAGTCTTTTGGATGAAATGACTGTAATGAATTGATTCGTCGCCCTTAATTCCCATGGCGGGGATTTCAACCCTCCCCAAATGGTAGGTCAATGGCAGTGGGTTTACCAAATGATTTGTACTATTGCTGGTTCCATCTTCCATCATATCCCATGACATTGAAATGAATTTCATTTATCCCCACTATATATATATATACACATATATTCCATTAATCCCCATGATATCCCATCTGGATGAAGCCTAGATAAGAATGACCTCACTGTGATGTCATTGGAATGATGTTCTTGTTTTTTTTTTGCGAAACCATCCCCAAATGGCTGTATGATAACAGCGACTCCCTCACGGGTCAGTGAATTATTGTAATGCAGCCAGACACTGTCTTGGTATGTCATTATGGGGATATAATATGAGAATTTAGTGGGATGTAATGAATTAGCAGTAATTTTGGGAATGGGAACGATCAATGAATTTCAATTCCCATAATCTTGGGAACCGCATATATTGGTAATATCATTGGAATTCATAGGATATCTAAATATACCCGATGATTATTTGTTACAGTTTGCTATAGTGTAGATAGCCGATGTAGTTCGATGATTTATCTATTATTGACCGTGGTGAATTTCTTATATGGTAAACTACCAGAGGGTATTCAAACCAATAATTGGCCTCAAAGTAGCAATGGGTATATGTACATAAACTTTGATTTTCAATAGATTAATATGTTAATTTTGCGTCATCAACGGCAAAAAATGTCATACCAATCTTTGCCATCGACTCCATAGACCTTGAGAATTGTCAGTTTTTAAAGGAATGAACATCTTCCAGCTCCCCATTTGCCAGGGTTGATTTGGTTAGTTGGGAGGTCGCAGATGTTTTTTTCCTTCATTGATATGAAACTGGTTTCCTTTATTTCGTCTTTTTCCTGGTGGAAGGTACTACTTTTTTTGTTTACCACCCGGAAATCTTATCTGGCTTGGAAAATCCGCCATGATTATGCCACATACCCACTGGTTTTTCCAATGAAAAACGTAGAGTTCTGATTGTGATGTTTTGTTGTCCGAATGTAAGGAACAATTCCCAACAGCGATTCTGTTGGGTTTCAATCTCGGCGGAGAGTGGTGCCAGGAAATGCATGGCCCGGAAAACCGGAACACTGCTGGAACTCTCCTGGAACCCTGGAACCCTGCTGAAACTCTGCTGGAACCCTGCTAAAACTCTGTTGGAACATTGCTGGAACTGCGCTGAAAACTTGCTGGGACCTTGCGGGAAGCTTGCTGCAACTTTGCAGGAACCCTGTGCTGGAATCTCTGTTGAAACCCTTGCAGGTGTGGTTTTTGTTATTGTTTGTTTTGTCTTGCTTTGGTTAATGTGCCGGGTTGTGATGTTGGAAGTCTTTGCTGGAACCGGTTTGCAGCCTTGCCGGAACCTATATGAAGACAACTTCTGGATTTTCTCTGGGTTTTGTGTTGCTCACACTTCTTTTTGAAGTGTTTCTTGCTTTGCTTCATGTGCTGGGCTGTTTCAGGTTAGGGGGAGCAGGGCAGACAATTAAAGACGACGATCCCTTGCTGAAGCTGTAATGCTGGAATCCGTCATCAACTCTGGGAAACTTGGAACCATGAAAAACCTGGAGCGCTAGAACCTGGAACCCCGGAATCCTGGAACCCTGAAACATCTGAAACCGTAAAATCTTGCAACCCTGTGATCCTGAATGGAAACCTGCATCCTTGAAATCGTGGTGCAACCTTGGAACCTTGCCCTGTGACATTCTGGAGAGCTCTGGAACCCTGTAATCCCGGAACTCTGAAATCTGAATCTTGGAGCTTTGACACCCTGGAAACCTGCAACCTTGGATTCCTGGAACCCTGTAACCTTGGAACCTTGCCTCTTGGAACCTTGCCTCTTGGAACCCTTCAACCTTGGAACCTTGTCCAGCAACCTTGCAAACTTGGAACCGTGCAACCTCAGAATTCTACAGCCCTGCAGCTCTGGAATCCTGGAACCCTCGACATCCCTCGACCCTTGCTGCGGTGAGTGCTGCTAACCTTGCACGCTGCGAACCCTCAAACTTTACCTTGAAACCTTGAATTTTGCGATTCTCATAGTATGGATCCCTTGGTCCATGGAATCTTGGAACCATGGAGTGTTGGAACTATGAAACTCTAGAGTCATGGAAGTGTGGAACCCCGAGCTCTGGCCTCTTGCAACCTTTGACCCTTGCTACCCTGGCTTGGAAACCACAAGCCTTGAAAAACTTTGAACCGTGGAACCTTGTGAAGTTATAGGGTTGACGCTTTGCTGTGGATCACCATTTGTTTTTATCATTTTTTAAAGATAAATTGAAGCAACCCTATTTTGTTTTGCGTTTGCTTTGCATGGCTCTGGTCATTTGGTTGCTGATGAATCAAACCAAGACCCTTGAAAGTCTGGAACCTTGATGCTTGGAACCCTGAACCCTGGAACCCTTGAAGGTCCCTGTATCCCTTGCAACCGCCAAATTTGCATCGCTTACACCTGCGTGATTTGTATCTCTTGCGCTGCCATTACGGCTCTGGGTCAGGATCATGTCTAATAGTCTAATGGTCATTTTCCATGTCATCATTGCCATTGTCGTCGTCATAATCATCATCATCATCACCACCATCATCACCATCATCATCATCACCACCACCATCATCATCATCATCATCATCATCACCATCATCAACATCATCAACATCATCACCATCATCACCATCAACAACATCATAATCAGAATCATCATCATAATCGCTACCATGCTCATCACCAACGTGCTCAGGACCAAAATCATTAGCACCACCAAATCACAACAATGACCATCATCATCATCATCATCATCATCATCATCATCATCATCATCATCAACAACAACAACACCATCAACGTCACGGACTTCATATTTTTCTTATCCTTCTTCATCATCAGCATCAATGACCTCGTCAACCTAAGTATCTAGTATGTCATGCCATCATCAAACTCACTATCATAACCTTCGTTTCCTTCTTCATGATCGGCATCATTGACATCAAAAACCAAAATATCTACTGTAGTAAGTCATACCATCATCAGAGCTACCATCATCTGCATCACCGTCCTCATCACGGCCATCATCATCAAAGCAGGCAGGGCCTAGAGCTGACATGATGCACAAAAAACCTGCTGCCAACATCTGTGTGAAGCAAAGAAACCCTAAAGGTGTCGTGCCTGTGCACTTCCTGTGTGAAGCGAAGAAACCCTGAAGGTGTCGTACCTCTGTACTGGCTGTGTGAAGCGAAGAAACCCGAATGGCGTCTTACCTGTGTACTTCCTGTGTCAAGCACAGAAACCTTAAAGGTGTCGTACCTGCGTAAGCGGAGAAACCCTAAAGGTGTCGTGCCTGTGTATATCCTGTGTCAAGCGAAGAAACCCTAAAGGTGTGGTACCTGTGCACTTCCTTTGTGGAGTACAAAAGCCCTCAAGGTGTCGTACCTGTCGACGTCCTGTGTGAAGCAAAGAAGCCCTAAAGGTGTGGTACCTGTGCACTTCCTTTGTGGAGTACAAAAGCCCTCAAGGTGTCGTACCTGTCGACGTCCTGTGTCAAGCAAAGAAGCCCTAAAGGTGTCGTACCTGTGTCCTTCCTGCGTGACACGAAGAAACCCTAAAGGTGTCGCGCCTGTGTACTTCCTGTGTGAAGCGAAGAAGCCCTAAAGGTGTCGTACCTCTGTACGTGCTGTGTGAAGCAAAGAAACCCGAATGGCGTCTTACCTGTGTACTTCCTGTGTCAAGAACAGAAAACCTAAGGGTGTCGTAACTGTGTACTTCCTTTGTGAAACACAGAAACCCTCAAGGTGTTGTATTTGTGTACTTCCTGTGTGAAGCGAAGAAACCTTAAAGGTGTCTTTTCTGTGTTCTCCTGTGTGAAGCAAAGAACCCTAATGGTGTCGCACCTGTGTACTTCCTGTGTCAAGCACAGAAACCCTAAAGTTGTCGTACCTGCTTCCTACACGCTGAACATAAATCGTCGCATCCCCTAGAAATGAGTGCTGGTGTAAGTGATTCGAATTTGTTGGTTGTAAGTGAGTGCTTGCGGTGTAAGTGAGTGGGTGGTGCAAGTGAGTCGAATCGGTCGGGTGTAAGTGAGCCTGTAGCCACCCGGGAAAAACTGGAATTCTGGTAATCTAGAACTCTTTAACGTTGGAACTCTCTTGCCCGGTAGCATTCCTTGGCCTTGGAACCTTGGAACCCGCTGGGGCAAACAGAACTCATCAAGCTTGACCCATTCTGACTACCCTCCGGCAATCAAACGTGGCAATCGAAAATTCCCCCTTTATAGGCGATTTTCCCAGCTAGGAACTCCATCTATAGATGATTTTCCAGCCAGCCACGCTTGATTACCAGAGCGTAGATCTTTGTACAATCACATGCGATCAGAACTCGCTAATGCTGTGGCTTGGGCACCTTGTCACCAGGTGGAGAATTTAACGCTGGCAATTTCCATCAACCACAACTGGCTGAATGCATCTTGCGCCTGCAAGATGGTTGCATCGCGGGCTGCTGAAGGGTGTTTTCTTAAATAATGACTTAATATATATATATATATTATTATATATATATACGTATATATAATATAGAGCCATAGATGGAACATACAAGATTCATTCAGAATTCCAATCTGCAAGGATTAGCCTCTTTTCAAACCATTTCTGGTGAAGACGGTTGAGTCTTTCACACTTAGTCTCGATGCGCTTGGGTGTCCAGACGGCCGGCAGCCACCTGAAAATGCCGCTTTTTCTTGTGCAGAATTTGTTCAATGGATTGCCCGCTGGTTAAACCACCATTCCTGGTATCTACTGGGAATATGTTGATTTTCTTTCGCTTTGAGGGCTGGTCAGGCAAACCTTTGCCGTGACTACAGGCAGGGTTATGTGACAGCAAATCAGCCCACAGATACTTAAGTCCTGCCAGCAGCTAGTAGCAGGAGATTAGGACAGGCCCATGTCCTCGATTTTAAATATGTTCATATTATATATATATATGTACATATATGTACATAAATGTGTCTGAAAATGGGTAGACCCCCAATGGCCCAATGGCCATCTCAATGGGGGGCATGGATGGAAATGGTGGTAAACCACGGGATTTGAGGGTACCCAATTTCCAGACAGACCCATATTAGCACGAAACGGTAAGAAACACGATGCAAGGTGAAATCATGGACATACAAGTGGCCTAGTTCTTGGGCCATGCATCTGGCGGAAGTGTGGTATAATCATAATCTATGTAACACACACACACATTGCACACACACATCTATCCATCCATCCATCCATCCATCCATCCATCCATCAAATCAAAATTAAAATCAAAATGAAAACGAATATCATCTAAATCATTTTAGATCAAATCAAATCTAATTTAATATATACATGCAAAGATTTAGTTCTTGTGTTTCATGTTCTTTTTCTGATGAAAGGACCAGAAGAACTCAATTCCCAAGGTAACCCAGGTAGATTTTTCACAGATCGAAACTGGCCTCTCCGAGGCCAGCAATGTGGAAGAGGTTTGGCAGTTTCTCCATGCGGAGTTTGAAAGGGTCAAGGAGAAGAGACTTCGCCCAAGAATAGCGCGGATAGATACATACATACATACATACATATATATATACATACATACATATAAAAATACACACACACACACGTCAGACACATATATATATATACACTTAATATACGTACATGATATATGTATATAATATATGCATATGTATGCAATATCTCACATTTGTATGTCGAATATTATATATGTCTACCGTACTGTATGCCAGTGTGCTTGTCAGTGACCCTGGGTCAGTCTCATAAGAGATACGTAAGTCATCTTAAATGGTTCTGGCAGTATATGGGAGTCGTTCTAAAACCCATGCAAGACTTTTAGTATCCGAGTGACATCTGCAGATATGCATTTGTATTTTTGCTGCAGTGGCGAAAGACCGCGAAAGGGCGGCGAAGGGTTCGCAAAAGGTCTGAATATGCCTATTAGACTATCATAGATGGATTTGATATAGTATTCATGCTTGTCAGTTACAGTTGCATTCATACAACCATTGAACAAGAACACCCACCCATCCTCTCATGAAACATGAATTTTAAAAACCATTTTTCTAGGCGAGAAATCCGCGAAAGGTTCGCGAAAGGTTGGCGAAAGGCGAGTGTGCCAGGATCCCACCTTGGCCCAAAATGGTCTAGTTTGTCTTGCAATGTTGCCACTGCAAAAACCCTGCAAAGTCCTTTCAATTTGTGATTCTGTTGTCGGGCAATCTGTAAAACGACTTACGCGAATGCTTCCACTTGTTTTAAATACAATCCTCCTGTTCTTTATTAGGAACTATGCGCACGAACATGATCATAATTTCCTGTCCCGATTCTGCTGGGGCGCGGAAGGGCGCGAAAGTTTCGCGAAAGGGCGGCGTAAGGGCAGTTTTGGGGTATCATAATTTTGAACAACCCCCATATATAGATTTATAATGATTTATATAACCATTTATACCTATTTTATAACAATCTTTATCATCTTTTCTTTATTTATAGATATATAGATCATAGATATATGAATATATCCAAGAAAAAATGTCTCGTTTGATTGGAGTGGCCCAACACTGGGGCACCAATGGGACCACAAAGAGGATTGGTCAGTTGTTCCTTGGTTGAATCCTCAATTCTGCACGTGAGAAGGCATACCCTCCAGTACAGTAACATAGACCCTGGCAGATAGGGGTTGGAAGATTAGTTTCAAAAAATGGGTTATTTTCGCGATCTATGTCAACCTACTATAGGGTATCAATTTCCAATCGATTGCAGAGCTGAGGATCGATGATGTCATAGACGCCTTCGAATCGGAAGGAGAGGCCGCCTGGATCGACCACTGCAACAAACTCATGCCCCTCGGTGACAGCAAGGCATATTTCCAACTTGGTGGTTTATCATCATTCCCAATATTTTGCCATTATGGCAACGTCAGGGTATCCCGCATGGGTTCGGACAAACCCAAGTGTCTTGTACTCTTTGGTTCCATCATACCTGGCTGGAACGTCTCCTGCAGATGATTGTTCCTGTCGAACAATTAGGATTTACCTTTGCCAGGTTTGATTGCTGGAGAGCAGGTTAGGTTTTCTTGATTTTTTCTGGAAATCCTGAATGCGTAGCAGCAAGGGTTCCCGTTTCACTCTGGGGGTCTGGGGGTTGAGGGTGTGTTCGCTCGACGTTGCCCAACCGTCCGCAACCGTCCGCAACCGTCCGCAACCGTCCGCAACCGTCCGCAACCGTTCG
>Ga0126342_10002702_pt1 | contig 28163 bp, 19 predicted proteins | sample Cyp1metagenome_FD_92528 | JGI IMG/M metagenome (GOLD analysis project Ga0126342, IMG submission 92528) | Coral microbial communities from Lord Howe Island, Old Settlement Bay, Australia - Cyphastrea 1 metagenome | ecosystem: Host-associated > Invertebrates > Cnidaria > Coral ... | reverse complement strand
CTGGCTTCCCTTTCTGTCCCCCCCTCGCTTGCCCCTCACTTGCACTGCACAACACTTGTTGCTTGTAATCTCTTCTCTGACGCGCTCCCCCTGCTGTCGGCAGGGGTCGGCGGATATATATCACAAATATATACGATTATATACGCATATGAATAACGTTTAGAACTTAGAACTATATCTTGACTAGATTTAACTATAGGGTTTATGATGATTCTAACTTTTTATACTAACTATTTGTAACCCAAGTGCCCTCGGCTGTGGGATCCACGGAAATGGTCACCACCCGCGGTTCATTACCGATTGACCCGGCGAAAATGTGTTTTATTAGTCCCAAATACGGTTGATAGTGGCGCATGGTTTGATATCTCATGTAAATTATTGGGAGTTCCGACATTGCTACGAAAGCCTTGGATGGGTAGTTCGGGTAGTTGGGTAGTTTAGTTCCTGAATCGATCTATTGCAATTATAACCCTCTATTCAACTAACATGCCGTAAACCATCCCCAATAACTCGCCGGTTGAACCTTTTTGGGGTGGAGAGAGCAGCCCAAAAAAGTCGGATATATATATATATACAGTATATATATATATATATATATTTTTTTTTTTTCCCCCAACAACTGCAGACAAAAGGCGGACAAACATGGGAAATATGAAAAGTCAGAGGTGGCAAATAAATCACTGGAGTTGGATGTTTGTCCAGCACCATGTGATTGGACACCGTTTGAAAGAATGTCATTCCATCAGGCTTACAGTTACATTACCCAAAATTGTCCATATCCAAGTCTGGAGAATCATGTTCATGCCAAAGTTGAACCCATTTTTTGGGTTGGTTTCCATGTTATTTTCTGACCCCAGAAGTGTGGTTTCCAGGTGATATGTCGCCGTTTTGTTCATCGACCCCAGAATTTTATGCAGTGAGGAGTACTTGGAAATTCTGGCATGGCAACCTGCAGCCACAGAGACTTGCCTTGAGTTTAAAAGTGCTCTGGTGAGAGCGTCTTGGACATAGTTGGGTATGGCATTCAATACAATTAATTAGATAAATAGATACATATTGTTCACGCGTATATATATATATATATATATGTATCATATCGTATTTAAATATCTATATATATATATATATATTTATTTACATATCATAGACAGTATAGAAGTACATCATATTCAATTATATACTATCGTATATGCATACTTTGTATATGTATACATAGTGTATAGTACATACATTGTATATGTGCACAAATATTCAATGTGTACGTATATCATTATTTCATACATGCATATTTGTTATCATACAAATATAATGCAGTCAAATGACATTTAATATGATACAACATAGTAGGATATAATTTTATATGTGCATACCCATCCACGTACATATGATTACATATATATATATACATTATATATATATACATACACACATATATATATATATACATTACATATACTGCACATTTATATATATATAGACAACAGTGATGTAGTAGACATATCAATTTGTGGATGATTCAAAGGATGGGTCATGTCGTAGCATCCATTTTGTGACCTTGCCTGCAGTGGTTGGCCAAGGCTATGGATGAGATTAAACGCAGATGCAATAATTCCAACGCACTTGCAGCCAGGAAGCGCTTGAGCAGGGTGATAGGTACTGCCCTCCGGTTATTTGACTGGTTGCTTTGGGAAATCACAATTTTTGCTGGGTAAATCTGGGTTTTCATCACCAATATATTTGCCATTTTCCATAGCTATGTTAAATAACCAGAGAGTAAAACCTAGGATTTTCTTCATGGATTGTGTGGATGAAAATCTCTTTGCCGGAAACCGGGGTACAGGTGTTTGACATAGATGCAACACCTGAGAAACAGCACACCTGGGGAAGCCCTCCTGGCCCCATCTCTTGTGGCAAACAGATTGGATTGAGCAAGGAACCAATGTTTTTTTTTTTTTTTTTTCGGGGGGGGGGGAATTTTGAAAAAAAAATGGGGCAGTGCTATCAGTGACGTCGCGCATGAAACAGTAAACTCCTGTTCTCAGTTTGGTGGCGCGTTGCTGGAAAACATGAATGAGGATGTGTGCTATGTTCTTGTGGGCGTTTTGATGATCCCAATTCGACTTTACCGCTAAGATGTTGTATGGGCTGTTATTATTTTGACCCCCTGCGTAGAAATGCCGTTCTGCCACACCAGGCAAGACAAGTTTGCTTCAGCGCACTAATCCGATGTGCTGCTAGGGAAGGCCCGCAAGCAATAGAGGACACGGACCATGCGGTGCGCATGATTGGATGTTAGCAACGGACCAGCCTTCACGCTGGCAGCTGTGTGGACTGGCGTTGAAGGTTTAGAGCAGCAGGGGTTTCACAAGTTGCCAGTCTGGACAGCTTCAAGAAACCACCCATTGATGCATTCCAATCTCTAAAACTGCCACCAGGGATCACCAGGGTTCAAGCCACCGGCCCATCGGCATCCAGGATGCCTTAAGCTTTTTCGAGCGGCGCTTGAAGAATGAGCAGGACAACGTTCGCCTCTCGGTCACCTGTTGGTTTCTCTTTTCAGGTGGTTGATCCCGCACCGAACATTTTTCTTGTTGTGAAATCTCGGTAGGATTGAGAAGAGGGAAGGGTTATTTGCATTTACTTGCCTCAGAACGTTTCAGTTGTTAAATAGGGCACATCTGGGTGAGAGCCAACCACCAACTTAACTAACCTGTCAAGCAGCTGTGTGTGACTCCCGGGCTCACATGTTAGGTACAGCTGTGTTGCAGCACATGTCAACCGTGGTGCCGCTCCTTTCCTGGCGTGCTTCCCATGTGAAGTCCTTCAAGCAACTTCTCACCTTCTCCCTGCAAGCGAAGGGCAGCAGTAGCGCTTCCTTGCATGCTTGGCGGGGGCTCATGGAGGTGCAGCCGCTGAGCCGCCTTGACACTTTTCGGGTGAGCCATGCTCTATGGCTCACAGTGACAGGTGCTGCTTGCCTCTGGTGTGGCATACCTAGAGGCCGAGGTGCAGCTTGCCCAGCTGGGAGAGCAAAGCAGTTTACATCTCAATTTCATGTTCTATTGAGATGGTGTGTAGATGGATTATATATGATTATATCATATATTTTGGTTGGTGGTTTGGAACAGTTTTTATTTTCTATATGTTGGGAATAATCATCCCAACTGACTTTCGATTTTTTCAGAGGGGTAGGTATACCACCAACCAGGAGTGTTTTAGTGGGATCAGTACTGGGCCTTCATGGTGCTCGTTTCTTTTATAATTTTTATACATGCTTAAAGAATCTCGAAACTACAAGTAAGTATGGATCTAAATTGTGCACCCCAAAAAATGGGAAAATGATGGAAAATGCATGTTCATGCATTTTCATACTCAACATTGCAATTGAACCTGTAGTCCCATTATATCCCACTGGCTCTTGAATATTGATGCATGCCCAAGCCCAAAACTGCGATTTGTAGTTGGATATGTTATATAATGTTTGCGGTTGGTGAAGGAAGATTTGCTTGCTCAACTCCAACTTGTTCCCCTTGGACATCTGAAGTATTGCTGCTTCCATATCCTTTTTGTGGTCTATCCAATAAGTATTTGACCACTTGCTAGCTGTCAAAATCCAATGATATTTATACTTGTTTATTTCTTTTGGCTAGCTATACAGTTTCACCAGCTGTTCGTAGTTCAATGGCTTGTTAGAACCACATGTTTATCATGGTTGTTCAAGTTAATAAACCATGGTTTAGACTCCCATTTTCCCGTGCCAAAAAATCTCATTTTTGCTGCTCGAACTGGGCCAGGTCTCTGCCTGTGGCCAATTTGTCTTGGAAACCATGCAGCAGCTGAGACTCGCACGAGTTTGGCCGCAGGCGGAAGGGAAAAAAACCGGGGACATGCAATGGGGACATGGCTAGACCATGTTAAGGCGCTATTTTCATGGTTACTTAAATTACAAGTTGTCATCGTCAAACCATGGAGATAACCAGTGAACTGATGGTTCATCCATCAAAATGTCGAAATAACATGAAACAATCATTGATCATTGGTAAATGGAGGTTTATGGGTGGTTAATGGGGATTGAATGGGGGAACATTGGTATATATACATATATATATATAATATATTGGTCAGTTACAACGACTTCACCACGATGTTCAAACGGAATCATCATCTAAACATGAAATTGTTTGAAGTTCTTGAAGTGTTTTAATCTTTGATCTTCAACAAGCATTGTCTACACTAGGTGCGTCCCAAATTCCCATGAACCCCCATCTAATCCATCATTAAACTACCATTAAACCACCATTAAACCAGTTTTGAATCACCACTTTGGATATTTTCCAAGGCCCGAAGGCCCTGATCGCTTTGCGATTCGCGTTCGCCAGGATGACACGCACTTTGGAGCGCGGGTCTTGCAACACCTGGTAGTGTCTCGGCCTTGAATCACTGGAAAAGATCAAATCATCCTGCTGATGTGTTAACTAATTACTAATATCTAGTGTTGAATAATAGATGTCTAAATATAAAATAACAAATATCTTAATTATATGCTCTGACATGAACTACCTCCAATAAAGACCCAAATAAATCCAACACAAAACATGGATTTCTACGGGGCTATTCCATATAGGGGGGCAGGGATTGTGATGCAATCAAATTGTGCTGAACAGAATCCTATGATCAAAATTTTACTATCCTTGTTGTCGTGCGGTGTCCAGCCAATAGCCCAAGTGTGATGCAGTAACCTCGGTTTGGGGACATAATATGACATAATCATATATTCATATGCACGTACATATTGCAAATACAGACTTGCACACGTGAACATACTGCAGCACATACACAGGTGGACTATATCTATCTATTTATACATACAAATATATATATATATATATAAATATATATATATAGATAGAGATATGTATATATATATATATATATATTATACATACAAAAATGCATATACGTGTAGAAAAACAATGAAAAACATTCAGAAACATTTTTGCCCACGAACCACTTGCCCGAGGACAGTGAGTCGTCCAGCGAGGCAGCGTCCGAGGCCTTCCGGTTGACCACTGAGATGATCGACTGGCTGGTGCCCTTGGCGCTGGCTGCTTATGCTTATACCACTATAGTAACAAGGATAGTAGTGATAAGTCAAAAGAATGTATAACGATATGTAACGATTCGATACATACATATATATATATATAATATACATTAATATTATAGTACTATCAGGCAAAACCTGGGTGAAATGTGTATGTACATACTTGAATTTGACATAAGTCTGACATAATCTGACTATCTAAAGAGCAGGTGTTAAAGTCGAGTGACGAGTGAGAGAAGTTCTTGACATCCGAGATGGGATCCTGACGTTTGATGGACGCAATGGTGCCCACTTTTGCTTATGGCTTCAACCCTCCACTAGACATGTGAGATCTGTAAATCATCACGTGGCTGTAAGTAGATGTAAGTAGAGGGTCTGATTTTTGAACGCGATGTTTAAGACATGGCTTCAGCGGATGTTCGAACCAAGGTCCTGTGCTTTTTGAGGCCAGGCGTTCAAGATCTTCTCAATGCCTCCCGCGTGGTGGAAGCCTGTGGTCAACTGCTGCATTGGAACAACATCCTGCTGGAGAGGGCCAGGATGAGATACCGCAGTCGGAGAGTGTCAAACCCGGATCAGCAATTGTAACCCCTCTGTTCATTAACTCAAGATATTCAAGGCACGTCAAGGCACCCCAAAAAGATGAGAATTTATATGCTATCACGAAAATATCGTTTCCCCCATCAAGAACCACGGTTTATTTGAATTGATCGTGAGTTAACATTTGCAGAATTGAAGAGCACCATCATCCTATGTTTGCAGACCCAATGCTTTTCCAGGTCCTGAAAATGGGGGTCGATAAATATCCCCAATATGATCATATGATCATATATTATGATCTCTAAAATGTAAGGAATCCGTGGTGATGGTTGATTAATATCCATTATATCCCCTATATTTCTATTAGATGCAGAAGTGTATGGACCCATGGTCCATGATGTTCATGAGAATGTTTCTCAGTGGTCCAACTGGCGCAGCTGAAACTTGTCCGAACAGGAGCTTCCGCCGTTCGCGGAGAGGAACGGCCTTGATTGCGTCACCTGCATTGACGGCCTTGGCGCAAGAAAGTTTCTAGGATAGATGAAACATGTGCTTGAAATAGCCTCCGGTAATCAAGCGTGCCTGTCTAGGAAATCCTTTGTAAATGGAGGTTTATAGCTGGGAAATTCATCTAGAAATGGTGGATTTGCCAGCATGCCATGGTTGATTACCGGAAAGTATGCGAATGTTTGAAGTGCCCGGTGGGGTCAAAATATGTTTAGTTTGCCTGTTTCTATTTGGGATGGTCAGGCGGTTGGACACCACTACTCTGACATACTTTGACGTTTGGTTTGTTCTCTATTCCTGCTACTCTCCACTTCTGTTCCAGTCATTTCTTCTACCCTAAGATATTGTAACACCTTTTATATCCATCAAGACCTAGGGCGCCATTCTTTTCGGTTGCTGGGAGGTCACCCATTCAGGTTTTGGTGCTGCATCCCAAGCCTTGTCCAGTTGGTGGAGCCTACCAAGAACCGTAAGGCAGGAATCCGGACCGAGTCCTTTTTTGTTGCAGATGTTTCCATAGGTGAGCTATACCTTTGGCTAAATCTTCGAAATGCGGGTCATTCCTGGACAATATACTCGAATATACTTGATATTTACTGTACATTAAACTTACTGTAATTATATGGACTGTTTTATGATGGTGAACCAAATTGATCCATACATTATCTTGCTTCTTCAACCTTGAAACTGTTGGTGTGGTCGATCCTACACACCCATGACATGGCCCCGTCGCAGTTCAGGCAAGTGTTTCTTTGGCTGCGACGGGACATTGTGGGACATTGTGGGACCATGGGGTCTTGATCTCGTTTCTCTTAGTTTTACCCATGGTTTTACATAGTTTTACACAGAAATTCATGGTTCAACTCGTGGACAAAAAACTCGTCAACCGATTCTGTCGAGGTACAGTACATGGTCTGAAAAAACCTGGGATTTTTCCATCATCCCAACATGTCCCGGGTGGAAATTCCCACCATTTCCAAAGTAGTGAAGCCTGATTTCAATTCCAATGACAGCAAGCGCACTTGGTGGTCCTGGCTACCCTTCTTTTTCCGATTATTATTTGGGCTCCTGGACACAAAGCAAATGTGATGCCAAGTTTCGCAATCGAAGCCCTTCACACTTAGACTTGATGGTTTGGTGCTGAGGATTACATTTTTATTGCAATATCCTCTGGAAAGTGATGCTCGTGAGCTTCTGGCTGCGCAAGAGGAAGCCATATCTCGCTTGTGTGAGCTATGCTCCAAGCCGTCCTTTTTGCGCACCATGGCTTGGAATCTGCAGTGTTGAAATCCAGTTCCCAGGTATGTGGATTCATCCAAGACGTTTTGTTTAAAACATGTTCAACCGTTTTGACTATCATGGGCAACATGTGGTTTTGTTATATGTTTTATTTCCTCGTTGTGTACGACCATAGGTCTTCCAGCCCCTCCTTCGCAACTGGCGTCGACATGTGTTTTGATTGCCAGTAGTCCGTTAATCATATGTTTGGATTGATTCAGACCAATTCTTCAACCCATTACAATTGCACATATACATATATAATACATATATTATACACGTAGGTAACCGTAGGTATAATTGAAAAACAAGTACCGATATCATGTAACATAATGTAATGTTACGCTATGTGACATATGTATGTTTATTCTCATTTTTTTCACCATTCATTGATGTCAGGATTTGATTCTATAACTGTCCGAACCCATGTTACATCACCCCATCCACAGCCTGGCTAGGCGTTTTTGATTGGTCCTTGGAGCCGATTCCATGGCACTGGGCGTCAGCACTGCAGTTGCTGCAGGGTGACCTGCAGACTCGTCCAGAGCGTCTCGGTGAGTAACATAGATGTGGAAAAGCACATTTTGTTCATAGGAAACTCATGGAAAATCATGGAAAATATGGGAAAATCATAGGAAAATCATAATGTTTATCATCTAAACCAAGATGGGTCGGTATGGGTCGTTTTCCATAGCTATGTTAAATAACCAGAGGGTAGCCATTTTTGGCGATGTGGACTTACCCTAGGGTAAACATACAAAAATACTTGGAAAACCATGGAAAACACATGGTTATCCTAGGAACATGATCTGGAAATGGTTGATTTTTCACATCTGATTACATTAGTTTACCGCAAGCAAAATTATAAATGATGGTTGATATGTATGTATACAATACATATATATATATATGTATATATTTACAATTCACATAACTGTTGGGGTATACTCTCCGATTTTTTTTTTAAACGTTGCTGACTTGGAAATCCGCGGTAAATGAAGATTTATAGCTGATGGGATCTGATTGGAAATCATCGATAAATGGTGGAATTTCTTGTACGCCATGTTTGGTTACCATTAATTTACACATGATTACACATGACGGTTGGTTGATGTGATTCCTGTTTTGGTCTTCTGTCGTCCGAACCTTCAGGAGAATAAAAACACACACATACATTTGGTTGGTGGTTTGGAACATTTTTTTTATTTTTCCATATGTTGGGAAGAATCATCCCAACTGACTAATCAAAGGGGTTGAAACCACCAACCAGACATATTCCTATGACATTGAAGCGACATAAAATACCACTGGGAAGGGCCTGGTTGAGACCCTGAGAATCTCTCTCTTTGAGGCTACGAAGATCTACGAAGTACTAGATCCAGTTCTAGGCATGATTTAGTGACTAGATGAAATTAGCGTACTTACTGGACCTGATGTGATCTAATTTTTCTAGTATTTATAAGCATTTGAATAGTCAGATGTATTTAAGTAATGGGTCCAAGCAGCTTGACGGCTCACATTACTCATAGGTGGAATTTAGTGTTGGATCGTATGGTCTAATCGTGTGCAGGGCTTTGGTGAATTTCATGGAATTAAATATATATTAAGGTTATTGAGATGGCGATGGGAGAGAGAGGGAGATTGGGAGGATGGGATGGCTGGATGTTTTTTGAAAAGGTTTCTTGGCCAAGGGGAAGTCGCTGAGGTTGCATAATCAGCTCCTCAATGCCCTATGTATGGGCTGGGAAGGCAGCAATGATACGCAACGCTTCAGCTTCGCGACAACGATCATCAGCAACGTCACTGCCATCCGCAACCAACGAAACCGCGTTGATGCCTGGCCCATTCATGCCATCCTTAGTTACCCCATGAATTGCACACTAGTGGCACCCTTAGTTGCGCCATTTGTATATTAGCTCCTCTATTATTTGCTATTAATGATAGTTGGACCATGTTGGAACCATTCCAAAAACGGCCCCAGGAGGCCTTAGCACCGTTGCTGCAGCAGATTTGGAGCTGGCGCTTCTCCTTCCAAATCTCGCGGTCCTCGGAGACGGAACAAGTTCAAGCGGCCTGGGCCTTGAGAATGAAGATCTCCTTGCGAAAGCAGGTGCCGGGCTCGGTGGCAAGGCAGTGGCCCTGTGTTTTTTTTGGGCCCCCCAAAAAGAATATGACTGAATATGATGTATGGTGACTGGGATTTAAACAGATGACCCAATAGTGTTAAACATCGAAAATCAGGATTGTTTGAGAATCGAAGATGCTTGCTCCATGATTTTGCACCACTGAAGGGTCTGAAGGTTTTGTCCCTTGGCCAATCTCTGGAAGGCGGAGCAGTTGCTCCTTTCCAAGAAGAGGACGGAGCAGTTTCAGTATGATTTACACAGGATGTTTGGGATTGACCCCCCCTTGAATTTGGAACATCAACCCTGGACTTTAAGGACCCGAAATGATGCACATGTCCCAAGATGATTTTAGATCCTTTTCCCGGTTGGAGTTGGGTTCTTCGGTACTGGGGGAATGTCCTCAGTTTTGCAATGCTTTGGACCTTTTCTTTGTGATGTCATGGTGCTTTTTTTATAGTGGAGGGAATGGGATGTAACTGGGAATTTAGGATTATGGGAATTCATGGCAAACATGATAAACATTCTCCATAAACCATGGCTTAAGGGAGTATGACACTACATATTTGGGACCATTTGGAGGATAATTAAGATTAATTAATTATATAGTGATTAATTCCTGTAAGAAATGATGATGTTTTTCTCCGGGGGCGAGAGAAGTTTGCAGAACCGTTTTCATCCCTTTTTTTGTGTCACATCCGAAGGAAAAAACGAGCTGCTGCTCGAGCTTTGCTGCAACACTGGGCGAATCAGACGGATGAGTTCAGTTCCTTAATTTTGCATCAGTTTGTTCGCATCTTTTTTCCTCATTTGCGCACTTTTAGCGGGATTGCCCATGAGTATAGCTCTGCATGTGTTGATTTGTTGGGATGGTGCACTATCAGTACTGCTTTTCGCTCAGCTCATTAGGTGTTTTTTTTACCTGGCCTTCATTGAGCGCGACATATGCTAAAAAGAGAGGTGGCTGCCCCAATGCAACACTGCCTTTCTGAGTTTCCCCCTAACTGGTACTCTTATCAGTGAAATATCAGTGAATATACATTGTGTATCCTGGCGTGTTGCAAAAAAACAAACAACATGTTCATAGTTCATAATCTTGTTAATCTTGTTCGTACACATATACTATATATGTGCATGTATGTATGTTTATATATAGTCTATATATCATGTATAATATTATGTAGATATACATTTTGGGCATGTGCTGCTACTATGCGATTCCCACAGCTTCTAGGATTGGAGTTGCTTTGCAGCTCTGATCTTCTCCTCCGTACCCTGCAGTACCGGCCCCATCAGCTGCTGCTGCCGGGCCATGGCTGCGACGGGAAGCTGGGGCACTTGCAGCGCTTGGTGGTGGAGTTTCAGGTGCCACTGCATCTCCTGAAGGAAACAAAGGCGGGAAAAGCCCCATGGAAAACCAGGTGGTTTTCTGGCAGTGTGTTCACCAGTGACATGTTTTGGTTTATATAAACGCTATATATACCCCCCTACATTATCCTACATTATCATGATACATAAATGATCTACATGTGCTCAACTAAACCAAACTTAACGACGGGACACCACCTTCCAGCTGGGCTGATGATTGGCGTCCCCAAACAGCTTCCAAAAAGGGCTTCCAGGATGTTGTTAGATGATGATGAAGATGATGATGATGATGATGATGTTTTCCCCCATCATTTTATGAATACATATAATTTCATTTCTCAGTTTTTGCAGCACTAAATTTCCACCAGCACCTGCCTTTGGGAGGCGAGCCACGTTGCGGCACCCTTTTTCCATTGGCCACCAGATTTGCAGACGCTTCGCCTTCAGACATGGCTTGTTGTCGCGGGTTTGAACACTTTGTGACTGTTGGTTGAAATCAAGAGGTCGATGGCTTCACGTTTCAAGTGTTTTTTTCGTTGTGTCCCTGTCTGAGAGAGTGCGATAGCCTTGCCTAAACGGTGCCAGTGGGGGGAATCGCCTGGTCATCGAAAAACGGTGTCCCAAAAAAGATGCCGAATATGTATTTTTTTCAGGATGGCACAGCCGTTACAGCTGATATTTGCATAATTTTACCTACATACCTTGCAGATTCATTAATATTACCCCCTACTTTGCAGGTTTCCACAACTCTTCAACAACCATTTAAGTTGGGTTGCTAAGAAAAACTGAGAGTTCATATTTCTTGCCGGATGATTGTTTAGGGACCATCCACCATGGAGAGCCAAGGGCTGCATTTGCCAATTTCTGGTGCTTGCCCACGCTGACAGCGACTTGGCCCAGCCATGTTTGTTGGTTGCCACCTGATTCACAGACGATCAGTCGGATATGCCCCTAAGGAGCACGGTATGCACAGGTCTTTGAAGCCGGCTTGCAACGAGTAACTGGCTGGCAAGTTTGCACCGTTCTTTTGTTTTTTCATGTTTCATTCCCACGTTTGGGATGCGTATTTGGATGCGCGGTGTTGGGTAGTCTTGCATTTGCTATACTTGCTTTCTTACTCCTATGACTGTTGGGGTGGTCGTTCAACCTCACTCACCACGGTTGCCTCGCTGATATCAGACATTGATTGCACATGTTGTCTTGGTTGTTGGCAGCAGCAGTGTCAAACAGGTTTATTGGATGTGTTTAATGTCAAGAAGATTTGTAGATAGTCGTTGCTATTATATTAATATTAACTACTCTATAAGAATAATTTGACTTGCCTGGACTGCCTGTAAAATCTGTAAAGCAGCATCTCTAAATCAACGCCAAACTCAACATGTGTCAATCAGCCAGAATCATCCCTTAACATCGCTTTTGTCACATTTTTTCTCCAAGAATCTCACCGTTTGAGGCACGTCATCGTGCGCTGCGCCCAGCTTTTCTTGGCCCTGCCAGACGTGGACCACGCACCGCTGCAGCGGCTGATAGACGTCTGCGCCCGTCAGCTGGACACGGGCGATGCAGGGACGGAGCGCACGGAGCGCACGGAGCAGGCCTTGCTGCGCGGCAGTGGCTGGGCTGGTGGGATCCGGTTGGGGGGGCTTCCCTAGAGCCAATTCCGTGTTTTTTTTGGGGATTTCACATGATTGCCTGGTCGAACATGATCTAACCATCGAAAATGAGGATATGATTGGTGATGTCAACCCCCCCGGAATTAGAAACCCCAAACGGCTGTTCAATTGGGTACCATCTAAGTATCCGATGAAATCACGGGAGGTACCACCCTAATGAATTGACATTATATATCTAAAGCGAGAAATATGATTGGCGATATAACACCCATGATACTGGCTGGTGCTTTGGAATGTTTGCTATTTTACATATTGTTTGTTTGGGATGATCGCAGCTGACTAATGTTTCGCAATCCAAGTGGGGGAGTGCAAACTTGGGTTGCCCCAACATCATTGTGATGTCAACATGCTTTCTGCGGCTCTTATCTTAAGCAAATTCCTTGGTTCATGCAGGGGTAAGGTGTGGCCCCCAAGTTATGTTTGTCGGCTTATGTTCACTCATCCAACCCTTGGTATACCCGCTATAAACATCCATATGCCCAACACCGTAGTTATGAACAAACCACAACAAACCTATCTCAATATCATAAATCAAGTCTTGATCCCCATAGTTGTGGTTCCATTATGTATAAATCATCTCAAATCCTGGGTTTCTTTGCCCAGATATACCCAGATCAGTTCTCTGGAGATACAGATTCCCAGGCTGTGGTCGGATCCTCGATCAGTTGCTGCTGCTCTTGGCAGCCTCCGACCGGCCCAGTGCGGTGCTTCCGATCTTCGATGCCCGGCCGATGGCGGCTGGAAACCAGAGAAATGGGGAGTAAAGCAGCCAAAATGATGGAGAAATTGAGATTTCACATGGATTTAACCACAAAAAATATGGAGATTCATTATGTGACTTAGCTAAGTTGGTTTAGAACTAAAGGCTAACCCTGTTTGGGCTTGTCAGTTGTTGTCTCTTATATAGTGAGGAGGATGGGGAAATTGCCCAAAATTGTCCGGCCACGAAATATACCAGGCATGGAGTGTGCAACTTGAGTTCTCAGGTGGCAGGGTGGCTTCAAATTCTTGATATGTTCCACTTTCTTGGACTTAGGATCCTTGCGCCACCAATATCAGAACCTGTTGGATATTTTTTTCCGGCCGGGTGGTTCCAAAAGCCACATTATAAACCCCCATGGTCTATAAATATTCCTACATATCTCTAGCATAAACCATAGAGTTAACGCAGTTATGGTTGCCAACTTACCTATGCTTTGGGCACCAGCAGTGCCCAGTTCGTGCTAACCAGGAAAGTCACCTGGGCCGTGGTGTTTCGAAGCAAGCGGCGCGCAGCTTCCAACGCCTCTTGCGCCGCACGGCGCCCGTGGAAGCGCAGCAAACCTTGGCCAAGCTGTTGGCAGCCGAGCCACTGAGCGAAACAAGCCATGCCTGGCGGCTTTTCCTTGGGATGATGATTTTGAAAGTGTTTGTTGTTGAAGATATTGATGTTGATGTGTGGTACTGGAATGTACTGGATAGGACTCGTTGAATTGTCTATATACTGTATTTTTTGGTTGATGATTTCAAGAATTGATGGAGTTTTATCCGCACATGTTTGCACATGATTAAATTGGTACTTTCACCTGAAGCGGAATCAATCCAATGCCCAACATTACTTAGCAGGCACACCACCAACAGCCCAATTCACGGTCGGTTCCAAGCCAGTACAAGGTTTATCCCCTGCTCATTGCATTTTGACAAATCAGAACGACCTCAGACCTAACATATCCCCAAATGTTTAGCATCAGGATCTTGAATTGACTGCCGTGTAAAATTACCCACACACATAAGATGCATACCATCACCAAGACCATCACCACCATCACCATCACCATCACCATCGCCACCATCGCCACCATCACCTTCAAAGATAAAAGTCATAATATGTGCAGTGTATATACACATATATATATATAATAGTATGTTCATTTATTTAGTTAATGTTCACCCATTCTACTGTAGATATATCCGCCACAAACCCAGCAGTTGTCTTTTATGAAGTTTTCATCTCATTAAACATTTCGTATCAATAAATCATAATTAAAAAAATGCATCATCTTGCATCAAAAAAGGCATATCTCCCCAGTATTTTTCAAGAGAAATGCGTGAAATCCGAACTGGGCCCAGGTCAGGCTGCCTAAAGGTGGCCGAGCAAGTGGCCCTTGTGCGCCTGGTGGGCGAATTCCTGGGGAAGGCCCGTTTTGCCACCTGGTGGGAGGTTCCTGAATAATTTATTAATGGTTTAGTAACCAAACAACATTTATTACCCTCTGGTTATGACTAACATAGCCATGGAAAATCACCATGTGTAGTAGGTAAACCATCTATTTCTATGGGCCATTTTCCATGGCTATGTTAAATAACCCAGAGGGTAATGGTTTTCTTTGGGGAATTTTGATGGATATTTTATTGGGATGATAAATGGTAACTATCCCATGATAACTGGTTAGTAGGGTTTTAAGCCACTTATAAATGCGATAAGCCTAAGCATCGAGGACTTGCTAACCAGGAGATCACGGGAGAACAAAAGAAGTTACATACTGACTTGGATGATCTTCTGAGATTAATTCTGTGCATTCTATGGCTTATTGTAGACTTAGATATATCAATGATATTGATCCCGTGAAAAATTGGGTAAAAAATAAGCCAACGGACATCAACAGACCAGCTGCCCCTGCGAGACGGCGATTTACGAGGCAAACATGTGGTACAAAACCTATAGCTCAAAACCATTTTTAATGGGTACAATTTTTTGGGAGATGTAATCAAGACATTTTCAGATCCATGGGCAGTTACTATACCTTTATCAGATATAGTCATGGGATCTGTTGATGGGGTTATATAAATGGCTGAACTGTTCAGTCCCTCAGTCCGTTGAATTCGAATCATTTACTCAAAAACATGGAGCTGAACAGTTTGAGTAAATCAGGATTACGAACTGACAAATATGGATGCTATTTAGTGACTCAGGATTTGTTTGTTTGCTGCATGCCTCGAACCTGCAAGCAGTCACATGGATTTGCTGATCCCCTCAGCACAGACAGAGGTTTTCTGCTCAATCGTCCTCAACAAAACCAAACAGTGTCTCAAGATTTCCCAAAAGAGGGTAAACATGGGTAAACCCTCAAAGTACTGGTAGTTATTTTATGTTATTTTATGTTATTTTATGTTATTTTATGTTATTTTCATGCGGAAAATGATGGGAGAGTCCCATGGATTTAGGGAAAAACTGTTTTCAGACCATATGACATCGCCCTGGCCTGGGCCACAGGCGGCCGTGGAACCACTCAAGGCCATTTGGCAGAAGTGTCGCTTGGATTTTCAATGTTCACCGACGTTATTTTGATAGTTATACTTATGTTATACTACAAGGCGGCGTAATTTCAGTTATGTTTGTTGGTTTACAAACTCCGTTCACCACACATATATATCATATATATATATATATATATCATATATAATTATATATATAATGATAATGATTTTGATAATGATAATGATAATGACAATGATAATGATGATAGTAATGATTGTTTTTATTATTATCATATATATATATATATAGATATTTAGGTTAAATTTGCATAGCATAAACCCTGATTCACCTAATAGCTATCTAGGTCCCCTTGGCCTCAGGTCATCGAGACGTTGCCGGCGCAGTGTTGTGCCAGTTCTGTCATCCCAAGGTCTCCTGCGATGCATCGGCGCCTCGTTTTTTTGTAACGGTTTCGACTGGTGAAACTGGTGAAACTGCTGGGAAACTATGATAAAACTATGGAAAAATATGGTAAACTATGATAAAACTATGGAAAAGTATGGTAAACTATGATAAAACTATGGTAATGTATTGTAAAAAACTATTGGTAAACTATTGGTAACTTCCTTTATATAAACTTTACACTAGTGGCTGCTAGAAAATTCTTTTGATGTACAACTATAATCTATTGGTAGATCATTCTTAATGTATTTTTATAATGTGGAATAAACCTTTAAACATATTTAAAACAACGTGGGATGCAGCACCAAGGCGTTACGTTTCAATTGCTCAACATTGTCAGAACAGGTCAACTCAGATGTTGAAAGATTGTAAAATATTCATATGGGTGTCTTAGAATTTGGTAAACTTTGCTGGCTCATCACCATGTTCCCTTTTGCAAAATGCAATTTCGAGGCTTCCTCATTTTGAGACAAGCACATGAAGTCCCATTCAAAGTTGCAGTCCCATCACCAGTTTTTCCATCGATGAAACAGAAAGCATCCATTGGGCCCCCACCTGAGGCTGCTGTGGTGGAAGATCTGTGCATCCAAGTGAAAGCAGGTAGCAGGGAGCCTTACCAGCTTCAGATCTTGTCGCTTGGCTGACGCTTGGGTGAGAGAACGACGGTTGAATTTCCCACGGTTCATGGGAAGATCGCAAATCCGTTCCAACATATTCTAACATATTCTAATTCTAATATGATTATTCCAAGATCATCCAACATCATATGTTGAAGTACTTGAATCCAGACGAGTTTGCAGTTGGCTGGTTACGGTTAGTTGCATAGTAAATTACTCATGGGGATGGAAATTTGGTGCATTCTGTTTTTCACGGGGCATTCTGCACTCATCAGCCTCTTGAAGGATTGACCTGTGCGTATCCCCCATGAAATTCATGGAGAAAACAAACATCTGTCCGGTGAAAATTTTCCCAGACCAATCCATTGAAGACCACATTTGATGATCATAGAATCATAGGTCATGTTGAATCCCCATTTTTGTTGGTGAGATCCCCAGTTTCTGTTGCGTGGATTCCAGGTTGCAGCATCTCCAGGGAAATCCCTGTGACGATCGCGTGGCGAAAATCCTCGTGACGACCGCGGGCGGTGCAGATCCTACCCTGGCAGAACTTGCCCTGGGCGCACTGGAGACTTGGTATGGGATGATGGAAATACCCTGAAATACCTTGGGGTGCTGCCCCAGTTTGTTAGCCATTAGCCTAAGGTTGGTGAACATATCTACAATCACTTGGGTTTATAGGATGTATCATACATAATAGATTGATTAGATCTATAATGGGGGCTTTACAATGTTATAAACACTTATTAACTGGGTGGGCACCACCTTGCCTTTGGATGATATGAGTGTAAAACTGATCAAACATGATCAAACATTTGGATTTCACCGGAAATAAGAAGTGTTATTATATATATATATATTTATGTTGGTGTTATATCAATGATATATATGCCACCCCAAGCCCAGGGCGGACCAGGCAAAGATGCGGTTCCTAAAGGTGCTGAGTATTGACTCTAAGGCATGTTGGTCCAAGCAGCAGCTAAGCTCGACTTCCACATTTGCAGCGGTGGCAGCAGTAGCTAGTGAGGTCCTTTGTCGCTTTGACGCTGGATGGCAGGCGAGTCGAAACTTCGTCTGCAGGGTTATGCAGCTCACTAGTTTGGTTTGCCCAAAACTCTTCTTGCAATTTCAATAGTGGAAATGATGCTAATCAAATCTATCTATTGGAATTGGGGAGGTGCCCTGTTTTCAGACAAAGCCATTTGGTTTGGACCACTTCTTTGGGGAACGCCGGCAAAACATCGAAGCCAGCAGGTACCACCTGGGGTGGCATTGCCTTGGAAGGTCCAGTCATGTCCGGTCAAGAGCTCAATGTGTTCACCTATCACTGTACAAGGTGATGCTCCCCGAATCTATTTATAATATGTTTAACATATTTTAACCGCACTTAACCACACTAACCATTATATAACCCCCATTAACATCCATTAACCATATATAACCCCCATTAACCACACTGCGCCATAAATGGGCCATAAACCCAACAGCTGATCTCATCAAGCAACGCCAGGTGGCTGCCCCTTCGGCCATGCGTTGCTTGATGCACTTGGCCGCGGCCGAAGCTGAGCTGCTCAAGAAAGGTGCCTTGGTGCCTTGGTGGTGCCAAATTGCCGGAGTCATAATTAGACCGTAACAGCCATGGTCACTGGGGATGTTGTTTCCATGACGAAACGAAACTCCCATATCATCAAGGTTCTAGTTTGAATCCGGAGCTGTTAACCCGACTTGACAAGCGTTTAATTAACCTTACATTTTAGATCCGGGTTTGCCAACGCAGGAAGCTTCTCCTGACCGCCAGGCCTCTGCACCTTAGCCACCTTAACCTCGATGAAAGCAATGCGGCGCTTGAGGCATATGGCGGAGCTTCTCGTGGAGGACGGCGCTTGAAAGTCGAAAGGGTCAATCCATTGGAACTTTCTGGGCTATAGGTCTTCTATTGGCTTTCCAGTTGTCCGTTGTCCATTGTTTTTTGATCAGTTTGAAAGTGCCTGCACTATTGAACCATTGGTTTGACATTTGGGTTTGCGTGGCGAAGTTTCGTCTTAAAAGGGATGACAGACAAAAATCAAGAAAACATGTTCTCAGAACCCATGAAAACCTCGCATTTGCGTTTGGATACTTTTAGGGGTTTGTCTGCAACTAAGCGGGGAACATTCCCAAATCATAAATTAATCCAATGGATAGCTTTTTCTCCCTCTATTCAAGTGGCCATTTGGGGGGGTAAACCTGCAGTTGATTCATAAATAGCCCAGTTTTGTTTTTGTTTTTCGGAATCCGTGGTTGACATTAGAAATGCAGCCCCCTGATTCGGGGCCACCGAAGGAGGCAGACCCTACAGTCCGATCCGCGGCCGCAGCCGCCCTGCTGGGCAATGTCGGATGCGGTGCAGCTGTGCGATGGGGACTGGAGTTGTGGGCGAGAGATTTGCATTGGAACGAGGCTTGAAATGGCTAAAGCTGTGTGCAGGGTAGGATACCAGTTTTTTTTGTTGGCTCCCTACAATTAGATTGCCATTATATAATATAGGAAATGTAACAACATAGAATATATTATATATATATATTTATGTAACATGGAATAACATAGAATATATGTAATATATGGACGTGTGTAACAAATGATTTTCCCCCTCCAGTTTAATACTCAATGTGTTTTTCTCCATCAACAACATGTATTATTCAAGCCAGCGGAACCTAGATTAGCCATGAGAAAAGTGAGAATTGCTGCGATGCACTTTGAAGCTTTGTTGGTGATGATAGATAGTTATTATTGCTGGGAAAAAACCTGTCAGATCGGAAAATGCAAGATAGATAGATAGATATATATAATATATATATATATTACATGTTCATACATATAGATAGATAGGTCCACTCACAGGAGTTGGTAAGTCAGGAGTTGGTTCACAAAAATCCCGTTCGACACAAAAATCGTCTTTTCCAGGCCACGGGGCTGTTGCAGCAAGTGGCGCAGCTTCCAACGGATATCCGGGAGGAGCCGCTGTTCCTGGCGCCGATGCTGCGAAGCTGCAAGGCCTCACTGGCGAGGGAAACACTGGAAACACTTCAGCTGAAGGACTGGGATCTGAGGGATTTCTTGGATTTTAGACATAGCGACATAGCCATTTAGATGACACTTTAGACTTTTTCTTGGATGACTTTAGACATTTGTCTCTTGAATTGTTACTAGGCTTTTCATCGGCTATTAGTAATCAGACATATTAGCTTAATGATGACCAAGCATTGAGGTGACATTCTTGTGAGTTTCGTAGATTTCTGAGGCGATGAGGGTAATTTGAGTCCAAGATGACCGGATTGGGTTTCTCCTTTGTCCATGGGCATTTGCCGAAACATGATCTGGATGGTGTCAGTCGGGATCATCAGAGAATGTACACAACCACACATGGATAGCGACTAGCGACACATCAATTATTTGCAGCGATCTACAGTATCCTTTGACCAACAAAACATAAACAAACACAGAGGGAAATCACCACATAATGACATAGTGTGACAATATAAGAACAGCAACAAACAACAAAAGATATCTACAATTTCAAACATGAAGGGATAAGGCAGAACAGATTGAAACATATAAGGTAATTAAGCTAAGATTTGTCCATGATGGTTCAAAAATTGGTCACAAACCATACCTGTAGCATAATTACACATGCACCAAAAACAAAAACAGCGTAAAGCACATTCTAAATCCTTCATTCCTTTTCTTTCAACCCCTCTAAATCTCTATTTAATTTGCACAGCTGGTTGTACAATGTGATACAAGTAGATCACATTAATGTGGGAAACCCAATGCCATAAACCTATCATTTTGGGATGGTCTATACCATATACAAATGATGATGACTTGGGGATTGTTTATGGTGATGATGGGCATGGTTTATTGCTTTGGGTTTCCCCGCGTGAATGCTGGGTCTCGATCCCTTTGTTTGGAATAATAGCGATATTGAACACACTATTATGGTTATTTTACCACATGACATTTACCGCATAAATTGTACCAAATTAATTTTACCACAGTAATTTTGCAACATTAATAAACACAATTATGGATAATTCTGGATCATCCCATCGTTTCAGGATACGGCGCTTCACCTGGCTTCAACGCTTCCCGAGCTGCCCAAAGGCCACGTGGAAGCCATCATGGTGCTGCTGCTGGCGATGGATGCGGAAGCACTGGAACCATGCCTGGAAGAACGGACGCCATCTCTGGCCCTACAGGTCAGCAGCGGGTGGTCGAAACAGTTATATATATATATATAATATTATATACCTTTATTCAAATATAATCAAATATATATATATACACATGTCGAGATATAGTATGCAGAGAGAGGGTAACCCCAAAACAGAATAAAATAAACTCTGGTAATGCAAGGTGGCAAGCTGGAAAATCTTAGATCAATGGTGTTTATAGCTGGGAAAATCATCTATCAATGGTGGATTTTCCATTGCCATTTTTCATATGTTACCAACTTAGCAAAGATTATACTGGATATTTTATGTTTGGACGACGTGGGGTATAACTACCACGAATCAAGGATCAACATGCTGCAAGCAAGCCACCAAGAGCACAGAACCAAAATGAAGAGTTCAACCGCCATAAAACCCCTGGATTTTTACCTTCTCTCTGCCTCTCAAAAAAAGTGGGCTACCAGGTGCTTCTTGCAGACTTGCAAGATGCCGGGATGAGCACTGGCCCCACAGTTGCGGAGGATGAGGACTTTGAGGACGAGGATGAAGACTATGACTATGAATGATTTTCTGACCCTCAGGAGCCAGTTGTTGAAAAGGAAAAGTGCTGGAACATCAGATGAACTATGATGATTTCATGTTCAAACCCGTGGCAATGATTTGTCATTGCTTGTGAATACAATCACTTACTGGGTTTGATTGAGTTCTAGTGGGTTTCAAAAAGACCGCCACCTGGGAGAAAACAAACTGCTGGTGCATCAGAGAGTTGAAGTATGTTGCAATAGAACATCTAAAGGCATCCCCCCCACAGAACTGTACACACCTATCTATGGTCAGTACGCAGATTTGTGTACATACGTTGCATTGCCGTTACATGCTGAGAAATCATAAAAACAAGGAAGCAGACGATCATAGTAACGGACATGTGTACTTTACCGTTGCACTGGCTTGGTGATTCGATGCTCCCTCGAGATGACGATGGAGAAACAGACGATCATACACACAACAATCAACGTTAATCAATATATCAATATGATGTGTTAATCCGAAAACAGTATATTTTATATAAAATTATATATATGCAATCATACGCACATAAATACACTTGAGTCTTTATATGTTTGAATGTAAGCAACGATGTGCCCGACTGCCCAACCTCAGGACAGACGGTGGCCCCCCAACCTCGCGCGTCTTGGAGAACGTGGTCCGACAAGGCTTTGGAAGACACCGAGTTGAGTGGGGCCCGAAAGATGAGTAAGCTGGTTTGGAACTTTTATAGCGACTGTTGGGAGAATGGTCCACTACTTTTTTACAAATTTGACAGCCGGATGGGTGAATCTGCCAATTCTTTTGCCATTTGCCCAAGCAATGTTTGCTGCGTTTTGTTGCTGCTGCAGGTCCGATGCAACAAGGACCAGCCCCCGTGATCAAGTCGCATCACGAGCGCCGCACCCAACTTTCCTAGATGAAGTGGGAGAAGCGGTGCGTTGCAACAGAAAAAGTCTGAGCAGACCTGTGGTCTCTGGGCAAACTGTGGTAGGTAAACGGTAAATGGTGTCTGTTAATGGCCATTCATGCGGTAAAGCAAATGGTAAGCCATCCCCAATTGCGAAATGGAAGATGATCATGCTTGTCATTGGGTACAGCATGTTTAAAAAAGCAAATCGATCGGTTATCTTGGGCTATTTTGATAGGAATAAAAGTGTAGTGGTTCATTTCTGGGCTAATTTCTCGCTAACCCTGGACTTTGGAAGAATCATGTGATATCTCAGCCCAAATCAAGAGTGTGGCAGGACATCTCAGGTTAGGAATGGCATAGGTCAAAGCCAACGGTTGACATCAATGATAGGATACATTTGAATTTGTATATACATACCATGCAGGTTACCAGGTTGCAACTGAGGGGAATTGGCCAAATATTGGAAATAGAATGGGTGAACATGCGTCAAACATGTTTAAACACCCCCCAAAAAAAAACAAAGAGAAAAGTGTTTCCCAAATAGGCACGATCGCTATGTTTGTTTGCTGTGATGACGACGCAGAAAATGCACGACTGGTTAGTGGAGTTCGGAAGACATGACACTGACTTCACTTGTAGACTTGACCATAGTTGCTACAGTACGTTGTCTTGCAACCAGAAACATATCAGATATTAGACATAGCCCAGCCTATACAGCCTATTTTCATCTATACCCTCGGGTAATCAAACCTGGCAATGGAAAATCCTCATTTATTGATGATTTGTTCCAGCTATAAACCTCCATATTGTTCGGCGATCTCCCAGCTAGCTACTTGTACGTTTGATTTCCAGAGGGTATAAGTCGGTATAAGCTACAAAATTCGAGCACCATCATATCCCCATGATATCTCCATGATATCCCCATGATACTACATAAAAACACCCCTTCGCCTTCGAAACTCCTTCGAACATAGACAAATTGCACTAGCAGGCGCCCGACAGCATGGCGCCACGCCCTGTTTCGCCGCCAGTGCCGGCAGGGGACTTAGAAGCGAAGCCTGGCAAAGCCAGGGGACACCTTGCCCCCCCAACACTAGGGTTTTATAAACAAATAATGCCTACTGGAACAATAAAGTTATTTAATACCAGTAATTAACTTTTTCTGGAGTAACATACACTTATTATGTAATACATACTATTATTTCCGGAAAAATGTATGCACCTCCTTACGCGTAGTCTAGTTATAAGTTATAAGTGTTTGTAGTTCTATTTGGATGAACTATAGTGACATCACCGTGACATAACTGGAATGATGATGAGTAAGGGAAACAATCAAACGGAAAGGACCTTATTTTAGCTATTTTTAAGTTGGGGAGTGAATTATATAATTTAATGTAATTCAGCCACATCAACGGTGATATGCTGCAGTTATAGTTTGACTACATGATGACTGACAATGTGTTTGTTCCATGGAACTTCACCAACAATAGAGGAAGTCAGTGCACATGAAAACAATGTGATTTGCAGTTATTTGCCTAGAATCCCTGATTTGTTTTAGATACTTGAACAGGTTGCCACTAGGTGACTGTAGAATGTAGAAGATGGTGGGTGTGAGTTTGAAACCACCTACCATGATCAAACATGGCAGGAGCAGTGCAGCTTCATGCTGTGAAGCCCACGGGTGCTTGTCAAAAATGAGTACCTCCTGGTACCCGAGGATAGTATCCTTGAGTCCTCAGTGGGTCCCACTCTTGGTTGAAAGGAGGTCCTTTGAAGCCCCTTTTTTCTCCCTCGTTTGGATGGCAAAACTCACGGGAACCAAGTTTGTGAACCCAGTGTTTGATTCCAACATTTGAAATGGGTTATTCCATGTGCGATCATTTGTACGTGATACCAGTGCATGGGTCGATTCTGACCTACCCGGCCTTTGTGAACCAAATCTGGAAATTTACAATCACCCACGTAGAAAAGGATTTTCCATTGCCAGCCTAGACAGCCAGCAGGCGCGTCAGCAGGTGCCATGCTTGGGGGAGTGGTTGGAACTGGGGAAAGCACCATTTATTTCTGATGTTGTTTGGCGTTCCAGTCAATTAACTTGGTTTATAACTGTGCTAGAAATGGCTCACAAATGATTTATGGTGAATACATCTATAATCATTTAGGTATATAGTCTATGGTTAGATTGGGTTATGAACCAACGAAGATAGCTGGTGCCTTCTTGCAAGGCTGACTTTTTGTAGGGGAACAACACACACACATATATATTTATATATATGGAAAAAGTATGGAAATGTCAAGTCAAGGAACATCATTTTCTTGAATCCTTTTTTTTGAGGCTCTGATTCTTTGTGGCCATGACTACATGCTATTTGGTGGTTCGGGCAGCGCAAAGGTGGTGTAAACCTGTATGAGTACAAGCGGCTGCTTGTTCCATTAGCCTTTATTTGAAGTACAAAGGTTTCTGTCAGATAGATGGATATAATATAACAGTATTGCAACATGGATGCATATATACATGCACGATGTATATGATGTTTCTAATGTAATTATCCGTTTTTCTTTGCATGCAGACATTTAAAGGTTGCGTCGCACATACAATTCGCATCATTTTCTGTAATTAATATGTATTCATATGTTGTCTTTCTAGGGCATCACTAAATTCGCAATAAACATGTGCAGATGTTTCATTATGATACGTCACGTAGTCCCTTCCCCAACTATATCTAAATTTGAAATACCACCAAACGAAATCCTGATGAATGTACTGTATCTACTCAGGTATAGAGGTCCTTCAAAATTTGGGATATTGAATGTGTTTGGGGATGGCCTGTGAACCTAGGAGGGGCCATCCATGGCATCGGCTATGCCAATGCCACCCTTTGACGATGAGGCTGGGAACTTGTGGGAACATACACGGTTAGGAGGGGTTTCAGGAGCTATGGGTTCCTGTATTCCATAATATTCTCTATATATATAATTATATATATATACATATTCTATCATATTCTTATTAGATGGGGAGCCAAGGAGCTACTAAGAGTTTCCGAATCACATGATAGGATCAGAATGGGTTTTACACATGTCATGGGAAAATACATGTTTATGTTTTATTTTTTTAGGCACTGTATTTTGCCATGTCTTGAATTCGAAATCGATGGGTATTTCCAAGGTGATGGTCAGATTTTGGGATATCAGCAACATCCCCGGAAAATGTGTTGGAGTTTCCCAGGCCCTGGTTGTTTACCGGAGGGTTCAACTGTTTCTTCGTTCATGTTTTCATTTTTTTGGGAGGGGGTAACAGGCCAAGCGCTTTATGCCTTGCATCCTGGGAAGATGCCAGGGGCCAACTGAAGCCATGATGCCCTGCCCTCACTGCCAGCGAAGCTTCAGGCAAGGGTTGATGGGATTTCATGGGAGTTTCCTACCATGGGGGACCCGAAAGTCTTACAAGTTGAAACCAGTCCTTTGAGGGACCCTAGACATATGCTGTATGTAGTGTATATATATATATTATATTGAAATACCCCAATTTCCAGCAACACCGATGTTATAAAACGGATCGATTTTCATCGATCTGATATGACGGATAGAAGAGAGAGGGAACGGCATTTGTAGGGCACCAAAATGCGCACATAAAACATGTACAAACGACAATTTGTTCGTAGATGTTCGTAGCGATACAGGGCTGTACAGGCACATGATGCACAGAGTTTGAGATCGCCATTCTCCCAGGCAATCAGCTCTGGAAAGGCATGTGGGCATTTGCCAGAAAGTCTTCCAAGAGAAACGGAAGGCGGGATGCAGACGTTGTCCCCTTGGGGGCCCCCAATGGGTCCCCAAGCATTGCAGCCATCAGCATGGCACAAAGAGTTTGGACTCCTATGACCCACTGCTGATGACAATCCCATAATATATTAACACCAAAAACAGCCAAACAACATTTTAAAAACATCGAAAGATAGAAAGGAAAGTCATTGATCACCATTTTTCAAAGGTAGGCTGTGCTTCTCTATCCATTTGGAGGCGTCCATAGTGAGTTATTTTTGGACATCAGGACGCCAAAACCAACGCTGCCAGGTGTTCAACGCGGCCGGGGGCTCGGAGCATGTGCCATGTGCATCCCTTAAAATGGCATTGGCTGATGTTTACCGGGTAAAACTTGGATGGGTAGTTTAGCACCCTTACTTTTACAATTAATTATTATGTAATATAAGATTGGATAACATATAAGATTGGATAGCATATCTATATTTCTTAAATCATGATATTGGCCATGTCTAAGCTGTTGGAGGTGGGAATTTGGAGATTATCCATATCTACCCAAGGGTTTTTGTTGTATCAACAGCCAACATATTTGACCTTTACGATTCAACTTCAGCAACCAGCAAAACGGTAGAACATATTTCACTCAAAACATATGGTAAATTGAACCTGTTCAATCTTTTGTTGCTAAATTCCACGATGTGTTTCACTGCAATTGAGGTGAAACATGCAGTGCCTGTGGAAGCTCTGAAGGTGCGAGGATGGAGCACCAAAATAGCTTCATCAAACTAAACTCTCGGCGAACCAAACTCATGTTGGGTACTATATGCATCTATATGCCATATGGTCTATAAATTTTTGTTGGACGAACTCGTATTTCTCCACTCTTGGGTGGATTTGCAAAAAATTAGGACCCTCCGAAACCCCGCAATTTGATGCAATTTGAAGATTTTTGTTGTTGCAGGGTACACCAATTTGACTCTACTGTACTTTTTTACCCCAACTAGTCTTTCGTTGCCGTGCACTAAGAAAGGAATGCTGATCCCAATCATTTTTGAACGCACCAAACTGAAGCGCTACCTCATTGTCAATCTGCAAGGCCAAGAAAGCACAAGAACGCCAGGTGCAGCAAGCGAAAGTCCAAGCGAAAGTGACCCCCGGATATCACCAGAGAGTCAAAATTGATCAAAATTGAGCCAATAGCTCCAAAATGAATACATCACCAGCATTCACCAACTAAGTTCAACTGTCAAGATACAGAGAATTTGGATGATTTAAAGTTTAGAGCTGCCACCATTTCAATGGCTGATTCGGACTTTGAAATTACTGCCCAGACAAGGCATGGAGCAGTGTCCAATCATACGGGGAGTTGTTACAGGGAGTTGTGTGTCCTCAATTCCTCCAATATCTAGAAACTTCTTGTTGGCGATGACTGGGTCAACCTGATTAAAGTGTGAAAACAATCGTTTGGTCATTTTGGTCTTTACTGTTTAAGATCGAGACTTCCCAGCTAGAGATGATCATATGATTACTAAGATTGACCCACTGTATCTATATGTAAATAGATTAAATAGCCAAATTTCGAAATCACATGTGAAGTTGTTAAATAACCCCGTTAATTGCGATTATGTATTCGTGGGGCCCGACGTGTCCAGACAGAGTTATCGCTCGAAAAAACGATAAAAGGAAAAAAAACGATAATGATTGTAATATGTATATATCATGGTGGGGTTGTAAAGCCATTTGACTGCAGCCATTTCGCATTGTCCAGCTGCGATGGGGCGCACTCGGACACATGTGCGTTTCTGCACAAGGAGATCG